>Ga0315289_10000529_pt1 | contig 58728 bp, 83 predicted proteins | sample YL17G11_40_MG_FD_203452 | JGI IMG/M metagenome (GOLD analysis project Ga0315289, IMG submission 203452) | Sediment microbial communities from Yellowstone Lake, YNP, Wyoming, USA - YL17G11_40 | ecosystem: Environmental > Aquatic > Freshwater > Lake > Sediment | place: USA: Wyoming | collected... | reverse complement strand
GCCGATAGTCATCCTGGTAGTCGCCTGGGCGGCCACTCTGTACATAGATCAAAGGTGGGCAGGGGCATTGTACGTGGACCAGGAGTGGACGGGAACGCTGGACGTAGACCGGGAATGGGCAGGGACGTTGCACGTAGATCGAGAGTGGGCAGAGGTACTACGTACAGAGCAGGAGCAGGACGAGGCATTGGGGATATAGCATGCCAGCAAACGAAATACATCTCGGAGATATTGGAACGGTGTTCGTCGGAACGGTGGCGGACGATACCGGGCACGTAGTGGACATCTCCGGTGCGACGACGAAACAACTCACGTTCAAGAAGCCGGATGGGAGCAAGGTCACGAAGACCGCTATGCCTACCACCAATGGTACCGACGGCAAGATGCAATACACGACGGTGAGCGGTGACATAGACCAGGTCGGCGGTTGGAAGTTGCAGGGGAAAGTAGTCCTCCCGTCTGGCACCTGGTACACGGACGTGCACCGGTTCGACGTGCACGCGAACCTATGAGGTAGAGTATGGCATTCGACGCGGAAAAGACGGGAAGGGCATTGCAGGCCCGGCTCCAGGCGCGACTCTCCAGCGCGCTCGATGTGGTGGAAGCCGCCTGGGTTATCGAGGGGGATCCTGTCACGTTGCCCGATCCTGTGACGTGGTTTTTCGGACATAAACCCACAGTCCTGGAAATGGACTCGGTCGCCTTTCCGTTCGTGGCCGTAGTCGTGGCCGAACGAATGCCGCAGGCCAGGCCGGCCCGGTGGGGCTACCAGGAGCAGGATTTGAACCTGTTCACGGATTTCTTCGTCGTGGCCGTAGACGAAACGACGGTCAACAAGGTAGCCTGCCGGTACGCCGAGGCGATCTGCGCCGTACTGCAAGAGGAGCAATACATCAACGCCTACATGCAAGCCGACTGGGAGCCAGAGGTGCATCTGAGCGAAGCATCTCGCCACGCCGCCAAGCAGGCCGATGCTGACATGTTCGACGCCGCCGATGTGGACTTCATCCAGGGCGGGCGCATCGTCGTGAAGTTGGAGGGATCGTAATGGCCGGGCCGCTACTCAAGATGGAAGTGATGGGCTACCGGGACGTGCAAGGCCGATTGGCCAGGCGCACGCCTGAACTGGCAGCTGCCCGGCGCGATACGATACGCAACCTGGCCCGCTCAATGGTGAGCACTCTACAGCATTATGCTCCTAAACGCACAGGAGAGTTTGCCGCCGGGATCGGCTTCCGCACGGACGAACGGGGTAGCAGAACGACGGCCACGTTCTACGTCCGGGGCAAGCACGCGTTTCTCTTGCCCATCCTGGCGATGGGCAGCCGGCCGCACGAGATCCCCATCGGGGGATCGGCGGCCCAACTGGCGAAGGGCTATCCCCTGCATTGGATCGACAAATCGGGCGGGCATCATTTCGCCTGGAGCGTGTGGCACCCGGGCACGATCCCGCATCCGTTCATTCCAGACGCAATCGAGGCGATGACGCCTCAATTCGAGTACGGCCTGGCGCAGACTGCGCGCCGGGTCGCATGGTTAGGATAAGTTAGGGAGGTATTTCTATGGCTCAGATGATAGATTCCATCACCGTGACCCGCACGAAGATCTTCAAGGGGGCGTCGCGCCTGATGTACGCCCCTGAGGGTACGTCGTTCCCCGGCATCCTGGAGCACATCATGAATCCAGCAGTGCCAGCCGCCGGGGCGGCCTACGCCCTGGACTCCGATTGGACCGACCTCGGTCCCACGACCGAGGACGGCGTGACGATCCGACGCTCCACCGACCTGTCGGACGGCATCCCTGTGGACCAGCGGCAGACGAACCTGGACGAGGGGGAGCCGGAAAAGTGGACGATGGAACTGGAGACGGCGCTCCTGCACACCGACCTGGATACGTTCCAGATCGCATGGGAAGGCGGCAACAAGCGTACTGTCGCCGGCAGCGGTAGCAATGTCGCCCAGCACGCACTCGACCTGGACGCCCCTTTTACCTTCACCGAACGACTGCTGGCCGTGGCGCAGGAAGATCCCAAGTCCGGTGGCCTGCGCATCTTCGCCTTCCGCAGTGCTATCCCCCAAGTGGACGGGAGCGAGGTCGTAGTTCAGAGCAGCGAGGCGTCGAGCCTGCCGCTCAAGTTCAAACTGAATGCCGATACGGCCGTGAGCGAGGGAGATGGCCAGTTCGGCAAGATATTCGAGGAGGATTAACGATCCAAGCGGGGAGGCTACTGTGAGTGAAAATACCATCGTACTGAACGAGCGCGAGTTCCAGATTGAGGAGCCGAGCGTCGAGATCACGCTGCGCATCCTCAAGGTCATCGGCAGGGTGGCCATGCGGGCCGAGGAGGCCGCGACCAGGGTGATGAAAAACCCCGGCCGTAGGACCCTGCTCTTTGCCTTGCTGAGCGAGGTGGACGAGCAGGACCTCATCAACCTTGGATCTGCTGCGCTGCAATTCGACGACGACCGCGAGGGCAAGCACTGGCTCAAGGAGAACGGGATCAAGATCGCGCCCATTGTGGACGCGCTGTTCCTGAATCTGAAACTGAGCACCGATCTCGTGGAGGCGATCCAGAGTTTTTTAACAGGCATCGAGGGCCTGGGGACGATGCTGGATCAGAGCATTCCGATCCCGGCACCGGCACCAGGCTCTCCGCCATCGCCGGCTCTCTGACGCGACTGCTCGAAACGCTGATCTTCGAGGTTGCCGCCTTCCGGCACGTGCCGGACGAGGCGATCTCGCGCAAGCCCGCCATGTGGCTGATCGAGGAGTACGAGCGCGTAGCGCGGGCCAGGTGGGAGGCCATGCTCGAACAGGTTTCCGCTACGCAACTCGGAGTTAGCCGGGCGTTGGCTCAGGCATTCGGAGAGAAACACCTGCCGGACCTGCCGGCCTACGAATCGACGCTCGGGGCCGGCCGCTCCGATGGGCCGGGGCTTCCAGAATGGATGCATAAATTCGAGGAAGTGAACAAGGACCGGCGGGAAATTTAGGGTACTGGCGGTCGGGCCAAACCTCCCCGCGCCCAGCCGCTTGAACCTAGAGGCCCCGACGGCGGGGCCTCTATGATTTTATGATAGCAATGCGATAGGCTATGACAGCAAACGAGAAGGTCTTACTCGAAATAGCGGGGGACTCCTCCGGTGCCGAGGGTGCGCTAGGGCGGGTACAAGCTGCGCTGGAGACCGTCGCCAAGTCCGCCACGGTCGAGCGCCTGGCCGCGGCCGGTGCCCAACTCCAGAAGATATTCGGCGGGATCGCCGATGCGGGTAAGGGGTTGATCTCCTCCTCCGTCCAGATCGCCATGCGCAACGAAGTGCTGGCGCTGTCCATGCACGTGGTCGGCCAGAACGCTGGCTATAACGCCGCACAACTCGATGCGCTGGAGGCCAGCGTCAAAGGCCTTGGCATTACTACCAGTCAAGCCCGTAGTTCCATCACTCGTATGGTAACGAGCCAGCTTGACTTAAACAAGGCTACCGACCTGGCTCGTGTCGCACAAGACCTGGCCGCCGTCGCTGGAGAAAACTCATCTGATACGTTCGGCAAATTAATGGATTCCATCGGGGCACTCCAGCCCCGCATGCTGCGGGAGTATAATATTGTAGCCACGACTAATCAAATCCTGGGCGACCTGGCAAACTCCACTGACTCCGCTGCCAAACGTAATCGATTCCTAGAATATATCCTAAACGAAGGGGCTAAAACAGCAGGAGTATATGAGCAATCTCTCAGTTTAGTCGGTAAGCGCATGACCAGCCTTCCTCGGTTGATCGAGGAAGCGAAGGCGGCCCTCGGTAAATATTTTATTCCGATATGGGGAGTTGGAGTAGACATCCTTTCCAAATTCCTAAAGGCATTCGAGGCTCTGCCAGAGGGGACGAAGAAAGTAATTGCGATCTTACTCATCCTCGTCACTGGCATATCTGTTCTCGGAGTAGCCTTCGGCGGCCTGCTCGTCGTGCTGCCTACCCTCATCGCCGGGTTCACTGCCCTCTCGGCTGCCGCCTCCCCCATCCTCGCCATCGTCGCCCCTATCGTCGTCATCCTGGCCGTCCTGGCTGCCGCCGCCGCCGCCCTGTACGTCGTGTGGACGCAGAACTGGGGCGGGATCCGCACGGCGGTTCAAGCGGCCTGGGCCACGGTGAAGCCTTTACTCGACCAGTTCGTCGCCCTATTCACCGGCTGGGGCGCGCAGATATGGGGACAGATGCGCGCCATCGGCACCGCGATATGGGATTTAGTTAAAAAGATCATAGTCCCCCTGTTCGGGGATCTCGCTTTTGCAGTCAAGGGTATCGACTGGGCCAGCATCTTCGGGGATCTGTCTAACGCATTGAACGTCGTCGGCGGCCTGATCACGGGATTCTTGACGACGATTCAGCGGCTGCTGGCGGGCGAGGGCACGAAGGCGTTCTCCAGCCTGGGGGATGCCGCGCTGAATGGCCTGACGATGGTCGCCCTGGTTTTCGACAAGTACATCAAGCGGGCGCTGCTGTGGGGCTGGAACCTGATCGTCCAGGTGGCGAATGGAATCAGCAAGGCAGCCCAATCCGTTCTCACCAAGGTGATGACCACCATCGGCAATATCATCAAGCGGTTCATCGGCGCAAGCTCACCGCCGGAGGAGGGCCCACTCTCCAACATCGCCAAGTGGGGTAGGGGGCTGATGAACACCTACCTGCGAGCATTCCAGACGGCCGACTTCGGGATGCTCAAGGAAATGCTCTCGCCGATCCGGCAGGCACTCGACATGGCGGTGCGGGCGGGCGACCTGAAAGAAGTGGACCTGGGCCAGGTGTTCGCCACGGCCAGGGAGCAGGTAGCGGGCCTCATCGCCACGTTCAACGAGACGGGCGAGATCTCGGAGGAGCAGTTAGGCAAGATCGCCGAGACTCTGGGGGCCGGTTCGGAAGAATACGTCAAGATGATCCGGCTTCAGTTGCAGTACCAGCAGGCGCAGCGGAGCCTCGCCAGCGTGCAAGAGGAAGTCGCCGCCGCCGAAAAGCGGGGTTTCGTCTCTGCCGATCTCAAGAAGAAATTGTCCCTGGCGGAGAGCGCCGCCAAAGCCGCGGAGGACCAATACAACTGGCAGCAAGCATACCTGGAGGCTCAGCAGGAGAGCGCTGACATTCAGATTCAGATGCTGGAGGCCATGCAGGACCTGGCCGATGCTCTGCGAGATGCCAATATAGCGCCGGTGGAGCCTGCAGTCGGTGAAGGCGCAGATGCGGGAGACTATATAGCGCCTGAACTCGGCTTAGGGGACTTGGAGGAAGAGGGGAAGAACATCGAGGCCAAGCTGGGCCAAATGACTCCTGAGTTTCAAGCCATGAAACAAAAAGTCGAGGATGCCATTCTGTCCATACAGAACTTCATCGCCCTCCCCCTAGAGGGCAAACTGATGACTGTTGCAACCTGGCTGGGGAACGCGACCGGCATCGACTTCCCCGGCTATCTCCAAAGCATATTCGACATCGCGGATCAGATCGAGGAAGAGGGATTGCTAACCGTCGTAACTGGCTGGGTAGACAAGGGGCTGGCCTACATCGAGGACAACTGGGAGGACTGGGCCAAATCTGTCGGCGAGTGGATTTACGGCGTCTTCACCACAGCGATCACGTTTCTAACCGAAAAGATAGCAGAGGCTGAGGTTGCTCTCGACACGTGGTTCGGGGGAATAGTCGAGCGCTGGAAAACCTGGATTTCCTTACGTGTCCCAGAATGGGCCGCGAGCGTCAAGGATAAGTTCGTGACCCTCATGCAGACGTTCCTTACCTTGCTGGCTACCACGACACCCGTCTGGATCGCGCGCATCGTGATCTGGTTCGCCAATATCATCTCCACTTTCATCACGCGCGTGCTCGCCAAGATCGACGAATGGGCCGAGCGACTGAAGGAAGTTGGCGAGAGAATCGTCGTCAAGATCAGGGAAGGGCTTTATGCCGCTTGGGACCTGGCAGTACGCATTGGAGAATTGATCAGTGGCTTGTTCGACACTCTCATGGCCGGGACCTGGTTCACGAACTTAGTCGAGGCCGGCAAGGAAATCGTCAAGTCTATCGCCAAGGGCGTGTGGGCCGAATGGCAAGAATTCCTGGCCGACTTCGAGGCACTGCTCCGTAGCTTGGGGGCATACCTACCCTGGTCAGAGCCAAAGAACCCGCGTTCGCCCCTGCGCAACCTCGCAGGTGCCGGCCGGGCACTCGTGGAAAACTTCGCCTCCGGCATTGATTTCGCCCCCCTGCGCGGAACGCTGCAAGCCGAGCTCAAGCGCACTCAGGGTGTGCTCGATGCTGGCCTGGGGGGTGTAACCATTCATCAAAACATCGAGGGCGGCCTGATCTTCCCGAACGTGCGCGACGGGCGGGGGGCGCAAGGTGTGCGGGTCGGGATCGACCGGCAGGCGCTGGCCGCCCTGATGGCCGCCCGAACTGGAGGAATTGCATGAAAAGGTATATAATTACTATCATAAAACCATACGGGGAGGATAGGAAAAATGAACACTGTATTGAGATTCCTGATCGTGCTGCCACTCGTGCTGACGTGCACGGGAGGAGAGTGTAAAATGCCAGGCGGAACACTTTCGACGCTGACGGTCAACCCGACGGGGGGGAGTACCCTGACGATGGGGCTGGAGGGGTCCGAGCCATATACCGGAACCTCGCCTTACATCGTGCCGCTGCAGACGCTCACGCTCAATGAGGATGAGCGCTGGCGCATCGTCTACGAGCAGGCCGGCACCGGGGGTGGGGAGGGGGGCCGCGCCGTTTCCAGTTACGGCGACCTGGTACCGTTGTCGTTCTGGGTCGTCATCAAGGCGGATACGCGCATCGGCATGATCGCCGCCTACAACGACCTCCAGGCGGCACTCCTGAATCCCCTGGGGGGCACGATTGCCTATCTGCCGGAGGACGTCCCGGCGGGCACGCTCACCACGTACTACCACTACGTCCAATCCGGCCCGCCCCGCGTCCTCGACCAGGCGAAAAACAGGTGGGACGCCGGAGCGCATGCGGATGGCTATTTCCGACTGATCGTCGAGGTCGCGTTGCAAACCCAGCCCATCGCCACCAGCAACCCGGCCAGCCCGGTGACGTTGACCGCACTGGCGACGACGATACAGAACTGGGAAGACACCGGGGCCGGGCAGACGAACAGCGTATTGGTGGACGAGGCCGATTTGAAAGGCACCATGCCGGCCTTGCTACGGATCACGGCCCAACCCGATGCCGGCCACGACCTGGGAGAGTTGATCGTCTACAAGCGGGACGAGGGTACCCTGGCGAACTTCGTCAGCGTCTACGAGGCGGAAGACGCCGCCACGATTGATCCTTCTACTGCCTGGTCTGAGATCGACGATCCCGACAGGGGCAATGCTCATTACATGCGCTGCCTGCCGTCGGTCAACGACGAAGCACAGGGCTTGAGATTCACGATTGCCAATCCGGCCGACCACGAAGGCCGCTTCGCCGTATTCGGAGTCGGCTACGTGGCGGGCGGTGAATGGGCGCATCAGGCCAAACTCCGAGTCGGAAATATCATCCAGGAGAGCGAAGATGACTACCAGGCCGAAGACATGATGAGTTGGGGCATTATCTATGCGGGAGAATTCGAGTTGCCTCCCGCATCCCTCAGTAGCGTAGAAACTGCTTACGACGAAGGCCCCTATATCGAATGGTACGCGACGCGCACTCTCGGAACTGATGAATTTCGTCTCGATGGTATCGTGTTGGTATACGTAGCGGATAGCAAATTACAGCCAACAGCGCTCGATGTGCCCGGTGAAGACGAGGACGGCGACGGCGTAACCAACAGCGACAAATTGCTGGTAGAGAACTTCCCCGGCAACCTGGGTACGATCCGCGAATTGGCGCATATTGTGGCACAGGCAGATAACGACTTTGAGCGCCTGCCGACAGAAGCGCCACGCGGGGACTTCCTGACGCTCGATCCTACGAAAGACAATCTGCTGGTGTTCCTGCAGCAACGCAGCCATTGGACGACTGTCCTGGACGACGATTTCGAGGGATACGACGGCGTCAAGTGGATGGCGGTTGACGACATGGAAAACGTAGATACCTGGGTAGGTGCCGCCGTCGAAACCGCCGAATACGTCGAGGGGGCCCAAAGCCTAGAGATACAAATAACAGGCGGTATTGGCATCTCGGCCAGCATGCATAAGTTGGTGGACCTCGACCTGGAGCACGAAGGCGCATTCCCCGCCGGGGCTTTCAGTTGCTACGTGGCCTGGAAGAATGGCGTTACTACCAATGTTCAAACTGTTGCTCACTTTCATACCGTTTACGATACGGACGAATACGCGAGCCCGGCATACGACCTGGCCGGCACGTACAACTTCATCTACCAGAAAAAGTCCGCCTTCTCTGCCGTGGGCGCACCCAACTGGGGCGACGTAGACAGGATCGAATTGGAGGCCATAAACGGGGACGTCTATTTCCCGAAAGAGATTGCGTTCGACTGGTGGCGGCTGGAGAATGCAGATCCGGACGATGCCAATTCCCCCAACGCCACGGGTAATCAGTGGAACTTCCAACCCGCCGCCGGAATATGGACGATCACAGAGGACATGCCGGGAGTCGGTGCTACGCTGGCCTGTCTGGACGACGAAGTCGGAGTGGAAAAGAGCGCGCTCATAGATGAGACGACGCCGAATGACGTGCGCTTCCGTGCGCGAGTGCTGGCGAAGATCGAACGAGGCAACCCGGGCTACGTAGGTCTAGTATGGCGTTCCGGTCAGGATACGCTCACCGTCGGGGCAGAAGATTGCTATGCTGCCTTGCTCGACATCACCAATAATAAATTGCTGGTGCGTGAATATGCCGCAGGAGCGGTCACCCAGCACGCCAACCCGGCCTTCAACAGCAAGGTAAACGTCTGGTACGTGATAGGCGTCGTCGTCCAGGGATCGACGTTCAAAGTCTACGCTCATCCGGTCACCGGCCTAAGTACCGACGACCACGTATTCGACGCCGCCAACCTGCTTGCCACCGTTACCGATGCGACTTACGATACCGGCCAATGTGGCGTGATGAGTATCTCCACTTTGGGGCGTTTCGATGAAGTAAAGTTGGAAGGTCTCTCGGACCGCCACATCCCCGCCGATGAGATCACGCTGGAGGGCCAGGCGATCTTCCGCACGATCGCCCCATTCAACGAGTAGCCTATGGGCTTGCGATCATAACGGTATAGGACTATGGCTGATACCCTACAGGTCCGCATCCGCGAACTGGAACTCGAAAAGGACCGGCTCTGGCGTGAGTGCCGGGAACTGCGCGAGAGGATCGGGCGTTCCTGGCGGGGGGCACTCAAGGCCACCACGAGCGACGCCGCCCTGAACAACCCATTGGAGCCGACGGACGCGGAGTTGGACGCGGCGTTCGGGACGCCCGCCGACCTGGGAAACGGCTTCATCGGCATTCTGGACGATGGCGGGGCCGGGACAGTATGGCTGTGCGTGACGAAATGGGGCGCGTGGTGGTATGAGAAGTTGACGGAGGCGGTGTAGGCGATGGCATTCCCGACTACTCCCATTCTGGACGACTTCAATCGCCCCAATGAGGGACCGCCACCCAGCGCGGATTGGTCCGATTTTCCCGGCACAGACGGCATGGTTGTGGACGGGAATGAGGCTATTCCAGATGGGGCGTCCGGGGGAGGATATTGGAATACTATCACGAATGCGAACTGCGAAGTCTATGCAACCCTCGTAAACGTCGACGATAGTGAGGGGATGATTCTTTTCGCCCGCAGCAACGATATAGCACCCCCACTCGATCCTGGCGCAATTGGATATTGGCTTATTATAGCCAGAGATGACGTTGGTGGGGACGGCGTTATACTGTTTTCTGGCATCAGCGGCCCCCTCGACTTGGCAATAATCGATCTGAACATTGGCGACAAATTCGGATTAGAATGCAACGGAAATACAATTACAGGATACCATTGCCCTGTGGGGGGGACATGGATTCAGGTCGTTAGCGCTGTCGACTCTACGACCTTGGGGCCGGGATATATTGGCGCAGTGCTCGGCACGGATGTCCACATAGACGATTTCGGTGGCGGTGATTATAATGCCCCACCGATTCCGATAGGCACGCCGTCCATGAGTATACCCCGCCTCTGGCACCCTGTCGTCACGACTACGAGCCCGCTGACCGGTCGCCAGTACCGCCTCACCGACGACCGGAACCGCCAGTGGTTCATCCACTACGGCGCGGAGGGAGCCGGCTTCGGCTACCTCACCTGGCGCTGCAAACGACGGGTAGGGTACGACTACCCCGACCTCGGCTACGGCTTTCCAGTCACGATGCGCAAGGGGCCATTCAACTGCCTGTTCGACGGCCAGATCGTGAGGATCACCGAGCGCACGGGCACGGCCGGGGATGAGATCGAAGTCTGGGCGCTGGGCTGGGTCCACGTCGCCACGGCAGATATTTACAATCGGGTCTGGAGCGATACGAGGTTGAACAAGTGGCTGGGCGATGAGACGCCGGCCGGCAGTTTTCGCCCGGACTACTTCGACTGGGACACGAACGACAGGATTTACTTCAAGCCCCGCCGAGGTGTAGACTTCGTGACGGGCGATTACTCCAGGCTGCGCTACACGTTCGAGTTCGGGGAGCACGCTGCACGGCTGGTGGCAGACTACGACGTGGCCCTGCCCAACCACTGGCCGGGAGAGTTCAGCGTCCTGGATGGGAATGGGGTCACGCTGTGGTCGCTCGCCACGGGTGGGGCCGGAACGCTGGACCTACTGACGACCGGTGACCCAGATTCTTTCGAGGTGCGTTTCGCATTGACGTCGTCTGGGGAAAACACCGCCGCCGACGATACGGTCTACGGCCAACTCACCAGCGCCGTAGTGTACTCAGAGCACGTAACGGTTTTGGATGCTAAAGTCATAGCGGACGACCTGGCGAGCATCCTGAGCGACGATGCTCACGGCCTGAGTGATTCGACCGACCGGATCGAGCCGCCAGGGACCCTCCTGACGCCGGCCGCTTTCGACCGGGACCAGACGCCCGCGCAAATCCTGTCGTGGTGCTGCCAGTTCGGAGATGCCGACGGGAACCCCGTCGTCTGGGGTGTCGCGCTGGATACGACGCGCCGCCTGTTCCTGGAGCCAATGAGATTGACGACCGTCAAGTATGTCGTGAAGCCCCGGCAGATGCAGCAGCTGGAGCGCGGGGGAGACTGGGGGGAATCGGCCCAGGTCGCCTACGGGATTTACACGGATGTGCAAGGCCAGGTGCTGAGGACTGCCGACAGGAGCCTGCCCGATGTCATCGCCCGCCTGGGCGGATACTACCGTCGGACCGCCGTGCAAATCTCGGGCACGACCGATGTGGAGCAGGTGGAGGGCGCGATAGACCTGTGGCTGGCCGAGCACGGCCGGCCCGGCACCGCCGGATCGTTCCAGGTACGCAGCGGGGTCTACACGCCGGCCGGGAGGTTCGTGGCCGTGGATGAGTTAAAACCCGGCGATCTGGTACAAATCAAAGAGTGGAGAGCGCGGGAAGCGACCATGGATCCCAATGATTGGCGCGATGGCACCACCACATTCCCGCTGGCGGGGATTAAAGTGGATGAGGATTCCAGGACGGCGGAGTTGATCCCGCGCGTGACTTCTGACGCATTCGCCAGGCAGATCGCTATAATTCAGTCATTGCAGTCTACCTAGAAGCCTATGGTGTTATGATAGAAAAGCCATAGGATAGCACTATACGGTTTACGCTCCATCCATCGAGACAAGCGGAGTATAAACCGTACAATAATATCCCCGCTCTGCCGTTTAGCCCGCAGGTCATCCAGGGATGGTATCACGGGCGGAGCAGGGATAATGCCTAGAACGCGGCAGGATACAGGTGCTTTGCCTGCGCCAACTCCTGCGCGGCTTGTATAGCCTCGCTGGCTGCGTGGGCCTCATCCACCTTGAACTCGCCGCCGATCACACGGCCCGGCTTTGAGCCCAAAAACGCCACTTCACTCACCAGTGCAATACGACCAATGCCGTCGAATGTCACCTGGTGGTAGTGAGCGTTGCCCTGGGTCTGTCTCACCGAGCGGAACGTAATCGTGCCGCCGTTCTGGGCGACAGGGACGAAACCTGCCGCCACCATCTCATCGAATGACACCTCGCGGGTTGGCTCACCCGCGTACAGGGGTTTTTGTCTACCCATCGCTCTGTCTCCTTTTCTAGCGCCAGCCTCCCTGGCGCAATGGGCCAGCCGTGGGGCTGGCTACTCCTGCCACGCCCCGTGCTTATGTGGAACGGGCGTGAGCATGCCGCAGACGGGCTTCCCATTGGCAGCGGTCCACGCACTGCCTGTGACGGGCTTCCCATCCTGCCAATGGGCAGGAATATGCAAAGCCTCACCTGCCTCAATTGGAATGAGGCTTCCACTGTCCGTGCGGACGGCGCGTTCCCCGCACCTATTTGTTGTAAGCATCCCAATCATATCTCTCCTCCCGCGCCTCTCGCCGCACAGGTAGCGATGTCGCGGTCTCGGTCGCCGCCGTCTGGCCAGTGGCACTTTAGCTATCGCCCACGGTCCTTAACTTACTCTGGGTTGCCGTCCCAGGTGCAGATTTCGGGATGCCTCCGGGGGACCGATTGGTTGTTGAGATGGGTTCAGCGAATAGCCAAGTAGCCAAGTTCTTACTGGCCAGAGGGCGAGGACCGAAGCCCTGCGCCACTTTCAATCGAGGATAACAGGGGCCAACTTTGCCCTCACGAGCGTGCGAGCCCGAATCCGCTCGGTCTCAGCGGAACCGTCTGCTTCGGCCTGCTGGGCGCGCCGATCCTGGTCGGCCTGAAAGGCCATGTCCTTGGCCGTGCACTTTGCGCAGCCGCAGAGGTCCACCCAAGTGATATGACACTTGGGACATTTGTATTCCTTGTCCCATTCGTGGGCAATCAGTCGCCCACGGGTGCCACAATTCTGGCAATAACTAAAACGCATGTCCTTCCTCCCTGAATGAGATAGCGCATCCTGCGCTCCTCCCTGCCCGCCACCTGGTGATGGACAGGGAGGGGAGCAGGTGCTCCCCAAGACCCTTAGTCGGGATTCTGTCATCCAATGCCCTGCGCGGCTTCCCGCCGCGACTCCGCGACCTGCCCCAGCATCTCCAGGGCCTCAGCCTCGGACGCACCCAGGAAGATGGGGTTGCGCCCGAAGGGACGGTACCAGTATCCGTACTGTTGCATGGTGCCGTCGTAATCGTTGCCTCGGTAGATGTTCGCCGACGCATCCCCGTACACGTCGGCTACCTTCGCCTGAATCTTGCTCAATGCACTCACGTCAAACTCCTCTCCTGAATGATAGCGCATTCCTGCGCTCCCTGCCGCCCGCCACAATGTGGTGGACGCTAGGGGGAGCAGGATACTCCCAACTGAATGTCTCTCATGTATAGAACGAATGAGACCCCCGATTTGTGCAACGAAAAGGGGCCTACATCACGATCTCGATGATCCGCCCCCCGCCGACGACGATCTTCGCGATAATTCTGCGCAGGCATGCTTTGAGCGCCGCACGATCCTCTATAGCCGGGATCCCGCCCTGAATCACGTTCACGATCTCATCCCGGCGGCGCTCGTAGGATTGGGACTGGGATAGTCTTCGCTCGACGACCTCCAGGCGGTCCACGATTCCCGCCCGTTCCTGCTCCAGGCCGGCCAGGCGGTTGCCGTAATCCGCCAGGCCGATCACATCCGCCTCGTAGGCATCGTCCCAGCGTGTGCGCCGGGCCTCCAGGCCCTCCAGCGTCTGCGCCAACCCGTCCCGCTCCTGGTGCAAATCCTCCAGGTCGGATGTGGCCCGCTCCCGCAGGTATGCGTCTATCGCCCCCGGCGTGCGGGCGATCTCCTGCAGGACGGCCAGCACCCGCTCGAGCAATCTGTCCTCGCGGACCCACAGCTTGTTCCCACACGCGCCGCCCTCCTTGCGCGCCCGGCACGTGTAGTAGATCGTCGCGCGCGTCTTCCAGGACTGCGCCAGCAGCATCGAGCCACAATCCGCACAGTACAGCAGGCCGCTGAACAAGGGCGCGCGCCCCGCTGTAGCCGCGGCCCTCCCGCCCATCGCGAAACGCCGCTCCAGCTCAGCGTAGAGCGCGCGCTGGGTATCCTCGGACCTGGTCGGCTCATGCAAACCCCGCACGACCGAGATGTCGTGTGCGGGAAGTTCGCCGGCCCGCTCCAGGAGGTCGAATACGTTCGCCGGTCGGCCCAGGCGCTCCGCGAGGTCCACGACGAACTTGACCGGCGCGGTGCGCGAGACGAAACGGCCCGTCTCCCGGTCCAGTACCGTCGCCCGGCGCATTGTCCCCCACACGATCCATCCGCAGTAGAACGGGCTATGGAGGATACGCAAGATGGCGCCCCCGCGCCACTGCTTACCGGTTGGAGACGGTACCCGCTCCAGGTTCAACTGCCGGGCGATAGCGTTACTGCCCAGCCCTCCCGCCAGGTACAGTCGCTCGATGCGCGCCACTACGGCCGCTTCCTCCGGCACGATGCGGGGCACATCGGTGTAGACCGGCTGCTCTGGGGTGGCATGTTCGGCCAGGCGCGTGTAGCCGTAGATCACCGTCGGGTGCTTCCAGCGGCCGCTCCGCCGGTTGGCGGTTCGCCCGGCCCCGGACGACGAAAAACGGGAGCCTGTAGAGGCTCCCGTCGTACTGGAGTTGTCAGTCAGACTACCGGTGCCGGTCCTGGCCTAGTAGTCTAGTGCGAAATCCAATCCCATGCGGTTGGATTCTGTCCTCTGGCCGGGATGGGCCTGGCACCAGGCCCGTACCTCGGTCTCGACCCGCTCGCGCAAGCGCTTGATCTGGGAGCGCGTCCTGATGGGCCACGGCCGCTCGGCCTTCCAGACCCGCGCCCCGCCCGGCCACCGGCGCACGACGTAGCCGTGGGCCTCGCACCAGGTCAGTGCTTTCTCCGTATCGAAGCCGACTGGTTTTTCGTCGCTGCTCAGCAGGTCGTCGTGGCCGACCTCGGCGATGTGATCGTACTTGCGGACGATCACCATGCCCGTGCTAAGGATGGAGAAGTCGACGCGATCTGGCCTTTTAACCCCGGCCACGGCGCCCCCCTGCCCGTAAGATACGTACACCGCGCGGAATGCTTACCCCGTGTCTCTTGCGAGCACTCACGATCTCGTAGCCCATCCACATGCGCCCGCACTTTCTGCAACGATACACACCCCTGGCGATCTTCTGGAGTTCTCCGCAGCATTTCATCTTCATTGCTGGACCTCCTTCTCCATGATCTACCTATAGAACGAACGAGGGGCCGGATTTGTGCAACCCGGCCCCTACGGGTTTATGCTCATAATACTATGTGGATTATTGCCCGTGGTACCCCAGATAAACGAAGTCCAGGTCGAAAAGCCCCGTCCCCTCGACCGGATGCTGCCTGATGAACTTCCAGCCACCGCGTTGCCACTTGGCGGTGTAGGCTCCCACGTCCCCGGCCTGGATGCGGGGAATCGTGATGACGTCCCCGATGTTCCAATGAACTTCGGTAGGCTGCGGTCTCCGCGCCGTTTCTCGTTGCTGCTGGCCCTGATAGACTTTCCAAAGCGCGAAGAGTGCCACGGCCAGGGCTAGGAAGGTCGTGCCGAGGCATCCCCCCAGCAGCATCGAAACGAGGTCATTGAACGTTAGCTCCATCTCAGCCTATGCTCTTTTCACCCGATCCGTCTTGACTATGGCTCCCAGCACGACCAGGGCCAGGCCGATCCAGGCCACCCACTGTGCATCAGATGGGGAATCCAGAATCATATCTAGAATCGCGACCAGAGCGCAAAAAATGGCAGCAGTGTCGAGCAGACTCGCCAGTGTCACGGCTTGCCTCCTCTATCGCGCCACTGCCCCAGGGACGACGAAACGGCGACGATCTCGATCCCGGCGGCCTGCACGGCCTGCGTTATCCGCACGATCTCGCGCAGTCTGGCGGCCTGGGCCATCACCTGTTGGATGTACATCCGATACGGTGCAGTGATCTGGAGTGTCTCTCGTGCATCCAGGGCCACGACCTGGGCATGCATATCCCCACAGCAACCATCACAGAAGTCAGTCGCCATCCCCTTGCTCCTTCTCCTGTGCCCACTGCCGATAGATTCTGCGGGCCAGCCTACGAGAGCCTGGAATGACCCCGCCTTCCCCCGTCGTCCACTCGAACTTCATCCCCCTCCGGACGACGGCCACGTTGACCCGTGGCGGTTTCTCATCGCACGCTACGAGCGTGATCTGCGTCACGTCGCTGGCGAAGTGGGCCAGCCAGGAATTGACGGCGAAGAAACGGCCGATCAATTCACAGGCCAGGGCATCCTCCTCATCCATAGCGTCGAGAGGAGTATCGGCACTCAGGTGGACCAGGCGCTGGAACTCGACCTGGTCCAATGTTACAGATGTTGATTCTGGCATTGTCATTCCTCCTCGACAATAGTAATGCTCCCCGCCCTCAGCATCGGCGAGAATCCCATTGGCGGCAATGCTCCCACCAACCCCTCGATCCCCAACTCCGCGGCAGTTATCGGGAGGCTGCCACCGTGTGTTCCGGCCCCCGGCAATTCGACGAAACCGAACAACGCATCCGGGTTGGTCTCTGCTGCGGTCAGGATCGCTTTCACGAAGTAAACCGCAATGCGACCCATCTGATAGTACGCTTGCTCGGAGTGCGGACGACGCTTGCCACCGAACGAAACCTCCTTGAGCGGGTCACGGCACTCGAGAGGGACGAACACAAACCGATAGACTACGCCTCTCCACTCGAAGCGCACCATCCAGGCTCGCTTCCCCTGTGCCTGGCCCTGGCTGATGATCATGTTGAAGGTCCCGAAATCCTCCAGAAGTTCCATGATCTCGGCCTGGCTCTTGGCCGGATGCACTGTCGTCTGCCAATAATTGCCATCTTCCGCGAACCTGTTTTGGTTCATCTGTCCTCCTCGCTTTAGGTGGACTCCCGGCTGCCAGATCGCCGGGAACCCCGTACCACCTCCTGCCAGCCATCAGCGCCGTTCCTCTGCTGTCGTACTGCTGGCAGTGGGCCGCTTTCTCGCCGGTTCGTTCGCCTTTCCGCTGGCTCGGCTTGGGCTAGGCCAGTCCCCGGTACACCCAGACCCGGCATACCCTCTCCTGTTACTCGCGGCCCGTCTCGTTATTGGGATGGTGCGCGGGGCAGGAGTCGAACCTGCTGGGCCAGGACTAAGAAGTGGGGCACTTTGACCTTGCTCACACCCAAACAAGCAGTTCTCGCTACCTTCTGCTTGCGGTATCATCGGTTTTATCTCCCGAAGCCTCAGTGCCACTAGCCTGTCAATTCAGGCCACATCCTGCTGAGTTGCGTTTTATTTTGGGGTCTAACGTTCCCCACATTTGCCCAGGCATCAGCTTCTTTTATAGCCTGCGTGTCATCCGCCACGCCGCCCGCACATGTTCACTTGTTAAGCCGTCTCTCCGGCTGTCACGCTATTGTCGGTTACGTCATCCGGTCGGTTTCGGATCTGGCTTCCAATATTGCTGGCTTCCGCTTACTGTCCGATATTAACCACGGCTTGCCAAGCCTCGGACTTTCCCGACTGCCGGAAGGTGCACGGGGTAGGAATCGAACCTACTTTGCCGGCATTGTCAGACAACTTGTTCCCCCTAGCCACTTCGGGTCGGGCCTGTCCAGGAGGCCCAGGGCCGCTACTTAGCGGTGGCTTCTCGCCGTGTGCGGTTTCCCAAGTGTGCTATCCGGCTTGAGATTCTAATCAGCGTGTTCGCCGTCACGCCGCCCGTGCATGTTCACTTGTTAAGCCGTCTCTCCGCGCTGTCACGCTAGGCGCGGCTCTCCGCATTATCGCACCACTTCGTGCCGTAGCACGGGCAGGGTATCGCCCTTGATGCTCAGATGATCGCATCAATGCCAGGATAGTTCTGGCGGTTCCGCTGGCCATTACCTTTGTTCTGGCAAGAGCACATAGTGCGGTATGCCTTGCCATTACGATAGATCACCGTGATGCGTTCACCACAGGTGATGCATTTCCCCTCACGGACTTGCTCCTTGCTCTGTTTCTGCTTGGTCATAGTTCTCCTTTTCCTTGCTGAATGTTACCCGCCCCAGGCTGCCACGCCTCGGACTTTCCCGACTGCCGAAAGTGGAGGCGGCGGGTAACGATCCCGCGTTTCTGCGCTGGCCCCTGGCCCTCGCGCAGGCTTCACCTTTTCGCCCCCAAGCGGTCCTCAGTCGCCGCCCACCGGCCTGGTACCAGGTTCGATCCTGGCCTCTCGCGGGTTCTCAGGCCCGCTATGCCCTAGCAGTCCAGGCGGGTGGGCGAAGGCCGAAGCCCTCGATACTCTCATTCAGTTGTCAATCTGCTACTCATAGAACGAACGAGCCGCCCATCCTGTGCAATTAGGTTCATAAGTCTATAGGGGCTGGCCGGTCCTCCCGTGGCCGTTGCTCTATCATCCCCTCTTGCCCTATCTCCTTCAATACTTCCTCTACGTCCTGAGCATCCACGTCCTTGTTCTGCATGACCCTGAACTTAAACCACAGCCCGAACGCCGTGGCCGGGCCTTCTCTCAACTCGTCCAGAATCAATCCCCGCAGTAATTGCTTATCCATCTGAAAACCTCCACTCCCACATGTTCATAAGTCCATAGATGGCGGCTCTATGATGTTCGTGTGCCCCATCACCGCCTGGACGTAGGGCTCGGTTACGGGCAATCCCTCCGATTGCCGCCACACCACCCACAGGTGTTGCAGAAAGACCTTGGCGACTTTACGCCGTGCGCGGTTGTCAATATGCCCATCGTTGAATTGCCACTTGCCGTTGTCGCCCTTGGCCTTCTCAGGGTGCAAGCGACGCTGGCGCTCCTTCTCCTCATAGTACAGGCCGGCATAGGTAGGCGTCTGCTGGCGGACGAATTGGTCCGCGATCAGCCAACAGATGGACTTGAGGCGGCGATTGTAGTGGCTCTTTTCCCCCTTCTGGTTGCGCTCGACCCTGCCGTCTAGGACTGCCCACCCTGCGAAGCGCCAGAGTTTGCTCACCGTCGCAAAATTCCCGATGTCATCTATCTGCGCCAGGAGTTGCGCGGCCAGCGATCCTTCACCCAGGCCCTTAATGCTGGTAAGCCAATCCCACACGGGGCCGACTGCCTCCCCGCAATTCACCATAGCTTTCTTGATGTTATGGACCTGTGCATCGAGAGCAAGTTCACCCATCATGTCGCGCTCGTACTGCGCATCGAGGTTGGACTTGCCGGCCTCCACGCTGCTAATACGCAACGTGTGGCGCTTGCGCATCTCCACCAGTTCATCCCACCACAGATAGCACTGCCACAACTGGGCATGCTTGCGGGGCTTAGGGTCTGGTCTCCGGTCCTGCTTCTTAGTCATGGTTCTCCTTTTCTTGTCGCACATGGTTGATGGTTTTCACTCTCTGCCTGGCTCGCACTTCGCTCTTGGTTTTCACCCACAAAATGGCTCGCACCTTGCCCTTGGGTTTCACGCGGTCGATGGCTCTGTCAACTCTCCCACCATCTCATCAATCTGGTCGTGCAATATCTTGGCGATTGGCCCCAGGTCCACCCTGTGCTTCGCCAGGATCGTCAGGTGATTCCAGATATGCCTACGTATCATCGTCTCCAGGTAGCGGTAGGCGAGATCGGACGCTCTCTCATCTTCGATATCGTGATAGGTATAGTCATTCTTTGGTTCTTCTGTACCTACGCCTACCGCCTCCACTGACGCCTCGAAGCCGATGCCGGCGGACGGCTCTGCGCCTGGAGGACCGCCCACGTACCCTGAGACCAGTTCGCGGACCTGGTAGGTTTTTCCGCTCGGTGCCACTACCTCGATCTTGCGCGATCTGAGGATACGTGCGACCTGTACTGCGCCACCGGTATTGAGCAAGGTCTTGGGTGGCGATATGATGCCTTCGATGTCACCCCGTTCCTGGGCCACGATCAGCATGCGGGCCAGTTGCCGGACGTGACGCTTACCCCTCACGGCTTCTTGTGCCAGCGCATCTTCGGTAGAGAGGTCGGGTTCCTCTCTCAGGTATTCTTCCAGCCAATCGCCTGCTGGTATGCGGATGTCCATCTTCATGCCTGTCTTTTTCTTCACGCTTATCTCCTTTTCCTATGCGATTATGTTCCTAAACCCATAGCCTACAGGTTGCGTATATTACTCTTTATGACACCTGTACACCCTTCGCCTTTGGCGGTCGAGAAAAATGCTCGATGGGGGCAGTTATTGTCTTGCCACTTTGCAGTACCACCATAGCGCGCTGCTTTCCCATGTTTACTGCCACTACGGTCACGCGTTGAGCGTAACGTTTCTTTGGCGGTTTGTACAGGAGGATGTCGCCTGTCATGATCTTGCCGATGTCCATTGATTCTTCCTCACATCTTGCGTTGTATTAGCACAACCTCATAATCTATCTGCGTATCCGTCTCGATGTCGGGTTCGCCCGCGTCTCGGTACGCGCTGGCCTGCGCCGCCGCCACGATCCTGGCATGTGTGGGGCGGGGAGGCTCACCGTCGGCGGTGTCCTCCAGTATTCGCGCCTCGTAGTGCGCCCAAAGTTCACGGTGGGCTTGCCGCAGGTAGCGGGCCTTATCGTCACGACTCAGGGGCTTCCAAGACTCGGCAGCCCGCGCCTTGAACTCCTGGAGTGCGCGAAAGAAGGATTTGCGCTCGATCTTGCGCACGTCCAGGCCGCCGTCCAGGGTATGCTGCGCGCCCTGATCTTCCACCACCCACGCGCGGATGATCTGCGCCGTCTCGAACCCGCAGGACTCACCGAGCGCCTGCCACTGGCCGGGGAAGTCCACCAGCGCACCCTTCCGCACGAACGCTTTGCACACCCAAACTGCCACCGCGCCAGGCGCAAGGACCTGGTACACCTGGCGCATGATCTCGGCAGATGCGGACCAGAAGGTGGTGCCCTGAGAGTTGCCCAGGTTGTCTTCACTATGTGAGTAACCTTCCCCATATCCCATTTGATCAAGTAAACTTCCATGCTCATGATGATTTCCAAATTTCCCATGACTCCCTGCAGCAATACTCTGATCAGCATATGGCGGGCTACTCACGCTCCCCTGTACCTGTACCGGCTGCCCTTCCGCCATTGCGCCAAGTTGGCCTTTTGTTGCGCCATACTCGCCCGTCATGTTCCTGTCCCCGCGCCGCTTCGGGTCACGGAACAGGCCGCCTCTTTTGTCGGGATCGTCTGAGGCGAGAGAGTTTGTGAATGGCATTGAGGATACCACGGCGCTCGGCGGCTCGCCAGCGGTGTGTTGGTCGGCTCCTCCAAACGGCATACTCGATACCACCGCGCTGGGCACCTGCGGCGCGTCGCCTGCAGGCATAGAGCCAAGTTGTCCAGGGGTATCACCATAGTCGTCACAGGTGAAGATTTGCCCGTTAGGGCCAGGCTTCCTCACGAACAAGCGCACGTCCAGCGGACCAGAACGGCCGTGTACGGTATTGCTGCTGTAGGGTGGACTGGACAATGCCGCACCGAACCCCGCCCCCGCCAGCACCTCGCACAGGTGGCGGGAGTCGCCTTGGAAGATAGCAGCCTGGCCCCATCCTGGCATGGTACTGTAGCGGGCATTCCACAGGTCAATGTTCTGTTGGCCCAGGTCAACGAAACGCTCCTCCAATTCTACGCCAACCCAAGTCAACCCATTCTTCATGGCGTGTAAAGCGCCCAGGGCTACGCCGCCGAAGGGGTCCAATACCGTCTGCCCCGCCTGGAGGTAGCCTTGTTCTAGCAGGTGGGCGTAGATGCGCCGAATGAGGGCGGGACGAAACTTTGCCGGATGAGCAAATGCCCCCGGCACGATGCTCGTGCCCCAGCCTTCTTTGTACAGTCCATGCCAATCACGCTCAATCACTGGTTGCCTCTCCTCTATGAGATTACGATACTAACGCCATAGCCCTAGAACGGCACGAAGTCACCGGCCACTGTGCAACTGCGGCATATTGTAGACTCGCCCATCATATTGCAACGCTTTGAGCGGTTCATTCTGCTCGCGGGGTAGGGACTTGGCGCACCTCTCGCATTCTCTCACACACCACTTGTTGGGGAATTCGTAAGGCGATAATGGCTTGGCTTCCCCGCCCTCATAGGTGCCCGGATCAATCGGTGCCTCACCCAACTCTCCATCGGCCAGGAAAGCATAGTCATCAGGATCATCGGACAACTGCACTTCGGGGCGGCATTGGATCCCCCACGCCTTGGCGCAGTTCCTATCACAAACGACCTTCATTGGCTGACCGGCGTAGATTATGATGGCACTGTTCTCCATTTCTTTTTCTCCCTTTCCTCAAAACGGCACGAAGTCGCTCGCCGTCATCTTCAAGTCCAAGTCCAGGTTGAGGTACCGCTGCGTCGTCGTGACACTAGAGTGCCCCAACAGCCTGGAAATCTGCACCAGCGGGATGCCCGCCTCGTACCCGAGCTGGGCGAACGTCCGCCGCAGGTCGTGGGGAGCCAGGTCCGGCTTGCCGATCAGCGCGCCCCGCGCCCGCACGACGTCGAAGATCGCGGCCTGGGACATGCTGGCGGCCAAACGCCCGCCCTGATCCACGCTCCTGAGCACCCGCCCGGCGCCGGCCTCGGCCGCCCAATCGTCCAACCCGTTCGCCAACGCATCGGAGATAGGCACGGCCCGCAACTTGTCCCCCTTGCCCCGCACCTGGAGGACGGTGCGCATCCGCCCCTTGACCGGCAGGAGCGCGACATCCGTGAATCGCAACGCCGCCGCTTCCGCCCGCCGCAAGCCGGCCCCGGCCAGCAGGCCCAGGAGGACCCGGTCGCGCCGGCCCAGGAGCGTCGAGGTGTCACAGGTCGCCAGCAGCCGCTCGACTTCCGCCGCCGTCAGCCAGGTGTGCAGTTTTCGGCCCCTCTGCGCATGCGTCTCGATGGCTCCCTGCAGGGCCTCCAGGCGGTAGAGTGCGGCCTGGACTCCATTCACGTTGTCCGGCGTAGCCTGGCCCTTCAGACCGTTTGCCAGCCCCGCCGTCACCAATCGCACGGCAGCCTTGAGGAAGGACCTGCTCGATGCCGGGAGCGTCCGGGCATAGGCGGCCAGCGCCACAGCGTCCTTCAACTCTGCCCCGGTCCCCAGATAGCCGACCAGGGCGTTGTGGTACTGACGGCGCGTACTGTCGGCCAGACGCCGGCAGTTGTCTATCGCTGCCAGGATGGGCCAATCCTGGACCTTGACCGGAACGAGGTCACTCATCGCCGGCGCTCCCGATGTGCTCACTCAGAATCCTCCATGCTGTTGCGACCACGAGAGGAACTTGTCCCTCTCCAATGGCTGCAATTCGGTCCACCCGATGGGCCACCCCATCAGCCACTCGATCCAATCGGGGTTCAACTTCCCACCAGGACGATCCCCCCAGATCGCTTCCAATAGGGTAGGACCTGCCGAATACAACGCCTTGGCCTTGCGGCTGGTCCTTCGCCCCCGCGAATCCCCCTCCGTCGGCGTAGGCCATCTTTCCCGTACTGCATTGGGCAGGCAAGACTTCTGGTTGCACGGACCCTTCCAATCCCGACTCTGTGGTGTAGGCCAGAACCTCCGCCAGTCTCCCGTCTCCGCCATCTCCTGGAGTGATGGCCGGTACCGACTGCCCGAACTCGCTGATCGGTTTCCCCGATTGTAACCTACCGGTGTAGGCCACGATGAAGAGCCGATCACGGATGTGAGGGGCGCCGACGGCGGCAGCCGGTAGGCAATCCCACCGACAATCGTACCCGCTCTCGGCCAGGTCTGCGAATATTCGGCGAGCGTATGGGTAAACAAGCAGCCTTGAGACGTTCTCCAGCAGGACGTATCGGGGCCGGACTTCTCTAACGACGCGAATGGTATCCGGCCACAGGTTACGCTCATCGGCGTCCGCGCGTTGCTTGCCTGCGCTACTGTACGGCTGGCACGGGAATCCCGCAGAGATGAGATCCACGACTCCACGCCAGGGCTTGCCATCGAAGGTTCGGACGTCGTCCCAGATGGGGGCGTCGTCGAGCAATCCGTCTCGGATGCGGGCCTCGAGGACCGCGACCGGGTAGGGTGCGATTTCGACGTAACAGACGGTCCTGAATCCGAGTAAGTGTTGAGTGGCGAGCAGTCCCCCGCCCGCCCCGGCAAATAGAGCCAACTCATTCATCACCACCGTGCTCCACGTGAAGGTGCGCGTCCACCCCACTGCCAACGATGCACGCTACAACGATGGCAATTGTGGCAATGATGATCAGGATGACCAGGCCGGCGCAGATGTATCCCATCACGCCACTAACTCCGGCATGCGTAACTGCATCACCGCCACGCTCTCCCCATCCCCCAGGTCGAGCACACCGCCCCACCTGCTGGCCGCCGCTTGGCCCATCGCCTTCGCCGTCTCCAGGATGTCCAGTGCTCGCGGCCTGAGATTCCCGTCCCGGAACTCCTCCCATTCCTGCCGAGAGGCGGCCAGGAAGTAACCCGGCTCACGCCCGACGCTGGAGAGGATCAGGTGCCCCTCCTGCCTGAGTTGACGAATCGCCTCCCTCACGGGCCGGTCGGCATACTTGCCTCGCAAGCCACAGGCTCCGGCAATGTCGCGCGCCTGGATCGCCGTCCCTGCTCCAACGTGGCGGGACAGGATTTCCAGCACGGCCGCTTTCAGATCCCCGGCCTGGTTGCGTGTGGAGTTATGATCGTAAACCATAGGCTACCCCTGTGATCTTCCGGCCTGCGGCATGATGACGTGGACGAACCCGTCATCCTCGGCAGATCGAAACGTGAATGGATGCGAGGCACTGGTGCCAGTGATGCAAACGTCATCGGTGCCGATCACGTCCAGCAGGTCGCGCAGATACCGTCCGTCCAGCCAGAACTCCCCCGGCGGTAGCGTGCTCTCCTCCAGTTTCCCCGTCACGCAGGCTTGCACTGCGGTCACCTGGTCTCCGTCTACAGCATTCTCCGCCAATAGAGTCATCTTGTTTTCCCCGATGGCGAGGCGGATCGTGTGGCCCTGCTCCTCGCGGGCGAACACCATCGCCGTCTTGACGGCCCGTTTCAGTTCCGCCGCTGACGCAATGACCAAGACGGCATGCTCTTTCGGGATGACGTCCGAGATGTCCGGGAACTTTCCTTCCATCAACGTCGCTGTCAACTGCACCGTGCCGGCCAGGAACGTCACGTGAGGGTCGCCCGGCTTGAATGCGATGCGGGTCGTGTCGGCCTGTCCGGCGATGGCGCGCCCGGCCTCTGTCAATGCAGCAGCAGGGATCAGCAGGCCGGTAAATCTCTCCCCGACCTCAACGCCAATCTTGCATCGGCTCATGCGGAATCCGTCCGCCGCGGCCAGGGCCAACACGCCGTCCAGCCGGTGGAGGTACACCGACGTGAGCGTGGGCCTGTTCGCATCCTCTTTGCTCGCGCTGATCGCCGTCCGGGCGACGGCCTTGCACAGGGCCGCCGTCGGGATCTCCAGCGAGACGAACCCGGGATCGGTGATGGAGGCGACGCTGTAGTCCGGGACGGGTGGAAACTCCTTCGCCTCGAACCCCTTGACGTTGGCATTCATCCGCCCGGCTCCGACCAGCAACGTCGCATTGCCGTTGACAGACAGGGTGACGTCCTGGCCCTCCAGCACACCGGCCAGGGGCTGGAGTGTATAGAACGGCGCCGTAATCGCCCCTGGCTCGTCCACCCTGGCGTAGATGCCGACCCGGATGGACGTCCCCAGATCGGTCCCTGCTACGATCAGGCCATTGCCGTCCGTCTGGAGCAGCACGTGGCTCAGGACCGGCAGGACCGCCCGTTTCGAGATGGCCCGGCCCGCCAGGGACAGGGCTGCTTGGAACTCGGAAAGGTTACATACCGCTCTCATTGCACTTCCTCCTGTGAAGTTTTGTTCGTAAGTCTATAGCCCTGGAATATCCCCAGGGCTGCTTGCCACACTCCGATGGCGTCTGCCTCGTCCGGCCCGACGATGGGCTTTCCGACGAAGCGCGCCGTCATGAGCGTCGTATGCTTGTTGAATGAGGTCGCCTTGACTTTCATCGCGTGGACGTAGGTCACGGGTACCTCTGAGAGGATGCACAGGCCCTCGATTGCGCCGGCTACACGGGCCAGCAGCCGGTCGGTCTGGAGGTTCTGGTGGGAGCCGGTCGGCTCCTCGATTGCCACCAGGTCGGGATCGTAGTTCAGGAGCATTCCACGTACCCAGAACACGATCTCACGGATGCGCACATCCCGCTCGCCGGTGAAGTCCTGCACGCCGCTGTTCAGGTAACGCTCACCCTGAGCGGCGCACCAGCCGATAGCGGTACTGGAGGCATCGAGGGAGAGGATAATCTCATCCATTGTCACGCGCCTCCAGTTCCTCTATCGCCTTGCACAATCGGCGCGAAAGCCGTTCTATGCGACGCTCAAGGCGTTGAATCTTGGGTAAAAGATATTCGCACGCCTCTGCGAGCAGTGGCAGTTTCCGCTCAAAGTTCCACAGTGTCAGCGGCATGGCCCATATCTCTCTATCGGTCAACTCATCCAGGTCACTCACTGTTCATTCCCCCGGCGCAGTTCACGCGCCCGCTCCTGGCGTTCGAGCGTGGCACGGGTTGCCCCTGCGAATACCTGCCGCAGCAGGGACCAGAATCCTTGCCTGGCGGCTTCCTCGCGTTGCCGTCGTTCCAACTCCACGGATTGCCGGCGCTCCAGTTCCTCGTAGTTAACCCGCACCCGACTCCGTGTAGGTTTACCTTGATCGTCCATTCCCGTGGCCCTGACAGGTCCAATCTTCCCGGCCCCCGAGTACCGGTGCCCCCGTCAGAGCCACGGCAAGGGACGATCTTCTGTCCCTGCCTTCTCTCAGCGCCCCGCCCGTACCTGGGGCGCGACCTGTTGCCGCCGATAATACTCTGGCGTGTGGCGGTGCTCTGTCACCGTCCCCAGTTCCTCGATCCAATCCGCCAGCCCTTCGCAGTCCGGGCCGAGAACACCCTTGACCTCGGACTCGATCTCCCCATCAGCGTTGATCACGATCTCGATGTACTTCTGCTCGGCCATCGCCTCATCTCCTCACCGTATACGCCTGGCGCACCGGCTGCCGGGTGGCCGCCGTCGGGTAGAGCCGCAGGCGGATCGTGCCACCCGCCTCTTTCACTTCCTCGACCCGGAACCCGCGCGCCTGCGCTTTCTTTTCGACCTGGAGCCGCGCGTACCGCTGCTTGACCTGGGCCACGATCTCGGCCCCTGTTCCCCGGCTGTCGAACTCGCTGATGACCACTCCCAGGCTGCCGTCGGCCTGCCGGGCGAACCCCAGATCGTTAGCGGATGTTCCAACGTACCGGCGCAGGATCACGTACTCCGCCGTCTCAGGGCGCAGGTCATTCAGGTAGCCGACCAGGGTAAGGTTCTGCCCCTGCTCGAACTGAATCCCGCGCGCCTTACACACGTCCCGCAATGCCTCACGGAACGTCGTCTCGTCTTTGAATTGAATCGCTACCTTGAGATACTTGCTCATCGCATCCTCCTACCCATAGAACGAATGAGTAACCCGTTTTGTGCAATTGCGTTCGTAAACTCATAGCCGCCTCCCTGTCAGAGAGGCGGCTCACTCTCAGACCTCCAGCGCCCGGCCCGTGGCCTGGACCTTGCGCCCGGTTTCCTGGCGGCTCGACGCCGGCCGCGCTCTGGTCGCCCACTGGCGCATCGCCTGGATCTGCTCCTGCATCGTCGTGACCAGGGGTACCGTCTCCCCGGTCACTGTCAGCAGGTCCGCCGTCTCGACCTCGCGCCCCTGGGCGAATGCCCGCCGCAGGGCCATCTGGACGACCTTCTCTAACTCAGAGCCGGTAAAATTCTCAGTTGCTTCGGCCACGGCCTGAAGATCAAACTTCCCAGAATCCCGCTTGCGCTGCAGGTGAATCGCCAGAATGTCGGCCCGCTCGCCGACCTGGGGTAGGTCTACGAAAAAGACCTCCCCAAACCGCCGGATCAACTCAGGCCGCAGGCTGCCGATGTCGTTGGCCGTTGCCACTACGAACACCGGCGCGTCCGCTTCCTCCATCCAGGTGAGGATGGTCCCCAGGACCCGCAGGCTCGTCCCGCCGTCCAATTCCCCTCCGCCGCTTCCAAGTGCCTTCTCGATCTCGTCGATCCACAGGACACAAGGGGCAACGGCCTCGGCAACCTTGAGCGCGTTGCGCGTCTGCGCCTCGCTCTGGCCGACCAGCGACCCGAACAGCGCCCCCACGTCGAGCCGCAACAAGGGGCGGTTGCCCCCTGCGATAGCCTTGGCGGTGAGCGACTTTCCACAACCCGGTACGCCTACGATCAAGACCCCCTTGTCCGGCTCGACCCCGAACGCCTGGGCCTGATCAGAAAAGGCAATCTCGCTCTCCATACACCAGGCTTTCAGTACGTCCAGCCCCCCGATTTCACTGTAACTGGCCTGCTCAGGGTAGTATTCGAGTGCCCCGGATTGCCGAATGATTTCCCGCTTGGCATCCAGGATCAGGGGAATAGCATCCGTATCCAGATGCCGCAGGCTGGCGATGGCGTAGCCCAGCACTGCATCAGCCTCGACCTGGGTCAGTCCCTGGAGCGCCCGGATGACGTCCTTGCGGTCCCCGTTCAGGTTGCAGGGGATGTGGCTGGGCAGGTTCTCGATTGCTCCCTCCAGGACCTCGGCCAACTCACCGAACGTCGGCAGGGGAAAGTCCACCGTCACCACGTCCTTCTGTAAGTCGGTTGGGACGGCGATCTGTGGGCTTACGAGGATAATCGTTTGGAACCGGCTGGTCAGGGCGTCCGCGCAATCCCGCAGGCTGCGCACTGCCACGGGGTCGGCCCGCTCACCGCCGATGAAGGGGTGCAGGTCCTTGAACACGAACAACGCCTTGCTACCGGCCTCCTGCTCCCGCACCCACTGGAGGGCGCTGACGGGGTCGGCCAGGGCCTGGTTCGCCGGCTGGTCGGTCTCTGGGAGGACCTGCTCCATCCCCCGGCTGATCGTCCAGACGTGCAACTGCTTGCCCTGGGCCTTGGCGATTCCCGTCAGGGCATCCATCACCCGGCCCTCCTCATGCGACTGAACCGCGATGATCGGGTAACGTCCCCGAATCATCCGGTCGATCTGCGTCACGGTCTTGTTGTCCATCGTTTCCTCCCCATTTCTGTGCTCTACCTATAGAACGAACGAGGAGCCGGATTTGTGCAACGCGCTGCTGCCAATCCGGCCCCTCGATCTATTAGACTTCGATCATCCCGGCCCGGGTCCGCGCCCCGGAGCGGGCCTTGACGATTTCGGCCTGCTCGTGGCACATTCCCTCGATCCCCTCCAGCGTAGCCTCCACGGCTGCCACACTGTAGTGGACCCCCTCGGCAGCCGGCGCCTGCAGGAGTTGATCACGCAGTCCCTGGAGTGCCTGCTCCAGTTCGACGTCTCCTGTCACCGAGTTCAGGAGCCGGTACGATTCTACCAACCCCCTGGCCCTCTCGGCTACCTTGCCCCTCACGTGGCCGTTCTTGCGGATCGAGGCGGCGATCTCGGTCACGTCCTGAAAGATGCGAGCGCGGAACTGCTCGGCCATCTCCTGGAACGGGGAGACGGCGTGCGCCAGTTGCTCGCGGGCGTGCTCGAGCTCGGCCTGGTGCATCGCCTGTAGTTTTGCTTGCTCCAGGCTGAGCCGCATGTCGGACATTTTCTGTGCCTCAAATAGCTCCACCTGGAGCTTCTGGCGCTTCGTGTATTCCTCGACCTCGCCGGTGCGGGCCTCGCTCCGGGCCTGCTCTTCACGGGCTTGCTCTATCGCCAGGTCCGCCCCGGTGGATACCATCGCATTCTTGTAATCCACATACAGCCCGGCCTCGATCTGCTCCGCGGTCGGGAGCAGGGCGACGGCCTGGCTCACCACGTAGTCCACGAACTGGTTCGCGGTCTCGAACGTGCCGTAGTCCGTAACCAGGACGAACTCGCCAGCGTCGTCCGGCCGGCGGGACTTGATCGCCTGCCAGGCCTCGCGCGCCACCTGTGCGAAGTCGGCCGCCAGTTGGTCCGCGAATCCATCCCGGCGCTCGATCAGGTCCGCCTTGAGGATGGCCAACTCGGCCTGCAGGGTTTCCCACTCCGCTTTCCAGGCGGCATAGGCAGTGAAGGGGATAAAACGCCATGGGCGAAAACCTTGTAAGTCCCAAGAGTATCTATCGAGTGACTGCCTAAAACGGGTTTGCAGACTATTCCAGCGCCCGATGTAGAGCGTCGGAATTAGGTCTTTCGATCCCTGATGCAGCCGCCTCTGGCGCATATCCTCATCCGGTATTCCCAACTCCGCCCACGTCGCGCGGACAACGAAAAGATTGGATCCGTGGATATCTATATCCACTAGGGCACCCAGTTCTCTCATCCTCTGAATGTCCAAACTAACGGTCTGAAGTCTAGCCGCATCGTCCTCGCCGACTATGCCAGCGAAGATGGTGCGGCGTTCGTCTAGCGCCGTGTCAGTAGTGATGTTCAAGGTAGTCTCCATCTCAACCTCCATTTCCCTCTCTGTAGTCTTAGGATCATAAGGTCATACACTCATCTATAGAACGAATGAGGGGCCTGGTTTGTGCAACCGAATCTCAAATATGACGCCACGTTCTGCGACTAACAACCGAACGGATATTCTGTTTGGTAACACCGAAGAGCTTGCCTAACTCAGTCAATGTATACTGTCCCGTAATTTGTAATTCACGAATCAATAAGACATCTTCTGCAGTAAGCTTAGCATTAGCATGCTCCTCACCTCTATAGTGGGGGACATTAAATTGATGATTTTGCCCTAATACATAGCAAGCATGTATTTGCTGTTCTGATGGAGTTACCCATTCCAGGTTTGATACTCGGTTGTCATTCTTTACCCCGTTCTTATGATTGACTTGGTGTTCTGTGGTCGGGGGAGGTCCATTAAATGCCCAACATACTAGGCGATGGATTTTGAGTAACTTTCCTTGGCCGTTGCGATAAAGGCGAACAAGCCGATAGCCATCTTTGTCCTGTTCACCACGCAAGATGCGCCCCGGCCAGGTGTTATTCTGCTTGGCAACCCGTTTAATTCTCCCTTCATTGGATACCTGATAGATTCCCTCATAACCCTCAATATCTCGCCATTCTTCTTTTTCGGGCATTAGACCCTCCTCGATTTACGATAGGGAACTCCAACATGGCGGGGGCCAATGATGGCCCCCGCCCCTCATTGTCCGGGACCGGGCGAATCGCCAGCCGGTCAAACATCGCTACGATCTCGGCTGCCTTCTCGTGCCGGTCTCCCGTGAACGTGACCAGAATGCCATTGATGATTTCTTGCGGCATTGTCCCTATCCCCCCTGGCCTGGACGGCGCGCCCCGAGGTCGGCCAACTGCCCTACCAGGCACGCCATTTCCTCAGCGACGTATTCACAGACGGCATCCCAGTTATCGGGATTGGTCTCCCGCTCGCCAGTGTGGGATTCCAGGTCACGCCCGAGACAAAAAGCCTCGCTCAAGATTTGCTCTGCGGTCATTGCTCGCTCCTTCCCTTAGAAAACAAAAAAGCCATCGTCCGTTTGCCGAACGATGGCTTTTGGGTATAATATGCACAACCCTGCTCGCCGCCCGTTCGGCTTGTGGGGCCAGGCCCTGGCGGGTGCTTCCAACACCTACCGGGGCCGTTCTCTTGTCTAGGCTTTCAAGGTCCTACCTAACTCTCAATGCTTATAATAGCACAGTTATGCTATTCTGTCAAGAGGGAAAGGGCATTTCTAGGAAAACGTACAGCAGAACTGGCCTGCATTACACTGTCACTGTAGGGGGCTTCTGTTTCCACCTCGGTCTTAGAGTCTCTTCTTTCAATGCTTGTCTCACGCCTGCCAAGGGGATAAGCCATATATTCCCCACTTTCACAGCACCAGGAATTCCCCCCCTATGACAGGCATGCGTAACAGATGTGTAGTTCCTGTATCCTAATGCCCCAGCCAATACGGGAGCCGTAGTTGGATTCGTTAGACCCTCAAGGGCCGTCTCAATTTCCTCCGGTTCCATTTGTGTACCCTCCCCGCTCTGTGATGTTAGGTTCATAATTCTATAGCAAAAGTGTATTTGTGCAATCACATTCCCAACCTGGCGAAGAAGTCCCCTTGGTCGATCTCCCCGTTTCGATACGCTTGCGTAGCCTCGACCCTCTCCGGCCTGGTCTCCAGCCGGACCCCCTGCGGCGTGTGGCCGTTCCCGCGCTGCTCGTCCAGGTTGGCAAAGGTCTCGTCCATCTCCTTCGTACTGAATACCATCCAAGGCATCCACAGCCAGCCGTTCAATTCTGCGCAGAGCACCAGGTCGTACACGATGTCTACGCCATAGAGGCGCAGGCTGTGGTTCGACGCTGGCAGGAATAGCGAACCGGTTCCACAACACGGATCGCATACGGTCTGAATTTTGACGTCCTCAGGGTCCCCGGTCGCAAGTACCATCTCGACCATCATCTTGCCGACCGATAGGGGCGTCGAAAAGAAAGCAGTGGACTTGGACCACTTGGCCGTCCCCGGCTTCATCCAATGCAGCCGACTCTCTAGCAGGCAGGCGGACCAGTCGCATGGGGAGTGGAGCAGGTAGGCGAGGTTGAACTGCGTGTACCAGAAGTTGCGAATCTCCGCCGGGATGCGCTCGACTTCCTTCTCCAGTCCTTTGCGCCCGAACCCGTGCAGGAGCCAGCGTACCATCTGGAGCCAGGCGTCGTCGTACCACGATCCATATTTCTGCACGTAGAGCCTGAGCATCTCTCGGATGTGCAGAGAATCCACTCGCTCAGGGGTCTGCTCGAATTCGATTCGGGGAATGTCGCCCTCCGGCACCTGGCCCTGGAGACAAGCGTCGAGCCAGTAGTCCCACCGGCCATGCCCGTGAAACGGCATCGGCCCCCGCAAATCCTCGTCCGGTTCGTCCACGTCGAGTGTGTCGAGCGCCAACAGGTATGGCAAGAGCCAGCCCGGTTTCTGCTTCTCTAAGTGATCTCCGATTTCCATAGCACTCCTGTAGACTTACGATCAGAACTCGATGAACGCCGTCCTGCTTTTCGACCTTGGCTCCGAGTCTTGGCTACCGTTCGTGGGGGAGGGCTGCGCCGGCCTGCTCGCCGGGCGTGGCTGCTCAGGAGCAGCAGGCGCTGCCCCCATCTCGTCCCGGACGTACTGAATATGCTTGCATGTAATTCGCTTGAACTTCCAGACCGGGCAAGAGCAAGCCCAGTTGCCCTCAGCATCTATCGCCACGACGTAAGAGGTATCCGACCTGCTGTCGCTCGGTACCTCCCACCGCTGCACCCACTTCGATTTCTTCGCCACGTTACGCCTCCACGTAAGCCGACCGGCTCGGCCCGTGTGCTACCTCGATGGCTTCTTGGAGGTACCGGCGGGCGACGGTCGCACTCAGCAGTCCCTGGTCGCGCAGGATCGGGCCGAAGATGCGCCACATCTCGTGGAACTCGCGTTCGTCCAGGCCATCACCGAAAAGGTATTTACTCTGATACTCGATCAGTGACAGGGCCTGGGCCAGCGTCCAGGACTGGCGGCGGCAATACCGACCGAACGTCTCGCTATTGCCGGTGGCGCTCAGCCAGTCCGCCAGGACCGCGTTCATCCCAGTACTGTCCCGCTCCCCCAGGCACCTGGCGACCAGGGCGTGCACGACTGCCTTTGGGGATTCATCCTCGACAGTGACGGTCACTTTTCCCACGTCTTTTCCTCCTGTGGAATGTCCCACGGCTCGACCCCTTCCGGCCAGCGATTCCAGCAAGCCCAGTCGTGGCAGTCTGTATCGCCGTATCCTTTATTCTGCCAGGCCCGATACGCATACTGGAACCGACACCAACCGTAATGCTCCCGGCGATCCTTCTCATCCCCGATGACGTCCAGCCCGGTTGCCCCGCCGATGCGGAAAATTCTCTGCGCCAGGTGAAAGCGCGCCGCCTTCTCGGCCTCCGCAGAGGTGGCGTACATCCCACCGCACAGGTGGTGCAGGGGGATGGCATCGTGCCCATCTACCTCAGAGCCGGGGGTAACGAACGTGTACCCCCACCCGCAGAGGTCGCGCCAGATCAGCACGCATTGATCGTGCGCGCTGATGACCAGGGGGTTATAGGAACCGCACAATGCCTGTTCGACCTTGGCCGTAGCATCGGCCTTGGCCTCTGCTACTGTAGAGCCATATCCAATGCGACCGTAGAGCGAGAACGACTTTTGTGGTGCATATCGTTGCTTTTTCATCTCATCCTCCCTGTTACCACGCAACCCCACCCAAAACCTCGGCCTTGAGCCTGGCCGCGTCCCGATAGAGGTAGGCATTGCAATAGGCGGCATTTCCGTGCTGCTCCCGCGCCCAGGCGGAGATGTAACCTATCCCCCCACCGGCATAGAACTGCATCCCGTTCGGCTTGGGGTATGGCGACCACATCTGAGCCACGACGTACTGCCGCAGTGTAGCGGCACGATCAGAGTTGTGCCAGTCGGCTATGGAGGCGACCTCTCCGGCCGCCTTCCACTCGGAGACGGGCTTGCCAGCGGCCTTTTCGAGCCGCTGCACGTTCAGGCTCGTCCCGCCGAACGTGACCAGGGAGCCGCCGTCCGGCTCTTGCAAGAACAACTCGTCTGTAACTGGGTGGACTACTACCTTACACATTGCCCTACCTCCATCTCCCTATGATCTACCTATAGAACGAATGAGCGAGGCAATTTGTGCAAGCATCTGTGTTAGTTCGTGAACATTTTAAGAATTGCGTAGGCATGCCACAGACTGGAATGGCAAGAGGCCCACCCTTGCGGGTGGGCCTCTTGCACGGCCAGAACACAGATACAGAGAGGTTGGGGCATGGGGTGCCCCTGGCCGGCCCCGGCTTGCTCAAGACCTTTTTTTACTTCCCGGCACTGCTTGTTTTGGCTACCCTATCAAATTATCGTCATAATCCGATAGAGCGCTGCGCAGTGGGGTCTTTCTCACGGCGAGCAGGGGCCAGGACCGGCCAGCGACACCTCATCATTACCCTATCCCATCACCTCCCCACATCGCGGCGTCTCCTGGAGCACTCCCAGGTCCGCGAACTCCCGTGCGACGTCCGCCGCTGCCAGCACGTCGCCGTCGCTGGTGACGACGATCTCCGGTGTGTCCCAGTCCAGGAGGACCGGGCCACGGCTGAGAGTGACCCGCGCCGGCTGCCGGAACGTCGCCCGCATGTCGATCACGCGCTGGTTCGAGGACCCCCGGTATTGGAGGCCGTCGTGATCAAGCGCCTCGACGTATGGCCCATCTACCAGGACGTCGATCTGTGCCAGCGCCTCCAGGACCGCGTAACGATGACTCTGTACCAACTGCTCGAAGGCATAGCCGGTATAGACCACGATGTGCCGGTTGGGGCACTGCGCCCGGACCAATGTCAGGAGGAAGACCAACGCCCCAGGCTGGTCGAACGGCTCGCCGCCGGTGATGGTGACGGGCAACCTAGCCTCCGCCAGCATGTCGGCCAGGATACCCTCATCGAACTCCATCCCGCCGTCGGCCGGCCACAGGCATTGATTCTGGCACCCAGGGCAATGGATCGAGCAGCCCTGAACCCGCACTACCGTCCGCGCTCCCGGCCCGTCCACGTATGATGGAGATGTGATCTCCGCGATCCTCATAGCACCCTCCGCAGATTCGAGATACGATCCTCCGGTACCAAGTTACTCCGGCGCAGCGGCTTGCACTGCTTGACGAACTCCGCGCCGCACCTCGCGCACACGCCGACCACGATCCTGCCGGAGGGGTGAAAGTAATACTCATACTCCCCACACAGGTTCCGACTACCATCCTGTCCGAACCAATGGTAGCGCGGAAACTGGTCCTGGCAGAAGGGGTTATCTCGAACGTCATCTGCCAGTTCGGCCGGGAAGATCATGTGGACCCGGTCCCCGTCGTGGCCGTCTACCGGCCTGGTTTGGAGTAAAATCGTGTCCATACCCATAGAACGAACGAGGGGCCGGATTTGTGCAACCCGGCCCCCTCGATTCGCTATGGCCTTCAGTTCATAAACCTATAGCTCGTCATCCTCCCCATGCAAGAGTAGGCGATTCTGCTCGAGCGCGGCTTGCTGCTCTTCTGGCGAGAGAACGCGAAACTCCTCCAGAGCATCCCTGGTTTGGGCGCTGAGTTCCGCAACCCGTTCCCGGGCCACTGTGGGCATATTCTGCTCCAGACCAGTCCAGTCATCCGGCTGAGTCTGCGTATCGGCAACCATCCACGTCTCGCGTGCAATTTCACGAGGAGATGGTGCGCCGTAGGCCAGTCGCAGGGCAGCCTTGAGCGCCCGCTTCCTGGCTGTTTGCTCCCAGGTCCAGCCGGCGGGCGGGGAGATGGCGTGCCCGTCCCGCGCAAATTTCTCCATCTTGCGCACGACCCCGTCCGCCCAGGTGGATGCCAGTTCGTAGGCCGTCTTGAAGTCGGCCCCCATCTTGACGAACTGTTGCACGGTGCTGGTCCGGTTCAACGGGAATATCCAGCACCGGAATCCGACATCTCCATCTGGCAATCCGGAAATCGGCTCGTATCGCTCCAGGTAGTCCCCCTGCCGTTTGCACCAGCGGACGAGCAATTTGTACCCCTCGACCAGGCATAGTTGCCCGCGCTTGTCTACGTAGGCATAGACCTCGCCCCGAAACGGGTTGGCGTCCATCGTCAAGGCATACTGCGCCAAGATCAATGCCTCAGCATCGCTGAGCTTGTCACCACCCGGCATGAACTTGCGGACGCGGATAGACATCTCTCGTACATCCGCCCGGTCAGCCCAGGCCATGATCCGGGGTTCCTTAGCAACCGCCAATTGCTTTTCTTCCTGTCGTTCTTCCATCGTTTCACCTCCATTCATGAAACAAATGGAGCCCGCGATTTGTGCAATCTCACCTTGAGCGGTTATGACCATAAAGCAATAGGCCCGGCACATGCCGGGCCTATTATCGCAGACTGCATCGAGGTCAGGGTATCAGTCGCTGGCCTGCTCCTTTGCCAGTGCGGCTATCGCCTCGCCCTGCTCCTGCCGCTCCTCCTCCAATTCCTGCCAGTACGCCCCCTCGGTCGGGTCCACCCGCACGAACTGGAGATAGTCCGCAGTGTCGAGATGTACCAGGCTCACCTCGTAGCCGTCCAACGCCGAATTGAGCTCATCGGCCAGGTCGCGCATCTCGTGCCCCAGGCTCGATTCCAATTCGGGGATGCCGGCCCCCAGGGCCAGCAAATCAGTCACGTCTACCAGCGTTCTTCCAGGCATTATTCTATCCCTCCCCTGTGGATATGAAAAAGTCACTCGCCCACACGAACCGCACGCCGGCCGCTTCCGCAGCCTGGCGATCTGACTCCTGATCCCCCACGTAGGTCGTATCCCATGGCCTGTATCCTAGCCTGTGCATCAGGTCCAGGAGCATCCCCGGCGCCGGCTTGCGCCTGAGGCTGGGTCGGGCATACGGGCTGTTGGGATTTTTGACTATAGCTTTAGGATCGTAACAGCATACGGCTACCGCATCCACGCGACCGACCTTTTCGGCAGCGTCGTTCACGAGCCTGTACGCCTGGCTCCTGGAGATGAAGCCCCATGCTACGCCGCCCTGGTTGGAAGCAATGGCGAGATAGTGGCCGCCTGCCCGTAATTCCGCCATACGCTCGACGACGCCGGGCAGGGGGACTTGCTCAGAGGTAGAGTTAGCAGGGCGACCATCTGCCCCGCTAACCAGAGTACCATCCTTATCGAAGATGTAGAGCATCCTACTTGGCCTTGCGTCTCTGTGCCTCAGTATCGTTGGAGAAGACGAGATACTTGCCGCCTCGCGGTGATGTCACGCGAGCAAGCACGCGCCGCCCGACCTTGTAACAACCCCGCGCCTCAAACGAACTTTCAGAGACGACGCGAATCGCCCCATATTGCCTTCGTACCTGAACCTTCCATTCCCTGATATCCATTTCATTCCTCCCCGATGATCATATTACACCCATAAAACGAATGAGACAAGTGATTTGTGCAATTCCTGACCTAAAGGATTTAGGTCATAAACTGATAGACTAAGGGTGCCCGCTGCCGAATCTCACGGCTCCCCCGATTACGCCGACTTAGGCTCACGGGATGGGCCTGTTTAGATTCTATGCCTACCTCCTGCAATCCCAATCGGTGGAGTCGGCCATCGGCCACCTCTCAGTGGCACAGGTCTCAGCACAGCGTCTATTTTCCCATCGGGATAATTCCCGATGTGCGGGCATGACTACATTCGCTTGAGGACTTCCTCCACGATCTCCTCGATCTTCTGCCGAGACGGTGCCGGGCACTGCCCCAAGGATTCTACAATGGCCTCGCCCTCATGGCAAAAATCCAGATGGTCGCGCGCCCATTGCGCCGCCTCCTGGGCAGTCCAAGATGCCACGTCAAGGTGGCCTGGTAGAATCCAGCAGGTCGCCCGCACTTGGATTCTGCCATTCTGATACGTTGCGAATAGGTCGAGGTCTTCGTCCTGGACAATGAATGTGGCCTCGCGGCCTGCCTCCATCCAGGGATTGGCGAACACCTTGATACCCTGGATGGTGGAGAAATCCAGGCGGCCTTGGAACTTTGCCAAGAACTCCTCTGTAATGTATCCATGAAACGCTCTAATTGCCATTCGCTTCTTCCTCCAGTTTCCTGCGAATCTCTGACCGATACCGCTTGATGCTTGCTGGCGTCAAGCCTAGTTCCTGAGCAATTCCTTCATTGGTGTATCCCTCCAACACCAACTGCAGAATCGCTACATCGCGGGCATTCTGAAAAATGTCAAGGACCTTCAGGTGCATCTCTGGCGGGATGCCTCCCCGGCTTTCTGGCTCTGGTGCAATGTGCCAATCCGCCTCATCTTCCGGCAACGCCTGCGCATCGGCAACTGGTGTGGCATGGGGCTGTACGTCCTTCCTGTGCACGCCCCACACGAACCCAATATACCAGTTCGTGGCCGCGTTGCGAGCGCAGACGAAGGCGTAATTCTCGCCGTGCCCCTGGCTCTGCCACAGGGCCGCCGCTGCTTCTTGCTCCATATCCTCAAAATCGGCCGACGTTACGGCAGGGTGCCCTAGTCGGACCAGGGCGCATCGTACTGCCTTCTTCGCTAGATCACCCATCACGCCACCCCCGCCAGCGCCTGTGCGATCTGGCCGTTCATCCGGTTGTAAACTGTCCGCCAACTGAGTCCCACCGCCGGCCCGATCTGCCGCGGCCCCTTCCCCTGTGCCAGCATCCGAGCGATCTGCTGATCCTGCGCGTCCAGCCCGGCCAGCGCCTGCTCGACCGCCAGGGCCAGGGTTGCGCTTTCGTAGGCGTCCTCGGCGGGGACCCGCTCCAGTAATCCATCGCCGTCCTCGTCGTCCGCTCCCTCGTCCTGGCTCTCCCACTTCTCCCGGCCCATCGCGCTCAGGATTTGCCACCGCGCCGCCGTCGCTCCCCAGTTGACGATCCAGGAGTCGGATTGGGCCAGGAAGTTGGGGTCCTCGATATAGTGCTCGAGGATCGCCAGGGTGATTTCCTGCTCGACGTCGTCCACCTGGTCGAGCCGGTCGTATCGCCGCGCGATGTTGTAGGCTGCGCCTTTGATTCTTGGGGCGATCTTGCTGAGGACTGTCTCGGGGTTCTGGTTCTGCTGGCTCATTCTGTCTATCTATCCTCTCTGTACTTCTGTCCACTCTGGCTGTAGGTTTCGGGTAAAAAAGGAATGTCCACTCTCTCTGTGATTCTCTCCATCTACACTGTATATTTAACCATATTAACCAGATTCTGTCAATAGGGAAATGGCCCCAATTCCTAGAAATTCACCACCAATATCCCCTGGATTTTAAGAATTGGGAACTCCCTACACGATCACGCCGGGAGCCGACCGGCGCTGACGGTAAGATGGCCCCACCATCGCCACCCGCTCACAGAAGTCATCGTCACTCAGCCGATCACATAGCCGCGGCTCCAATTCCTCCAGCCTGCAATTGGTTACGATCACCGTCGGCTGCTCGGTCTGGTACCGATAATTGAGGACCTGGAACAACTTCTCGGCGGCCCAGTCCGTGGCCGCCTCAGTGCCCAGATCGTCGAGGACCAGGACCTGCACCTGCTTGCACAGGTCGAGCAGGTCCTCGTAATCCCCGCGCCTGTACCCGCTGCGCAGGAGATCGAGCAAGTCCGGCACGACGACGAACATCGTCACCGGCCGCTCCGGTTCTGGCAACGTCTCCAGGTAGTTGACGATGGCGGCGGCCAGGTGGGATTTGCCCGTGCCCCTGGAACCGTACAGCACCAGCCACTTGTACGGCTCTTGGGGGAGGCGCAGATTCTGAGCGAAGCACTTCGCCAGTGTGTATGCATTTCGGATAGAAACGCCATAGCCCTCGGCTCTCGTATCACCGACGTCGAACCGCTCGAACGTCTGGCGAGCGTAACGCCCGATGCGCATGCTGTACTGCCCGATGCGCTCACGCAGGCCGGCGTGGACGTGGGCCAGGTGCTGGCGCAATGCCTGCTCGCCACAGGATGGGCAGTAGATCAATCTACCGAAATCGGGATGGCCGACCGGCACATCCGCCCGTATCCGGCGCAGATCGTTGCAGGCCAGGCAGTGGGGAAGCCCGTCCCGGGCCAGGCCGAGATTAGCCACCGGCGGCCTCTTTGGCGGCGAGTTCTGTGGTGATCTGGGCATTGATGCGTTTGGCGTCCTCTGCAGTCCACCGGCCTCGCTCTTGACGGTTTCCATTACCCTGCTGATACGTTCCATTTCCCTTTCCTCCATTTTTCGCGACGGCCATGAGGTAAGCCAGCACGTCACCGGTAGGTGGTCGGGTGGAATGCTGCCATAGCAATTCTGCCAGCCTACTCGCTCCCCCAACCGTGCGAGCGGCCCGCCCGATATAGGCATAGGTCGGCAGGTCGGTCTCGGGGATCCCGGCACCGTACAGGGTAACGAACATCGCACGCAGTACCGCCGGGCGATTTGCGGAATCTCGGATGGTCTCTACCCAGCTCTGGAACGTGAAGGGGGTGATGGGTTGTGGCTCTGGCTCTGGTCCTGGTTTGGGTTCTGGCTCCGGGGTAACCGCATTCTGGGGTTCATTCTGGGAGATGTCTGGGGTATCGGTGACGGTTGGCGCGCTAGCGCCTCCGTCTTTTTCTTTCTCTAGGTTTCTTTCTGAGGTATCTTTCTCTGTAGGATTACAAACTTCTTGCACTGGGGGTGCAAGAGTTTCTAGGTCTGGGTGTAAACTGTTTGCATCCTGCTTCATGGTCAGGCTGTAAAACTTTTTCACCCTGCCCTTGTCACGGTCGTCTATCTCTACAGTAATGAACCCATGTTCCTGAGCACGTTTCAGGCCGTCACGGATCGAGGGAACGGTTAAGCCGGTACCCTTATCTATGCGACTGCCGTCTTTCCTTTTCCGCCCATTCTCGAATTCGTCGAGCGTGATCTTCTTCTCAGTATCGTGGTATCCCCAAGTGTGGCGCAAGATGTAGAGGATTACCTTGACTTCGCTGACCGTCTCGATCTGCGGCAGTATGTCTATGAGCATATTGGGAGATTGAGTCCAGTTCTGCTCAGGTTTCTCGAATCCCTCAAACTTCTTGACACCCGCATCATATTCAGGTTTAGGTTCAGTCATTTTTCCTCCAAAAAAGAACCTCCCGACCTTCCACCAAGCGGCGCGGGCGACCACAGGATTTGCCCCGCCATTGTAGCAGTAATGGCAAAGGCTCCCCGCCGCCTGGTGGAAAACCAGGAGGTCTAAGTATCTGTAGTCTAATTGTCAATGTCATCGGGCTGCTACCCCCATCCATTACGGCTATATTCTACTACAGTACCACTGTACTGTCAATACAAAAACAGAGAATCCGCTGAACTCTTACGATCATAACGCCATAGGAAAAGAGGATGTTACCCGCCACCGCGTAACGAGTGCCAGGGGGAGCGGGATGCTCCCGACCCCCACACAGGTGGGGAAGTTGTGGGCTATGCGAGGCTCGGAAACCTGTGCGCGAACTGTTGCGCTAGGTTCTGCAAGTCTGCAGCCAGTTCCGCAATGCCAGTGGTTTCATCCGCATAGGCCCGAAACTGCCTGCCCGCCGCGTGCCCATCACGCCGTCTCAGTTCGACGTATGAGACATTGCCACCCTCATCGGTGACAACGAGACCGGAAACCCCGGCCTGTTTCAATGCCTTTTCAGCGCCTTGTAGTGTCACGTCAGATCTCCTTTCATCTGTCATAGTATCCTGCGGGGCGGGTGGCCGCCCCTGCGGATCGAATCAAATGGCGACTCTAGGCCGCGTCAAATCCGATACCACCCCAGTAGGCGTCACGCTCGCCCTGCTCCTGTATGGCTGCCTCAGCCATCCGCTCTAATTCTGCATCAAGTTCGTCTTTCACTACTGGAGTAATCTTCGTAATGTAGCCTTGCATACCAAGGATCTTCGTCATATATTCCGCATCCTTAGGGGTCAAGTTGTGATATTTGACCTCCCATAGTCCATTCTTACGAATCAATACATCTACCTGATCCATCTCCTCATCTCCTTGCGGCTACTCTGATATTATTGTACCACAGCAACACCTATATAACGAACGAGGTGCCGGGTTTGTGCAACTCACCCCTTCACGAATGCAGCGAACTCCCGCAGGTGGCTCAGCAGATACAGGAACTCGCCGGTCATCAGTAACCCCGGCGCCAGGTCGTAGGCGATCTCTGTCAGCCCTGCCGCCTCCTGGCAGCATTTGCCGTACCGACCGGCCAGCCAATGCCCCGCCACTTCATAGTAGCGGTTCATGTGCACCCGCCGGCGGCCCCCCAGCGCCACCAGGAGCCAGATCATCCGCAGCGACTGTCCTTCGTGTGTAGATTCGCTCGTGTGGACCCGGACCTGGAGCACGCGCCCGCAGCGCTCCTCGATCTGCAACCCGCGCAGCGATACCCCTACGGCCTCCTCCAGCGCGAGGAGTACCACCGGCTCCAGGTCCGTGCGTTCCTCTCGCATAACCTTCTCGGCGACCATCCGCGCCCCGACCGCTTGTGCCCAGTGCGGGAGTCCGTATCGCCGGATGCATTCGACGTCCTCTCGGCACATGACCGGCCCGTCCTCCGGCTGAAGCGGGAACAGGAGCATCGGGACAGGAGCAGGCTGGAGGCGTTCGATCAGCGCCCGGCGCTCCTGTAACCAGCGCCCCTCCGCCAGGTTGCGCTCCCGGCGACATTCCGCCAGCGCTCGCTCCAGCCCGGCCTTGGCCGCCTGGAGCGTGGCAACCTGTGCCAGTGCCTGCTCCAGGTCGGCATGGAGCATGGCATCAGCCCGGGATTCGACTTCCAGAAATTGTGTACGCGCCAAATTGCTACCCCACTCAATTCAAGAATATGCTGAGTATCCGTTCTGTCAACCCCGGTTTCAACGCCGGCCCCCTGGCGAGTGGTTCGCCGATGGGCTGGACGCCGGCATGTCGGGGATCGACCCACTCTGAGGTCAACGGCACGCCGGCCCGTAGCATCACGTATTCGGCGAAGCGCGCCTGCCCTGCTTTCACATTGAAGTACAGGTCCTTCGAGTCTAAACTGCGCTCCCACAGCCGTATGCCGTGCCGCCGCAGGAGCCGCTCGACGTCGATCCCGCGCCATTCGGTGCGGCGTGAGAACGAGAATCTCCGGTATCCCTCGCCGTGCAGCCAGAGCCACATATTGATCATGCTCCCGGACAGCAGTTCGATCAGCTCAAACTTGGCGAAACAATCCAAGAGAAAATCCACACCACCCCAAACGTCGCGGACATCGCCGCTTCCCTCATCCGCCTCGATCGCGCTGGGTTCAGGCTCAGACATAGATATCCTTCCCGTCCCGCAGCGCAGGGCGCGGTGCCCGCGTCACGACGATCTGTGAGAAATCGGTCGGCGGCATGGGCTGGCCCGGTGCCGTCGTCGCCGTGCGCACAGCCGCCGCCGCCTGGCCGCGCAGGTCGATCACCTTCCCCGCCGCCCCCACGATTTGGTTGACCCCGATGGTCATCCCCGCCATCCGCTCCCGCGAGCCGTATAGGCCAAGAATGAAAGCAGCCGGGATCCCTACTATCGCAACCAGCGTGGCGATTCCCGCCCACCATCTGAGGACCCCCTCCCCCACTACCATGAGGCAATACACCCCCGCCCCGCCTACGACGACGGCGAACAGCAGGAGCAGCGCCCCCACCCTCATCGTGCAGCCTGTCAATGATTCAGTCTTTTTCTTGTCCATCGTTCCTCCCTATTATCTGCCTGTTTACCTGCCTGCCTGCCTGTAATGTTAGTACCATAACCCCACAGGACTGTTTTTGGACCTTCTAGGGGTATATACTCGAATTTCAGGCAGGCCGGGCAGCGGCCACAGAAGGTAAGTATATGACCTCCGTGGGATATGGCTCGCGCCTCACCGCGGGTTGTTCGACCTGGGCTAGAGACCAACCGGTGTCGCGCAAGAACTCGACCGCTTCTCCGCACAGGGTAAGCGTTTTGTCTGCCCGGTCGGACCCAGGCCGGCGCCGGATCGCGGCCTCTACCGCATCTTGGAACAGTCCGCGCCCCTGCCCTCTGGATGCTGCAATCAGGCCGGCGCCGATCTCTGCTGGAGCCGGCCAGGGGGAACGCCGCCCCCGCTGGCGAGGCTCGACCCCGATGTCCTCAGCACATACCTCTGGCCAGGTATCTACCTCGAATCCATTCCCCTTGACGGCGGCCAGATCGTCGTCCGTGACGTAGGCTCCTTGGAGGCGGCATGTATGCTTGATCGTGCGGAGATAGGCATCCCCTCGGCCCAAGAGCCGATGGGCCGGTAGGCTGGAGTCATTCAGCGCCACGCGCGCGGCAACGTCGTCCCCTACCCGGAAGGATAGCCGTAGACCCAGGTTTCGCGCCACAGTCGGGCCACCCAATGCATCCACGACCGGGTGTTGGGTGGCGGCGATCACGTGAACGTCAGCATCCCGACCCATCACGACCAGTCGCCGCAGGGCCTCCAGCGCGATGGGGTCCTGGATCACCTCCTGAACCTCGTCTACGACGATGATCAACCGGTCCTCGTAGCCGGAATCGTAGCGCCGCCTCATCTCCTGGACCGCCCATACCAATGCTCCGCGCCAGCTATCCGGCTCGGTCGCCACCGGCCCAACCTGGCAAGTCAAGCAGAACGGCGATCGGTCGCTATGCCGGAACGATGCACTGTGCTTGCCGTCCACCAGTACGACCCTGTTCTCTGGATCGGCACATAATTGCCGAATGGCCAACCACAACGCGACCGTTTTCCCGCTGCCCGTCATCCCGGAGATCAGACTATGAGGATGGTCGGCGAGGTCGCATGAGGCAATCACAGTGCTGCCCAGTTCGTCCACGCCCAATACCCATCGCCCACCGCCCAGCGGCCGATTGCAGATTTGAGACAGCCGCACGTCGCTGTTGTCTTCCCCGGCCGGCCATCCGGCAGTCAGGCATACCCAGCGGCCGTCCAGGTATACCGCCGGCTTGCCCTGGAAATCCCACTCCTGCGGAATCATCTGGGCCAGAACCGCGCACTCCTGGCGGCCAAGCATCGTCATCAGCCGTCCGGCATCCAGCCCGGCCAGAATGCGAAGCGTCCCGGCCCGTGGCCCGCATACCGTCTCGACGTGCGTAATGGCGATTGTGCGGCCCAGATGCCCGCCTACCGCCGCCCTCATCACCCGTGCGGCCCAATCGTCGAGTAGTCGTTCCTTGTTCATCTTGCTATCCTCCCCCTAATACTAACTGCCTTGCTCGATCAGCAGTCATCGGCCTGTTGGCGGCCAGCGCCCTCGTCGTAAGGGATTCCGGCCGCGGCGCTTCCGCCTGTTGCGCCTGCTCTAATTCCTGAGCGGCTTGCCAGGCTTCCCGATAGGCAGCATGGTGGCACCGCTTGCCAGGACCGGTCAACCAGCCGCAGGTGACGCCCCGCGCCCCAAGATTGAACGGGCACGAAGTCACTTTACACTTTGCATCGAAAATCGTCATACGTTCCCCCAGAAACTACAGGCGGCGAACCCGCGAGAGCATGGGGTCCGCCGCCTGTAGAGTTGCTATCCTAAACGGATAGCGGTATAATGATGGCGGCGATGCTGCGTCTTGGCGGACCTGGCTCGCTGGCCGGGCTGTGAAAGGCCCGGCTTTTCATTCCTTGTTCACGAACTCGTACTCGTAGCGCCCGATTTTCTCCAAGACCCCATGCTCGACGCCATAGCGGATTACATTGCTGGCGTGGCTCTTGGAAATGCGGCACGCCCGCTCGATGTCAGCCCGTCGAAAGAAACCGTTCACCCGTCCAGTCTGTCGCTCACTGGACAGGTACCCTTGCAGAGTAGACAGGTGGGCGGCCAGGCTTTGGCTGGTCTCGTCCACTGTACGTCCACTGTCGTCTACTGTCTGTCCAGTGGACGGAGTGGACGCTTCCGCCTCAGTGTCCAACCGTCCAGTGTACGCTTGAGTAGCCGCCACTGGTCGCCCATTCGACGCCTGGACGCCTTGCCTCAAGCGTCTACTGAGTAAGCCAGTCGCCCACTCGCGCAATTGGTCGCCCACTGGCTGCCGCTGTCCGGCCATTGTTCGCCCTTTGCCCTCGATCTCCCGCGTCACCTTATCGTAGTTGATCCCGAAACCGATGGCGATAGTCATCACGCCAGGGGCAATGACCAACAGGAAGGCATAGGCCCACACCCAAAAGCGTCCCCACTCGTTAAGCAACCGCACCGCCGGAATGCCGAGCAACTGGCCGGCGATGAACGGCGTCTGCGCCAGGAGCGTCATCGTCTCTAGGGTCAGGAGCATGGCCGGCAAGAGGCTGTAACCCCGGATACGCGGATCGTGCTCCGGCCTGCGGTTGTGCTTGCTCTGATCACGCATCAGTTCATCGTGTTTCTCCCAGTCCGCTTGCCACTGGAATGCATGGCGCTGGCAACGAGTGAAGACGCTCAGGATGAACAGGTTGCCAAACTCCAAGACGATGGCTTCCCCAATGGCCGCGATGGGGATCAGGCTCCCGCCGATGGTCAGGCCAAACGTGTCCACCTGGGCCAGCGTGAGCGCCCAGCGGGGGATAGTGACGGCCAGGATGGTAAAGATGAGGATATTGCCCATTAGTCCCATCCTCCCGGTTTGTCAGTCCCGCTCGTGTCTATCGGCTTCTCAACCTCGCGCTGCTCCCAGGTCTGTGCCGGCTCCAGGGAGTCCAGCCACCGGCGAATCGCGTCGACTGCATCGTCGCTCCCGTCCAGCACACCGATCACTGGCACCAGGATTACGAGCGGCTTGCCGTGCTTGACGACGGCCACGGGCTGCCTGGTGTAGTGGACCTGGGACACGATCTCCCCTGGGTTCAAGTGTAGTTCACTCATGGTCACTGTTCGTGCTTTGTCCATCGGTTCCTCCTATTATGGTTATACTGCTCATTATAGGGTATATCACCAGAAATGTCAAGAAGTCCATTCCCACTGTACCCTCGAAACGGTCCATTTTTAGTGGTTTCTTTACCATTTTCGCTATTGACATTCCAAAGGCTTAGGAGTATAATCTCATAGGTAGGCGCGCTCGTAGAGGTAGATCCCGGGGCCGCCACTGTGGTACACGTGGCGATCCTTTTTCTTTGCTCCACAGACAGGATGGGGATGGACGTAGGATTATCTGAGGCGCAAACGAAAAAAGTCGAACTGGCGTTCGAGGGCCTGTTGGCCGCCGTGCGAGAGACCGGAGACGGCGACCTGCAGACGGCCTGCGGCTCGTGATACGACAAGGTAGGATAGTGGAATTCCGGCTGATCTGTGAAGTCACGCCACCGCCGGGTTTGCGCTCCCTGGATTGGCTCAATGCCCTCGCCATCCGCGTCGCGCAGAGGACAGGGTATGGCACGGTAGAAGCAATCTTTCACGGTAACGAGGTCGTGGGGGGACGGATCGAAGTCTCTCACGACCTCGCGTCGTTGTAGGTAGGTTTCAGTCCCAGTCAACTTTCAGGCAAACAGGAGGCTCGAAATGAAGGCATACAAGTACGGTTTGGTCTTGGCTCTGGTCGCGCTGATCGCCCTGGCCGTTCCAGCCGTGGCGCTGGCGCAGTCCCTGGCACAGGAAGGTACCCTGCCCGACATCTCGCAGATCGAACAGTACGTCGCGGCGGTGGGGGTTGGGGCACTGATCATGCTGGCGATCGAAATCCTCAAGAAGATCGGCATAATCCCGGACGGGCAGGCCGGCACCTGGGCGGCGATTGCAAATGTCGTGGCGTTCGCTGCTCTCTACATCGCGGGTGTGTTCGGCTTCGACCCGCTGGGAGCAGGATTCCAGCAAGTCCTGGCAGTCCTGGCGGCAATCGGCAAATTGGTCCTGATGCTCGTCTCTACGTTTGGATTGTTCGAGCAGTTGCGGGCGGCCAACGTGCCGATGTTCAGGAAGATGGCCGGACGGCCATAATCCCGTAATCGAGCGAGATGACCGATCAGGAACTCGTGCAATTGGCATTCGACAGCATCATGCAGGCAGCGGACGCCGTGAAGCGTCTATTGCCTGCTATCCCGTCGGCACTGTGGACTGATCGGATAGCGGAGATGCCCGTCAACACCCACCCTGACCATCCCGACATCCTGGCAAACAAACTCACCGCCTGGCCACCCAGGCAACTCTCGGACATCACGGGTATTACGATCCACCACACCATGAGCCATAGCCCCCTGGAGACCGCCAAGTATTGCACCAGGTCGGTCAACAAAGCGGGCGGCAAGGGCTACCCCGGCATCCAATACCAATTTTGGGTGAGCCAGGGCGACGGCTGCCCCGTATACCTGCTGGCCCCGCTGGACCTGGCCGTGTGGCACGATCACACGGGCGGCCACCCGACCACGATCAGCATCGGCATGGCGGGCGATTTAAGCGTGCTCAAGCCACCTGCCGAGCAGATCGAAGCCACTGTCCGCTTGGTGGCGTGGCTGATGCGCGAGTACGAGATACCGCTGGCGGAAGTCCAGGGCCACAACGAGCGGGCGATCGTGCGGGGATATAAGACCGATTGTCCCGGCTGGAAAGTCAAGGGCTGGCGAGTGGCATTCTTCGCGGCGTTGGGAGTAGCTGAAAGGTAGGTGAGCGGTTGGGCAGACGGGGTAACGTGAGGATATACCTGCTTGCGCTGGGCTTACTGGGCACCGCCGGCTACCTGGTCAGCGCCATGCTATACGAATTATCAGGAGCCACGCTGCTTGCATTAGGCTTCTTGGCGTTGGCGCTCATCTGTTTGGTTGGGACGTGGAGATGCCTTTCGCTGAGATAGCGCAGAGGGAGACAGCCCCTGTGGGTTTCAGTTCGTAATTCGATAGACAGCGATGCTAGAAGATCAGGTCGTCGATCAGCCGAAACTCAGGCTAGAGTGGGTTGACCCAAAAAGCCTGACGCCAAACCCCAAGAACTGGCGCAGACATCCGAAGGCGCAACGAGAGGCGCTTTCGTCGGTGCTGGGCCAGGTCGGTTGGGCTGGCGCGCTCCTGTATAACGAAACGACCAACAGGCTGATCGACGGCCACCTCCGGCAGGAAGTTGTGCCGGAAGGTGAACTCGTACCTGTCCTGATTGGTTCCTGGACGCCAGAGCAAGAAGCGCTGATCCTGGCAACCCTTGACCCACTCGCGGCAATGGCCGAGGCTGATGCCAGCAAGGTAAGGGAGCTGCTGGAGGGGTTGGGGGAGCAGGACGCGGCGGTACAGGAGATATTGAATGAATTGAAAGCAGAGGCAGAATCATCCACGCCGCCCGCTGAATTTCCTGAGTATGATGAGTCAATAGCTGATGAAGTGGAATGGTTGGAGTGTCCACAATGCGGTCACAAGTGGGCGAAGTAGACCTGGGGAATTTATTTCCCAAGGCAAGAAATAAGCCCCTTGGGATTGGTGATATAATACCAGATGTTATTGCAAGTCGTAGTATGAAGATCAATCCTTGGATCAGGCATCCAAGGCCAGCGGCAACGGTTACGAAAGCTAGTTCTGATTATCAATTTCTAACTCATGCAGGCATCAGGAAACCCAAAATCATTGAGATAGCAAGGCTTGGCAGCTTTCCAGATGCTTATCAATGGCAGAGAGAGGCGGGAGCATGTATTGGCAATAGCGTTCCACCATTGATGATGCGCGCGATTGCAAATAGAATCGCAGTAGGGCTTTTCCAGGGAGAGAGAGAGAGAGAGTTGGAGGGCGAAACATATATTGAGAAACTTGAGGCGGCATGGCAGGAGCATCTTGCACCACGTGAATCAGATGCACCGACAGTCGTAAGTCTGTTCGCGGGTTGCGGTGGTTCATCTCTCGGTTATAGCATGGCGGGTTTTAGGGAACTCCTCGCGGTAGACTGGGATAAGAATGCAGCGGCAACGTTTAGGCTGAACTTTCCTGATGTAACATTCTGGCAAGGGGATATTGTGCAACTGTCAGATGATGAGGCCCTGAGATTAGCCGGGGTTGAATCGGGGCAACTTGATGTGCTTGACGGTTCACCACCCTGTCAAGGTTTTTCTACCGCTGGCAAGCGGCAACTGAATGACCCGCGCAACTCATTGTTTCATGAGTACGTGCGCCTGCTGCGAGCATTCAGGCCGCGCGTTTTCGTAATGGAAAATGTCAGCGGACTTGTCAAGGGCAAGATGAAGCTTGTATTTGCTGAGATCATGAAAGAACTGAAAGCAAGCGGGTATCGGGTTTCCTGTAGGCTTCTCAATGCGATGTGGTTCAATGTACCACAGTCGAGAGAGAGGCTGATTTGGATTGGAGTCAGAGAGGACCTGGGGAAACAGGCAACGCACCCAATGACAAGTGAACGGCCTGTCAATGTCAGACAAGCCTTTCAGCAAGTGCCTCAATCAGAATATGTCAGACTTGCGGCGGACAGCCTAACACTAAGGCAAATGCGGGCCGTGAAACCTGGTCAAAGATGCAAAGTTCATCATAGTCATCATAGGCTTGCGTGGAATGAGGTATCACCTACTGTAGACAGGGGCGGCGGTGCAGGCGCTTATCATATCTGGCACCCGTCTGATGATCGCCCTATCTCACTTGGAGAGGTGAAGCGGCTACATTTCTATCCTGATGCTTTCACTTTTCACGGCTTACTCAGTGACGGCTTTGAGAGGGTTGGCAACAGTGTCCCGCCTCTCTTTATGCGTGCCATTGCCTTACATATAAGAAACCTACTAGCAGGCATAGAGCCGCGATTGGTCGAAACGTAATGCTCAGTATCTATGGGGTTACGTTAGCAATCCCATAGGACCGTTTTGCATAGTATAGAGTGAATAATGAACGATGAACGGACGAAGAAGCGAGGGGAGATGCTGGCGCGCCGGCGCAAGGTCGCGAGCCTGTACCTGCGCCGCGTCAACGAAACCGACATCGCCGAACGGCTGAAGGTGAGCCAGGCAACCGTCAGCCGCGACGTCAAATGGCTGATGCAGCAATGGCGCGAGGCCGCCGTGGCAGACATCGCAGAGGCGCGCGGACGCGAACTGGCAGAACTGGATGAGATGGAGCACGACGCCGCTTTGCAGTTCGTCTCTACGAAATCGCCTCAGTGGTTCACGGCCCGTCTGGATTGTAAGAAACGCCGCGCCAAGATGCTCAACCTGGACGTCCCGCCGACCGCTCGCCAGATCGAGATCGACGTGCGCACACTGACCGATGAGCAACTCGACCGCATCGCGGCAGGGGAGGACCCGCTTGCTGTCCTTGCAGGAACAGGCAATAAGAGAACGAGCGAAACGGGAGAAAAGACGGCGACATCCGAACCCGCCGACGGGAAGCCCACCAGCGAGATTGCCATTCCTGGGGTGGACGCGGGAACGCCGTTGGATTCTGGACAAAGCACAGGGTAAGCCGCAGCGGTTCTCCCTGCGGGATTATCCCTGGTTCGAGGACATTTACAAAGCCATAGACGAACTGGCCCAGCCCGGCGGGCGCATGGTCGTCCGCAAGGCCGCACAGATCGGGGCGACGGAGTTCGCCTTGAACCTATCGTTTTACGTTCTGAACGGCAGAGGCAGTGTATTCTACGCCCTGCCGCCCGGCCCGACGCAAGGCAACTTCGCCCACTCCCGCGTAGACCCGGCCATCTCCGCCAGTCCCCACTTTCACGCCATTGCGGGCAACATAGATAACGTGGGGCTGAAGACGTTCCAGGGGGGATTTAACCTCTACATTCGGTCTACGGCTATCCCGAAAGGCGATCCCCGCCGGGCGGCGCAACTGAGCGAATCGCCGGCAGACCTGGCGATCGTGGACGAATTCGACCGGGTGCCGCCCGCCGCCATCCCCCTGATCCGCGACCGCCTCAAGGCATCCGCGATGCGCTGGGAGATCGACCTTTCGACGCCGACCTACCCGGACCTGGGGATAGACGCTGAGTACCAGGCGTCCGACCGGCGCGAGGTAGAGGTCCGGTGCCAGGGGTGCGGGCAGTGGCACCGGCTGGACTGGTCACTGGTGCGGGGGCCGGTCGCCGATGATCCACATGCCCGGACGATCTGCCCCACTTGCCATGCGGCGATAGAGCGGGTGGGAATGTGGAGCGGGGGGCGGGCGCGCTGGCGGGCGCGCAATCCGGGCAGCGCTGTCGTGGGGTATTGGATCCCGCGCCTGGTGGACGAGCGCCTGGACCTCGACGAACTTTGGGAGCACAGCCAGGCCCAGCGTGACCTGGACCGGCAAGCCTTCTGGAACGGCGACTTAGGGCTACCCTACGAGCCGAAAGGCGCCCGGCTCACCCGCGAGGCCCTGGCCGCCTGCGCCGCCCTGCCCGGCCAGTACCCGGCCTTCCCGCCAGGAGCGGCCTGGACGGCGATGGGAGTGGACGTCGGGCTGGAGTTATACTACTGGATCAAGGAACGGCGGCCCGGTGGGCGCGAGCGGTCGGTGGCAATCGGCAACGTCTTGGACTGGAGCGACCTGGACGTACTGATGGCCCGCTACAACGTCCAGCGCTGCGTGGTGGACGATGCGCCGGAATTGCGGCTCGACGTGGAATTCCAGAAGCGCCACCGGGGCCGGGTGTGGCTGGCGCAGTACCTGGACTCGCCGGAGGCGGACATGGCGCGCTGGGATCGAGGCCGGGGGGTGGTCAAGATCGAGCGCACGAAGGCGCTGGACGAGGCCGGGGCGAAACTCCAACTGGGGATAGACGAACTCCCGGCAGAGTGGGAAAACGTAGAGGGCCTGCTGGAGCACATGACGGCCAACGTCAAAGTCAAGCGGGTGCGGGAGGACGGCTCGACGGCCTACACCTTCCCCCACACAGGCAAGCCCGACCACCTGCACCACGCGAAAGCCTACTGCGAAGTCGCACTCTCGATCCTCCCGCCGGACCCCGGCCAGACGGCGGAGGCACGTGGCGGGGAGGATGAATCGCCCGGAACGGGCAAGGAACGGCATTACGTCCCCGGCAGTCTGCGGGGGCAACTGTGATGGAGGTATAGAAGTGGTGACGACAGTTAGCGGAAAAGATGTGTCAGTGTCGGTGGGCTATCGTCTACCCCTTCCGCTGTACGAGGAAGCGGAGAGGTGGGCGCGAGACCGAGGGGTAAAATTGTCCGTGATCTTGCGTGAGGCGACCGAGTTCGGCCTGGCGGTGCTGGCCGGCGGTGATGGCGGTGACATCCGCCGGATTGAGGCCGAGGTGGCTGCCCTGACGGATGAGCAATTATATCGTATCACAGCCGGGGAGGACCCGCTCTCTGTCCTGACGGAGATCAATATGGCTGCCCTGACGGATGAGCAATTATATCGTATCACAGCCGGGGAGAACCCGCTCTCTGTCCTTATTAACAGGACGGTGCAAAACCGGGAACGGCATTCACCGGCAACGGTGATAGTCGGCGATGATGGCGGCGACATCCGCCAGCAAAATGAGGCATGAGGTTATGATAGAAAGCCTAAAGGACGGCATACGGATAGCCTGGCATGGACTGCGCGCTGCGAGCACCCGGCAAGTCATCCTGGGCGGCATGGGGACGTTGGCCATCACCATCGCTCTGTCGTTGGCCTTGCCTGGCGACCCCCCTTCTGCATTCTTTACGTCCCCCATCTCCCCCATCTCTCCGCTTCCTACGCTTGTCTCTCCCATTCCCACTCCTGAGCATTCTCCCACCTCGACCCCGCGCCCTACGGTCCTGCCCCTACCGACCCGCACGCCGGACGTAGAGGCTCACTGGTGGGATAGCTGTCCCGGCGCGCCGGACTGCCCGCCAGAATGGCCTATCCAGCCGACGTATACGCCAGCGCCGATGCCGACTTGCCTGCCGACGCCGGTCTGCCCGGACATCGGTCCCAGTCCGACGGCTTACCCTACTGCAACCCCCTACCCTCCGCAGCCAACGTTCGAGCCGGTAGGGGGCTGAGTCTGTAGAGTTATGGCCGTAATGCTATAGGGGAGGGAAACGGAATGGCAAGAAGTCTACAGGAACAGTTCTGGGACAAGGTAGATATAGGCAAGCCCAATGAATGCTGGCCCTGGAAGGCGGCAAAGGACGGACGTAGGCATAAGAATTATGGTAGAGTTTGGATGGGAAAGGAAACGACGACAGCACATCGAGTTGCCTTTATTTTAACCTATGGAGATATTCTTCCTGGTATGGTTGTCTGCCATCATTGTGACAATCCTTGTTGTTGTAACCCAAGGCATTTGTTCGTAGAAACGAAACCCGGTAATAGTAAGGATATGGTCAAAAAAGGTCGCCAAGCCCGTGGATATAGAATTGCTTGCGCTAAATTGTCTGAGATACAAGTACACGAGATTAGAGACTTACTCTCAGGAGGTATGGGACCTAGCAAAATCGCAAAGCTATTCAGGGTGGGTCCTACGACCATTAGCGCAATCAAGCATGGGAAAAGCTGGGCTTGGTTAGAATAGCGCAATAATTGGCAATTTATCATTAATTCCATATGCAAGCGACTGCGAGATATAAGGTATAGGATTATGGTCATAATGCCATAGGCGGTAAATTATGCCAGAAAAACCCACTACCCACATAGCCAAAGCCCCAGAAGGGCAGATTCTCCCGGAAACCCCGCGCACGACTGCACCATCCGCGCAGAGTCAATTCTTCGGCACCTACGGCTACTGGCTGGGGGACCCGGAGCGGCGCTACGGTCGCATGACGTCCGCCAGGAACATCCCGGAGCGCGTAAAGCTAGAGATGCTGCGCGATCCTGTCATCGCTCTTGCGATGGGCTTCATCACCGCTTCTCTGGTCAAGGCCAAGCGGGTAGTGGAATGCCCGGACGAGGCGAAGCGCAGATTCATCGAGGCCATGTTCCGGGCCTGGGAACGCGAGTTCATCATCCAGGCATCTCAGGCCGTGGCGCTCGGTTCCTGTGGCCTGATCAAGAAGTTTCGCTTCCAGGTGCCAGAGCCGGAGGAGATCGGCGCCCCGCCCGTGTGGAATAGCTCTGCTACTCCCTACATCGTCGAGGGTTTCGACCAATGCTACCCTGTGACCTCCAGTGCCCGTTTCGACCCCAAGGGCCGGACGTTCCTGGGCATCACCACCACCGACGGCGACGTGGATGCGTTTTTCAGCCTGTGGATCACGATGGGCAAGGCGCGGGCATTCGGGGCCTACGCCGGAAGCGGCCGGCTGGAGAATGCCTACAAGGAATGGTGGGCCAAACATTTCGGCCACGACCTCTACCTCGTGTGGCTCCAGAAGCAAATCAACCCGGCCGTCATGGTCGGATTCCCGCCCGGCACGGACCCATCAGGCTCCTCCAACCGCGACGTCGCCACCGCCGTCGGCGACAGCGTGCGCTCCGGTGCGACGGTCGCTCTGGCCTCGTCGGTCTACACGACGACCGATCAGATGACCGGCGGCGAGGAGATGAGCGCCGTGCGCAAGTGGACGCTCGCTTTCCTGGAGAGCGCGCGGGCCGTCGGGGAGTTCCACGAGATCGCCGACCACCACGACCGAAAAATCAGTGTGGGGATGCTGATCCCGCCACAGGCGATGCAGGACGTGACCGGTGGGGACCTGGGCGGGCCGACGTCGGCGGATAAGCTGACCGACATAGCCGAGGATCTGCTGATGCAAGATGCAGCAGACATCGACCGGCACCTGAACGAGTATTGTCTGCCCATCGTAGAGCGGGCAAACTTTCCGCCCGACTCGCCCCGCGTGCGGGTGCGGACGGTCGGCCTGGAACCGGAATCCCGCGCGCAGTTGTTCGAGATCGTGCGCGGGCTGCTGGGCCGGCTGGACGTCCCGCCGACTTACGTGGACCTGATGGAGGCCCTCCGGAGGTTGAATATCCCGCAGGGAGAGGAGATGATAGCCATGCCGCTACCGGACGAGGAAACGGAAGAGGAGGTCGAGGAAGAGGTACCGGAGGCCGTCGCCTTCCAGGCCGCCGAGCCGGGCCAGGAACCGGCGACTACAGACGGCAACCCGCCGGCCGCGGCCCTGCAGAAGATCGTCTCCGTTCCGCTGTCGCCCGTACCCGGCCAGGTGACGTTCACCGAGCAGGACATCACACAGGCAGTAGCGCGGCTGCGGGATGTGCTGCCCGAAGTATTCGAGGAAACAGAGGCATAATGCCGGGTGGAACCAGTCCCCTCGACGTCGCCAACCCCGGCGCCCCCTACCCCCGCCTGCGGACGATAGAGTCCAGGCGGGCGGCGCTGGATATTTACGTTGAGCACTTCGACCGGCGTGCTATAGACTTAGCCTCGCAACTCCATAGCGGAAACTTAAGCGCCGAGAGTTGGCAGCAGGCGATGCGGGAGGAACTCAAGTACCTGCATACCAATGCATTGATCATCGCGCATGGGGGGGAGGCAGCGAACATCACTCAAGCCGAGTGGGGGCGGCTGGGGGCGCACTGCCGGACGCAGTACGGGTACCTGAACCGCTATGCTCAGGCGATCCAAAACAGCGCGCTCAATGCGCTGGCCGGCAATGCGAACTTTTACTCAGAGAAGTACCTCCAGTGGCGCTCCCAACTCTACGGCGGCAATGCCCGCGCCAGTTTCTACACCGGCCTGGCGCAGGGGCTGCTCCCGCAGGTGCCGGGGGATGGGCAGACGCAATGCCGCACGAACTGCCGGTGTGAATTAGAGTTCGAGGAAGGGGACCAGCCGGGATTGCTACTGGTCTACTGGAGACTGGGGCAGGCCGAGCACTGTTTTCCGGCTGGTACGATGATCGAGACTCCAGATGGAAAACGCCCAATCGAAATGATCCAAATTGGGGATCGAGTTTCGACTATGTCGGGATCAGGGATTGTGACTAAGATATATCGGAATCCATACTGTGGTGAATTGCTTTCCGTAAGCGATGGGCAGTCCCACATTTCGTGCACGCCCAACCATCCGTTTTTAACCCAGCGGGGATGGATCAGTGCTGAAAATATTCGGCATGGAGATGCCGTACTCATTAAGTGTGGCAATCACTTTATCGAGCACGAGGTCGCTTTCCCAGATTCGGACTACGGTATAGCCGCAGGTTCTAAGGTAGGTATCCTGCGACTCATCGCGTTTCTTTTGCGATTGTTGCCGTTCCGTGAGAGGCTCAAAGCGTGGATGCCCATGCCAATAATCTCCATCAACCTGGATAATGAGGTTCCCGATTTTCACGTCTACAATGAACTTGGGTTTAATGAGATAGGCTACATCAAATCTAACGCCCAGGGATTCCAGCATCCCATGCAGTTTGCGCTCAGGGCCGGAGGGCTTGTCCCTCTGAGATTTCTGTTTGCCCTCAAAAACACACTCCATGATCTGTCGTGTCTTTTCGGGATTGTCGCGTCTCCATTGAGCCACTTTATCTTTAGATCCCTGTTGGTGCATTGGATTGCGCTTTCGCATATAGACAGCGGCAACAGAATGAATGATTCTGCCTTGCGCCTCTTTTGTAAGTTTGAGGCCCAACTTATTAGCCTTACTCAGAACTTGGGAATGTTCAAGACCCAGAGCGGAGGCAACTTTCACGGCCCCGTCAATAGAGTAATGTTGGGTCAGGTAGATCGTTCTCTCTGGAGTCCAAAGTGTCCCGGTACACTCCTGGCACAGGGAACTCTTGGGCTGTTTGCGTCCCGGACGATACTTGCCACAGCAGATACAGTAAGTCCCATTATGTGGTTGGGACTTGGCATTGGCGACATTGCGACAGCGGATCGAACAAAATCGTTTTTGGTAATTCCCTCTCTGAGTCGTCTTACCAACTGGTTTTCCGCAGTTTTCACACGGATAAGTAGGATCGGACGCCATAAGTTGCCTCACTACAGTGATATGCGTATATTATACCCCAGTATGCATAGTTGTCAAACCGTCTACAATCTAGAGGTTACTACAGGGCATCATTATATCGCCAATGACTTCGTGGTTCACAACTGCGACGACTGTGTCCACCTGTCCGAGACGTGGAACCCATACGAGTTGTGGCTCCCGGCGGCGCTGGCACAGGAGTGGGCAAGGTGGCTTCCGAAAGTAGCAATATGGGCATAGAAGGCAGATTGAGAATACTCGATTATCCCTGGCACCAGGTGCACCTCTACCGGCTCTGCCGGGCACTCCCGGCGGACTTTACGCTCCTGGCGACCAAGGCCATGATCTGGAACGCGGCCCAACGCCCGCCTGCCCCCAACTTCCTGGGCGCAG
>Ga0315289_10000528_pt1 | contig 59094 bp, 47 predicted proteins | sample YL17G11_40_MG_FD_203452 | JGI IMG/M metagenome (GOLD analysis project Ga0315289, IMG submission 203452) | Sediment microbial communities from Yellowstone Lake, YNP, Wyoming, USA - YL17G11_40 | ecosystem: Environmental > Aquatic > Freshwater > Lake > Sediment | place: USA: Wyoming | collected... | reverse complement strand
AACCCTCTCCCTAGAAGGGAGAGGGGGACCATTTCTATCCTCACCCCGGCTCGACCTTGTAGATTGCGATGATGTAGGGCGACCCCGTAGGACGAGTCCTCTGCGGTCGCCCGCGGGCCGACCTGAAGGTCGGCCCCTACGAGGGTGATGCGCGATTCACGCCTTATTCGTAGGGGCGGGTGTCCACACCCGCCCGTTGACGACCGAAACCTAAACGTAGGGCGGGGATTCCTAACCCCGCCGTGTCCGCCCCCCTCCCCGGCCCGTAAGCGCGCTTCCCCCCAGAAGGGGGAGGGGACAAATGGCAGCCCTCACCCCCCACCCCTCTCCCACCGGGAGAGGGGGAATAATGTAGCCCTCACCCTAACCCGTCGGCGCGCCGCTCCCACAGGGAGAGGGGACAGGGGGGACGCCGCCGCGACGCCTTTTTTTTAGACTCATTGATGATACAATGGGCCCGCGTCAAGCAACCCGCCCAGCCATGAACGACCCCCGCCCAGCGCCGCACCGGACCCCACTCGGCAGCCAGATAATCGTCGGGCTGCTGCTGGTGCTCCTGTCGGTCAAGGTGGCGGACCTCCAGGTGACCCAGGCCCGGGAACTGGCCGCGGCCAGCGAGGAGAACCGCCTGCGCCAGGTGCGCGTACCGCCGCCGCGGGGGGAAATTTGCGACCGCCGCGGGGAGGTTCTGGCGACCAACGAGGCGGCCTACGCCGTGGGGATCATCTCCCCGCCCGACCGGCCGCCGGAAGGGGACCGGCTTCAACGGCTGTGCGACCTTCTGAACCTGGACCCGGCGACGCTCCTGGACCGCTTCGAGAACGGGCGGAGCTACCCCTACGAGCCGGCGGTCCTAGTCCCCGACGCCGACGACGCCCTGGTCACCCGGGTGGCCGAGGCCGACCTGGACGAGCTGGTCATCGTGGACCGGCCCCGGCGGGTGTACCCCCAGGGCGAGACGCTCTGCCACGTACTGGGCTACACCGACGAGGTCCGTCCCGAGGAGCTCTCGACCCGCTACCGCATGGGGGACCTGCGCGGGCGCAAGGGTCTGGAGGCCTCCTACGAGCCGGAGCTTGCCGGGCGGCCCGGGGTCCGCTACATCGAGGTCAACGCCCTGGAGCGCCGCATCGGGGCCGCCTCGCACACCACCCCCCCCGAACCGGGGAACAGCCTCGTGCTCTCCATAGACCTCCGGCTCCAGCGCCGGGCCGAGGAGCTCCTGGACACCCTCACCTACCGGCGGCCCTACGACTGGTCCGGCGACAGACCGTGGGTCGAGCCGGAGCCGGGGCTGCGCGGCTCGATAATCGTGATGGACGTGCGCACGGGGGAGGTGTACGCCCTGGCCGCGCGGCCGGGCTTCGACCCGAACCGGGTGGGCGTCCGGGCCGATCCCGACTACTGGCGGGGGCTCCTGGTCGACCCCGAAAAGCCCCTCCTGGCCCGGGCCTACCAGTGCACCTACCCGCCGGGCTCCACCTTCAAGCTGGTGGACGCCACGGCCGGCCTGTTGATGGGGAAGGTGACCTCCGACGTGGCGGAGAACCCCGCCGACACGCGGAAGAAGGAGGAGCGGCCCTCGAGCTACATGGACCAGCCCTGCGGCGGCGCCTTCTACCTGGGCGACACGGCTTTCCACTGCTGGGGTCAAATCGGCCACGGACGCCTGACGCTCTCCGAGGCCATCGGCTGGAGCTGCAACGTCTACTTCTACCAGCTCGGCCTGCGCATCGGAATCGAGGGCATCGCCGAGTACGGGCGCCTCTACGGCCTGGACGAGCCGACGGGCGTGGACCTGCCCCACGAGCGCGCCGGGCAGCTCCCCTCCATCGAGCGGCTGGAGGAGCGGTGGGGGAAGAACTGGCCCCGGGGCCAGATATGCAACAACGCCATCGGTCAGGGCGACGTCCTGGTGAGCCCCCTGGAGCTGTTGACGGCGTACGCCGCCGTCGCCAACGGCGGTCGGCTCCTGGAGCCGCGCATCGTCCGGCGCATCGTCTCCCCGGACGGCACCCGCCTGCGGGACGTGCCGCCCCGCGTCCGCCGCGACCTGGAGCTGCCGGGGTGGGTTCGGGAGACGCTCATCCAGGGCTTCCGCAACGTCCTGAAGCGCTTCGGGGCCAACCCCCACGACCTGTGCGGGAAGACCGGCACCTCGGAGAACCCGCACGGCGAGCCCCACGCGTGGTTCTGCGGCTTCGCGCCCTCCACCGACCCCCGGGTGGCCGTGGTCATCATGATCGAGAACGGCGGCTTCGGCGAGAGCTATATCAAGTACGCCAAGGAGCTGGTGGGCTACGTGCTCGACGAGGGTCTGAACGAGCGCGGCGCGGTATCCTGCCTGGACTTCGAGGCGCTCAAGCTGGCCCGCCGCCTGAACGGGGGCGAAAGTTGAGGGGACCGCCCACGAGAAGGGTCCAGCCCGACTGGTTGATGCTGGGGGCGGCGCTGGCCCTGTCGGCGGCCGGGGTGCTGGTCAACGCCTCGGCGGGGGGCGAGGCGGCCCTCGGGATACCCCGCTGGGCGGTGCAGCTCTTGTGGACCGTTTTGGGGGCCGGGGCTGCGGCGGCAGCCGTCTTCTTCGACCACCGCAAGCTGGCCGGGGCCGCGCCCTTCCTCTACGCCGCCGTCCTGGTCCTTCTGGCGGCCGTGCTGGTCATCCCCGTCGCCGGAGGGGCGGCCAGGCGCTGGCTGACCCTGGGGCCGGTGAACCTCCAGCCCGCGGAGCTGGCCAAGCTGGCCTTCATCCTGGCCGGGGCGGCCTACCTGGCCCGGCGGGAGGAGAGACCGGGGCTCAGGCGGGTGCTCTCGTTGACTTTCCTGGCGCTGGGACCCACGGCGCTCGTCGCCGTGCAGCCCGACCTCGGCACGGCCTTCGTCTTCGTCCCGCTGACCCTGGCGCTCCTCTACTGGGGCGGGGTGCCGGGCTGGAAGCTCCTGCTCCTTCTGGCGCCCCTGGCGGCGGCCCTGGCGGCCTTCACCGAGGTGCCGGACTGGCTCGCCCGCGCGGTGGACTCGAGCCTCCTGGACTCGCCCCTGGGGGCGGTCTTCCGACCGTGGTGGTGGCTCGGGATGGGGGCGCTGGTCGCGGGCTGGCTCATCGGCCGGCGAAGGAAGGAGCCCTTCTTCGGCTTCCTGCTCCTGGCGGCCGGGGCGGCGAGCGTCGTCCTCCCCCTGGGCTGGAACCTCCTGAAGGCCTACCAGCAGCGGCGGGTGCTGATGTTCCTCGACCCCACCGCCGACCCCAAGGGGGCGGGGTACAACCTCATCCAGAGCCGGATCGCCGTGGGCTCCGGCGGTATCTGGGGCAAGGGCTTCGGTCAGGGCAGCCAGGGGCAGCTCGCCTTCCTGCCCGAGCGCCACACCGACTTCGCCTTCAGCGTGTGGGCCGAGGAGTGGGGGCTGATCGGGAGCCTGGTGGTGATTCTCCTTTTCGCGCTCCTCCTGGGGCGGATGCTCCGGGCGGCGGACCGCGCCTCCGACCGCTTCGGCTCGATGGTGGTTTACGGGGCGGCGGTGATGCTCGCCTTCCACGCCGTATTCAACATCGGGATGTGCCTGGGCCTCTTCCCGGTGGCCGGACTGCCGCTGCCGTTCTTGAGCTACGGGGGCAGCTTCGCCCTGGTCTCGTGGCTGGCGGTGGGCCTGGCGGCGGGGGTGGAGCGCCGGGCCCGGTCGTCCGTTTTTTAGGAGAAAGATGAACCGAGCCGTCGCCGTCGTCGCCGGGCTGGACACCTCTGGCGGGGCGGGTCTGGCCGCCGACCTGCGCACCGCCGCCGCGCTCAGCGTACCGTGCGCCGCCGTCCTCGCCGCCGTGGCCGTCCAGGACGCCGCGGGTGTCCACGCCGTGTTCCCGATGCCGGAGGGGGCCTTCGCCGCCCAGCTCGGGTGCGTGCCCTGGAAAAAAATCGGCGCCTGCAAGCTGGGGATGATCCACCTCCCCGAGCTGCTGGACCTTTTCCTCGCCGCGCTGCCGGAGGGGATGCCCCTGGTGGTGGACCCGGTGCTCGGCTCCACGGCGGGGGGGTCGCTGGCCGCGCCGGGGCTGGAGGAGGCGCTGATAAAAAGGGCCTTCCCCCGGGCGACGCTGGTGACCCTCAACCGCGACGAGGGCCGCCGGCTCTCGGGGGAGGATTTCTCCGACCTCGCCGCGGCGCGGGGGCTGGCGCCCCGTCTGGCGGAGAGGCTCGGGACCGCGGTGCTGTTGAAGGGCGGTCACCTGGGGGGCGCACCCGTGGACGTATTGGCGGTAGGTGACCGCCTGTACGAGTTCTCCGGCCGGCGGGCGAAGGTCCCGCCCCGGGGGACCGGCTGCACGCTTTCCACGGCGGTTGCGGCGTATCTGGCCGCGGGGGATGAGCTGCCGGCGTCGGTGGGGCTGGCCCGGGAGCTGGTCAACCGGGCGGTGGCGGCGGCCTACTCCGGTCCGGCGGGGCCCGTCCTGGCGCCGTAAAGTGTCGGACCCATCGGTCCGGTTGCCGACCACATACCACTTCCCGGCGGCTGGTAAACGCAGATAATTTGACCCGACTTTAAGGAGCGACTGTGCAACTCTCCGACTTCCCCGAGCTCAACGACGGCTTCACCGGATTCTACAAACGGGTGTTCAGCGACGGCGCCCTGGACAGGAAAACCAAGGAGATGCTGGCCGTGGCCTTCGCCTACGGCAACGGTTGCGTCCCCTGCGTCAAGTCCCACGAGGCCAAGGCGCGCCGCCTCGGCCTGACCGACGCCGAATACCGCGAGCTCATCGCCGTCTGCGAGGTCATCGCCGCCGGGGGCGTGCGCGAGCGGTTCATCGAGAGCGCGGGCTAAACCGGGCCGTATCATCGAATTAGCATAATAGAATAAACGGGGAACGCCGCCCTTGACCGACCGCTACCGCTGTGCTAGGCTCACCGGCGAACGTTGAAATTTTCGACCGCGAGGAGGACGCATGGCTTCCGAGTTCATCGTGACCGGCACCGACGACAATTTCGCCGCCGAGGTGGAGAAGCACTCGGGCGTGGCGATGGTGGATTTCTGGGCCACCTGGTGCGGTCCCTGCCTGGCCATCGCGCCCGCCGTCGAGGAGATTGCCGAGGAGTACCAGGGCAAGCTCAAGGTCGTCAAGGTCAACGTGGACGAGAACCCCAACGTGGCCGCCAAGTTCGGCATCCGCGGCATCCCCACCCTCCTCTTCTTCAAAAAGGGCGAGGTGGTCCGCCAGGTGGTCGGGGCCCAGCCCAAGAAAAAGCTGGTCAAGACCGTGGACGAGGTGCTCTAGGCCGTGGGGGATGCCCATTCTCCCTCCCCCCTTTGGGGGGAGGGCTGGGGAGGGGGGTGCAGCGGCCCCCTCTCCCTTCTGGGGAGAGGGTGGGGGTGAGGGTCGGGGTTGGGAACGTAAAAGCGGCGGCCCGCAGAGGGGCCGCCCTACGTCATCACATCGAGAGGCCCGGGCCTTCACTCCCCGCCTAATCCACCACCACCGCTCGGGGCTCCCCCTCGGCGGGGACCACCTCGCCCACGAGGTAGGCGAACTCCCCGGCCCGGGCGAGGTCGGCCACCAGCGCCTCGGCCCTCTCCTCCGGCACGCAGAGGATGAGCCCCAGGCCGCAGTTGAACACCCGCTCCATCTCGTCGTTAGCCAGTTTGCCAAGCCCCTGGAGCCAGGCGAAGACCGGCTGCCTCGGCCAACTGCCGCGCTTGACGACCGCCTTGGCCCCCGGCGGAATCACCCGCCCCAGATTCCCGGCGATGCCGCCCCCGGTGATGTGTGCCAGCGCCGCCACCTCGTGTTTGTTCAAAAGCGGCAACAGTTTTGTGTAGATTCGGGTGGGCATGAGCAGCTCCTCGCCCACGGTCCTGCCCAGCTCCTCCACGCGGGCCCCCACGTCCAGCTTCGCTTCCTCGAAGACCAGCCGCCGCACCAGCGAAAACCCGTTGGAGTGCAGCCCCGACGAGCCGAGGCCCACCAGCGCCATGCCCGGTGTAACTTTGTCCGGCGAGAACTCCCGCCCCCGCTCCACCGCCCCCACGACGAACCCCGCCAGATCGTAGTCGCCTTCCTTATATACTCCCGGCATCTCCGCCGTCTCGCCGCCGACGAGCGCGCATCCCGCCCGCCGGCAGCCCTCGGCCACGCCGGAAAGTATCGCCACGTCCCGCGTCGCGTCGAGCTTGCCCGCGGCGAGGTAGTCCAGGAAAAAGAGCGGCTGCGCCCCCACGCACAGCACGTCGTTGGCGTTCATCGCCACGCAGTCTATGCCGACGGTGTCGTGGACCCCGGCCCGGATGGCGACCAGGACCTTGGTCCCCACCGAGTCGGCGCCGGAGACCAGGAGGGGGTCCTTGAGGCCGGCGGCTTTCGGGTCGAAGGCGGCGCCGAAACCGCCCAGCGCGTCCACGCAGCCCCGGATGCGCGTCGAGGCGGCCAGCGGTTTTATGGTCTCGACGAACCGCTCCCCGGCCCCCACGTCCACCCCGGCCTTCTCGTACGGATCGCGCCCCTCGCCCATCCGGCTCCTTTCACGGTCAAGCACGGCCAACGGATTCAGCCAATCGTCATTTCTATCCAACCCCGGGCGGACCTGAAGGTCCGCCCCTACGAGCCGGTTTACCGACCTATTCCACCCTCGTAGGGGCCGACCTTTAGGTCGGCCCGTGTCCGTTCACGAGGGCATGAAATCAACGGGACCCGAAAATGGATAATCGCGGAGTGTTTCAACCAATCCCTTTCGAATCGGATTTTCCCAAATATACCTGGCCACACCCATCACGTCTTCTTCGCATCGTAAAACACGATCATAAAAGCTCCTCTGCCACAATCCCTTGTGGCGATACGAACTCGTCTGCTTGTACCTCTTTACCAGTCTGACGAGACTGCTCTTCTCACCGCCCACAACCAACAGATGCAGATGGTCGGGCATAAAACAGTACGCAAGAAGGTGGAAACTCTCCTCATTACAGGCTGATTCCAGTAAAGCCACCAGACTGGAGATAAGGGGTTCACCTTTTAAACGGGGTTGGCGGGAATGGGTGCAGATGGTGACGAAATAGGCGTACGGGCCGATGTATTTGAATGAACGTAGCCGCGGCGCGGTGAGACGTTTGGACTGATCTTCGGCCATTCGCCGTTCCCCGGGCGGACCTGAAGGTCCGCCCCTACGAGAGGAATACGAAACCTACCGCTCCCCCTCGGGGAACTCGGACTCCTTGTGCCCCCCGGCGTCGGCCAGGCCCAGGAACAACTGCGGCTGGTCCGGCCCGTGAATCGGCACCTCGGGCCGCACCACGTACGTCCCGTCGAAGCACGCGTGGCAGAAGCTGTCCACCGGCAGCCCCGTCGCCTCCAAAAGATTCTCCAAGGACAGGTAGGTCAGCGACTCGCAGCCGATGAACTCCCGCACCCGGTCAATCGAGGAACTCTCGTTGGCGACGAGCTCCATGTAGTTGCTGACGTCTATGCCGTAGTAGCAGGGGTAGCGCCAGGGCGGGCAGCTTATGGCGAGGTGGACCTCGGCGGCCCCGGCGGCCTTGAGCATCTTGACGATTTTCTTCGAGGTCGTCCCGCGCACGATGGAGTCGTCCACGCAGATGACTTTTTTATCTTTCAGCACGGTGCGGACGGGGTTGTACTTGAGCTTGGCGCCGAAGTCGCGGATCTGCTGCTTGGGCTCGATGAAGGTGCGGCCGACGTAGTGGCTGCGGATGAGCCCGAACTCGAAGGGGACGCCCGAGGCCTGCGCCAGCCCCAGGGCGGTGGGGTTGGACGAATCGGGGACGGCGATGACCACGTCGCCGGTGACCCCGGCTTCGGCGAGCTGCCCGGCCAGGCGGCGGCCCAGCTCCTTGCGCACGCCGTAAACGCTCTTCCCCCGCAGCACCGAGTCGGGGCGGGCGAAGTAGACGTACTCGAAAACGCAGAACGCTTCGGGCTTGGGGTCGAAGGGCCACACGCTCTTGAGGCCGCCCGAGTCCACCACCACCATCTCGCCGGGGGCTATCTCCCGCTCGTAGCGCGCGTCTATCACGTCGAAGCTGCAGGACTCGCTGGAAACGAGCCAGGCCAGGTGGGGCTCCCCCCATTCGTCGGTCCACTCGCGGGTGCCCAGGCACAGGGGGCGGATCCCCCTCGGGTCGCGCACGGCCACCAGCCGGTCCGGCGTCAGGGCTACCAGGGAGAAGGAGCCCTGGCACTGCCGCAGGGCGTCGCCGATGAACCCCTCGGGGTCGCGCTCACGGCTAGTGGCCATCAGGTGGACCATCACCTCGGAGTCGGTGGTGGTGGTGAAGATGGAGCCCTGGGCCTCGAGACTCTTGCGGACGCTCTGGGCGTTGGTGAGGTTGCCGTTGTGGGCCACGGCCAGCCTGCCCTTGCCGAACTCGACGTAGATGGGCTGGGCGTTCAAGAGGCGGCTGGCGCCGGTGGTGGAGTAGCGGACGTGGCCGATGGCGGCGTCGCCCTTGAGGCGGCGGAGCTCCCGCTCGTCGAACACCTCGGCGGCGGTGCCCATCGCCCGGTGGAAGCGCATGCTGCCGTCGGTCAGGCGCGAGGCGATGCCCGCCGACTCCTGCCCCCGGTGCTGCAGGGCGTAGAGGCCGAGGTAGGTGTAAACGGCGCTCTCGGGATGCCCGAAAATGCCGAATACGCCGCACTCCTCGCGGGGACGGTCCGATCGGTTCTCGTCGTTCAAGGTCACTTCTTTTCGGTTTTCAATACCGCCGCCAGGCCCTCGAGGAACACCTCGATCTGCCAGTCCAGGCCGACGGTGACGCGGATGTGGTCGGGGAAGCCGAAGGCGGTCATGGGTCGGACGATGACGCCTTTTTTCAGCAGTCCGTCCGAGAGGAAGGCGGCGCGCTCGGCCGTGCCGGCGGGGAAGAGGACGAAGTTGGCCGCCGAGGGCACCGTCTCGAAGCCCAACCCCCGCAGACCCTCGTGGAGCCGCTTCATCCCCACGCGGTTGACCTCCAGGGTCTGGGCGACGAAGTCCGCGTCGTCCAGGGCGGCCAGGGCGGCGTGCTGCGAGAGGGAGACGACGTTGAACGGGGCGCGGACCTTGTGCATCTCGCCCACCAGCTCCGGGTCGCCGATGCCGTACCCCACCCGCAGGCCCGCCATGGCGTGGGACTTGGAGAAGGTGCGCAGGATGAAAACGTTGCGCCGGCCGGAGAGGAGGTACTTGAGGCCCGACTCGTAATCGGGGACCAGGTCGCCGGCGAAGAGCACGTACGCCTCGTCCAGCGCCAGCACCACGTGGTCGGGCAGCGCCCCGATGAACCGCGCGAGCGACGCCGCGTCGTTGTGCCTCCCCGTGGGGTTGTTCGGGTTGGGCAGGTAGACGATCTTGGTCTTGGGGGTGACCGCGGCCAGCATGCCGTCCAGGTCTATGACGTAATCCGGGCGCAGGGGGACCATTTTATGCACCGCGGAAAATGTCTGCGCCATCAGCGCGTACATGAGGAAGCTCTTCTCGGAGTAAACCACCTCGTCGCCGGGGTTCAAAAGGAGCTTGGCCGCCAGCTCGATGACGCCCGACGAGCCCCGGTCCACGATTATCATGGAGGGGTCCACCCCGTGGTGCTCGGCCAGGGCCTGCGTCAGGTAGTAGCAGTTGTCGTCCGGGTAGAGGTGGACCTCGCCCACGTGCGCCCGGAGCGCGCGCATCACCCGGGGCGGGGGGCCCAGCGGGTTCTCGTTCGAGGCCAGCTTGACGATCTCGCCCTTGAGGCCCAGCTCGCGCCGGAGCTCATCGGAGGGCTTCCCCGGCTTGTAGGGGCGGATGCCCTTGACGTTCTCGCGCACGCGGAACATGGCGGCTCCCGGTGGGTTTTGGCGGCGGGCGTGGAGACTGGAACGGGATTTTAACACGGGGCCAAGGGGAGGTAAAGGGCGAGGCCCGCGTGCGGGCCGGGGTGAGGTCTGCCGCAATCTCCCTCCCCCCTCTGGGGGGAAGTGCGCTTACGGGCTAGGGAGGGGGGTGAAGCGGCCCCCTCTCCCTCTCAGGGAGGGGGCTGGGGTGAGGGTCGGGCTTCCCTCTCCCTCCGGGAGAGGGATTGAGGGTGAGGGCCACCATTGACAAAAAGCAGCGTGGAAAGGATTCCCCGCCCCTACGTCATCGCAAGCAGCGAGGCACGGGCCGCCCGTTTCCCCTCTCCCTCTCAGGGAGAGGGTTGGGGTGAGGGTCGAGGCATAGAGCGTAGAGAACGCGGCGACTCGCGGTCCCCCTCTCCCTGTGGGAGCGGCGCGCCGACGGGATTAAGGGTGAGGGCCACCTTATAAAAAACGGGCCGACCGACGGCGCGCCGTTCAGGTCGGCCCGCGGGCGGGTCAGGAGACCTACCCCTACGTCATCACAATCCTTGCGACGCGGGAGGGCCTTTTTCCCCTTTACACGATTCCGCCGCCTGGGATAAACTCTTTCCACGATTCAAAAATGCCCAAAGGAGACGACGTGAAGTACGGCGCCAGAAACCAGATCACCGCCCGGGTCACCTCGGTGAAGAAGGGCGACCTGATGGCCCTGGTCAAGTTCGACGTCACCACCCCCGCCGAAATGGCCTCGGTCCTCACCGTGGAGTCGCTGGAGCACCTGGGCCTCAAGCCCGGCGACGAGGTCCGCCTCATCGTCAAGGCCATCCACGTCCTGCCCGTCAAGGAATAACCAACCCCCAGGAGCGAAGCATGGCCAAATTCGCCAAATTGTTTATCCTCCCCTTCCTCGCCCCCATCCCCCTGATCCTCTACGCCCTGCTGCCGGAGATAACGGGGTGGGATCCGGAGGTGGAGCTGGGCGAGACCGTGAACACCATCATCTGGATCGTCCTGGTCCTCTTCGTGGTCGTGATGTCCATTCTGCCTTTCAAGGGCGCCTTCGGCTCCCTCTTCGGGACCAAGGAGTCGAAGCGCATCCAGGCGGAGGGCCGTGAAGCCACCGCCGTGGTGCTCGGCATCGGCGAGAACTCCGAGGGCGGAATCGTCACCATCAACGACCAGCCGCTGTTGAACCTGCAGCTCGAGGTGCAAGACGGCAACGTGCCGCCCTACCCGGTCAGCCTGGACACCGTCATCCCCCGGTCGGCGGTGCCCCAGTTCCAGCCCGGCGCGGTCATCCCGATAAAGATAGACCCCGAGAACCCGGACAAGATCATCATAGACTGGCAGCGGGGCTCGTCGGGCGAGCAGGTGGTGGCGCCCTCCGTGGGCTCCAAGTGGAGCGAGATGGACAAGCGGCTCCTGGAGGCCGAGGGGATTGACGGCACCGCCAAGTACCTCGCCCTGGAGGACACCGGCCGGAGCCAGGACTTCAACCCCGTCGTCCGCGCCACCATCGAGGTGACCCCCAAGGGAGGGGAGCCGTACACCTTCGACAAGGACGTGCCGCTGCCGACCAACGTCATCGGGCTGCTCCGTTCGAAGCTCGGCAAGAGCTTCCCGGCGCGCATCCACCCCCACGACGGCACGAAGGTCTCGATCCAGATCATCCCCTGAGAAAGAGGGGAACCCGTGGCGAAGACGGATTTCACCCGGCGGGCGCTGGCCGTCATCCGGGCCGTGCCCCGCGGCTGGGTGGCCACCTACGGGCAGATAGCCGACCTGGCCGGCAACCCCCGCGCCGCGCGCCAGGTCGTCCGCCTCCTCCACTCCTCCTCGGAGACGGAAGGCCTCCCCTGGCACCGCGTGGTGAACGGCCGGGGGACCATCTCCCTCCCTCCGGGGCGCGGGTACGAGGAGCAGCGGGCCATGCTCGCGGCCGAGGGGGTCGTCTTCGACGACCGGGACCGGATAGACCTGAAGCTTTTCGGCTGGACTCTGGTCTAGGCGCGAATCGCGCATCAACCTCGTAGGGGCGACCGTCCACGGTCGCCCGTCCGATTGTGACTCGTAGGGGCCGACCTTCAGGTCGGCCCGCTCCCCTCCCCCCTCTGGGGGGAAGCGCGCTTACGGGCTGGGGAGAGGGGTGTAGCAACCCCCTCTCCCTTTTAGGGAGAGGGTGGGGTGAGGGTCGGGGCCGGGAAAACTGAAAACGCGGCGGCCCGCAGAGGGGCCGCCCTACGTCATCGCAATCGGCACGGCGCGGCGCCTTTCCCCCTTTACACAAATCCGCGCCTGGGCTAAACTAGCCCCGCATCTCAACGCGAACCCCCGGCCGCCATGAAAATCCGCGAGTGCGATTTCCTCGTCATCGGCTCCGGCATCGCCGGGCTCTCCATCGCCGTGCGCTCCGCAGGCTCCGTCGTCGTTCTGACGAAGAAGGAGGCCGCCGAGAGCAACACCAACCTGGCCCAGGGCGGCATAGCGGCGGTCATCGCCCCCGGCGACTCATTCGAACGCCACGTCGCCGACACCCTCAAGGCGGGGGTCGGACTCTGCCACCGCGACGCCGTGGAGCTCATGGTCCGCCAGGGCCCCGAGCGCGTCCGGGAGCTGGTGGAGCTGGGGACCGACTTCACCCGGGACCCGGAGGGCGATTTCGAGCTGGGCCGGGAGGGCGGCCACTCATCCCGCCGCATCGTCCACGCCAGCGACCTCACCGGCTACGAGATAGAAAAGGCGCTCCTGGCCGCCGCCCGCAAGCGCGGGGTGGAGATCGTCTCCAACTCGCTGGCCTACGACCTGACGCTGGCCCCGGGGCCCGACGGCCTCAACCAGTGCACCGGGGTGGCGGCGGTGGAGGGCGACGAGATCGTCTTCTACCGGGCGCGGGCCACGTTCCTGTGCACCGGCGGCGCCGGAAAGGTCTACCTCTACACATCCAACCCCGACGTGGCCACCGGCGACGGCATGGCCCTGGCGCTCCGGGCTGGCTGCCGGATGGCCAACATGGAGTTCGTCCAGTTCCACCCCACCTGCCTGTACCATCCGCAGGAGCGGAGCTTCTTGATCACCGAGGCGCTGCGGGGCGAGGGGGCGCGGCTTCTGACCAACGACGGCCGGCGCTTCATGCCCGATTACGACGAGCGCGCCGAGCTCGCACCCCGCGACATCGTCGCCCGGGCCATAGACTCCGAGATGAAGGCCTCCGGCGAGAAGCACGTCCTCCTGGACGCCACGGTTATCGGGACGGAGAAGCTGAAAAAGCGCTTCCCCAACATCTACGGCCGCTGCCTGGAGCTGGGGTACGACATCACGCAAAAGCCCTTCCCGGTGGTTCCGGCGGCCCACTACTTCTGCGGCGGGGTCCTGACCGACCTCCGAGGCCGCACCGACCTCCCCCGCCTCTACGCCGTCGGCGAGTGCTCCTGCACCGGGGTCCACGGGGCGAACCGCCTGGCGAGCAACTCGCTCCTGGAGGCCGTGGCCTTCGCCCACGAGGCCGCCTGCGACCTGCCCCGTTGGCTGGAGGAGCTGGGTCCGCCGCCGAAGGACGCCCCGCCCGCCGAGGTCCCCCAGGTCCGCCCGCCCACCGAGATGGTCACCCTGGACCACGACTGGGACAACGTCCGCCGCCTGACCTGGGACTACGTGGGCATCGTGCGCTCCGACCGCAGGCTGCGCCTGGCCGCCGACCGGCTCCGCCTCATCGCCCGCAGCGTGGAGGACACCTTCCGGCGGGGCTTCTGCGCCGACCTCATCGAGCTGCGTAACATCACCCAGGTGGCCCGCATGATCGTCCAGAGCGCGCTGGGGCGCCGGGAGAGCCGCGGGCTCCACTTCAACCGCGACTGCCCCGAGACCGACGACGTCCACTGGGCCAGGGACACGGTCCTCACCCAGTTCGGCTAGGGGGGGCATGGGCGCCAATGAGGCGGTGATACGGGACCTGCGCCGGCGGGTGGCAGACGCGGCGAGCATCGTGGTCTTCACCGGGGCGGGAATGTCCGCCGAGTCGGGCGTGCCGACCTACCGCGGCCAGGGCGGCCTGTGGAAGAACTTCCGCGCCCAGGACCTGGCCACCCTCGAGGCCTTCGACCGCGACCCCGCCCTCGTCTGGGGCTGGTACCGCGAGCGGCGGAACAAGCTCCTCGAGGTGGAGCCCAACGACGGCCACCGGGCCATCGCCGAGGCCGCCGGCCGGGTCCCCTTGACCCTGGTGACCCAGAACGTGGACGGCCTCCACGCCTTCGCCGGCTCGGAGGGTTTTCTCGAACTCCACGGCAACATCTGGCGCGAGAACTGCATCTCCTGCCCGACTACCGAGGACCGGAGCCACCACTGGCGCGAGAAGGTCGTCCAGGGGGAGGCGGACCCGCTGCCGGAGTGCCCGGCCTGCGCGTCGCTCATGCGGCCGTCGGTGGTCTGGTTCGGGGAGGCGCTGGACGGTCGGGTTATCGAGGCCGCCTTCCGGGCCGCCGAGGGGTGCGACCTGATGTTCGTCATCGGCACCTCGGGCGAGGTGCAGCCGGCGGCGAGCCTGCCCGTGGTGGCGCGCCGCGCCGGGGCTTACGTGGTCGAGGTCAACGTCGAGCCCACGCTCTTGACCGAGCGGTGCGACGTGTCGCTCTTCGAGCCCGCGGCCCGCGTCCTGCCGAAAATCCTCGCGTGATTTCCCCTTCCCCCCTCTGGGGGGAAGGTTGGGAAGGGGGGTGCGATGTCCCCTCTCCCTCCCAGGGAGAGGCTCGCCTACGGGCCGGGGTGAGGGTCGGGGTTGGGAATGTGAAAACGACGGCCCGCAGCCCCCCTCTCCCTGTGGGAGAGGGGATGGGGGTGAGGGCTGCCTTAGAAAAAAACGGGCCGACCGGTCGGTCGGCCCCCACGTCATGGCAAATCGCACGGCGCGACCCAGGTCTCCAACGAATCATCCAGCCCCAGCTCCGCCGCCCGCGCCTTGACCTCCCCCGCCACGTAGAGCGAGCCCGCGACCAGGACCAGGTCCCCGGGGCGGGACTCATCCAGCGCGCGCAGAAGCGCATCGGCGGGACCGCCGGGAACCGCCACGGTTTTCTCCACCGGCAGCAGCGCACCCAGGGCCTCCACCGCCACCGCCCGTGGGTTGGGGGCCTGCGTTAAAAAAATGCGGTCGAAGGAACCGGCCAGGGCGCACATCCCCGCGAGGTCCTTGTTGGCGGAAACCCCGAAGACGAGGAATCTACGCTCCGCCGGCAGCCGCCCAATTTCATCGAAAATGGCCGCCAGCGCCGCCGGGTTGTGACCGCCGTCCAGGACGACCAGCGGCTCCCGCCCCACGACCTCGAAGCGCCCCGGCCAGCGCAGACCCGTCAACCCGCGCTTGAATATTTTTTCATCGGCGGGGAGGCCGAAGCGCCCGGACAAGGATTTATACGCCGCCAGCGCCAGACCCAGATTCCACCGCTGAAAATCCCCCCGCAGCGCCAGCGGCTTAGAGTTCCACAGGACCCGCCGCTCGCCGTCCAGGCCGAGGCCGTCCAGGTCGCCCTCCCCCAGGAACGCGACCCGCGTCCCGACCTCCGCCGCCCGCGCCTCCAAGACGCCCCGCGCAACCCCCTCCTGCGGGACGGAAAGCGCCGGGACGCCGGGCTTTAAAATCCCCGCCTTCTCCCGCGCCACCGCATCCAGCCCCTCCCCCAGCACCCCCTCGTGGTCCAGGGCGATTTTCGTGAAGAGGCACATCTCGGGCGCCGTTACGTTGGTGGCGTCCAGCCGCCCGCCGAGGCCCACCTCGAGCACGGCCCACTCCACCCCCTTTTCGGCGAAGTGGAGGAGCGCCAGGGCGGTGAGCAATTCGAAGGTGGTGCGGTAGCCGCCGCCCTCGCCGTGGCCGGAGGATTCCTGCAGCTTTTTGAGCTTTCCGGTCAGGCGGGCGAACGCCGCCTCGGGAATCATCGCGCCGTCCACGCGGGCGCGCTCCCTAATCGTCGCCAGGTGGGGGGAGGTGTAGAGGCCGGCCTTTTTTCCGCCCGCGGTCAGGAGGGCCGCCAGTGCCGCCGCCGCCGCGCCCTTGCCGTTCGTCCCCGCCACGTGGGCGATGGAAAACGCCCCGTCGGGGGCGCCCAGCTCGTCCAGAAACTTGCGGAAGGCCGTTAGGTTCCACGTGCGCGTGTCGTAGGCGAAGCGGTCCTTCTTCTCGTAATCGGCGAAGGAGTAGAGGTAGGCCTGGGCGCGGGTGAAATCCATCAGCCGACCAGGAGCGCCATCTCGCGGACCGCCTCCTCGAGGCCGGTGAAGACGGCGCGGGCGATGATGGAGTGGCCGATGTTGAACTCGGCGAAAACGCCCAGCTCCGCGACGGGGGCGACGTTCAGGTAGGTGAGCCCATGCCCGGCGGCGACGTAGAGCCCGAGCCCGGCGGCCGTCTCCGCCCCCTCCGCCAGACGGACGAGCCGCTCCTCGCGCTCCGGCCCCGGCCTGGCGTTGGCGTACTCCCCCGTGTGCAGCTCCACGGCGGTGAACCCGGCGTCCAGGGAGGCCATTATCTGCTCCTCGACGGGGGCGATGAAGGCGCTCACCGGGATTGGGGCGAGGCGCTCCACGGCCCTCTTCAAAGCGGCGAGCCGACCGGCCACGTCCAGACCGCCCTCGGTGGTGACCTCCTCCCGGCGCTCGGGGACCAGGGTGCAGGTGTCGGGGCCGACCTCGCGGGCGATTTTAATTATCTCGTCCGAGGCGGCGAGCTCCAGGTTCAGGTGGCTCCGGCACACCTCGCGGACCAGGCGCAGGTCGCGTTCGCTGATATGCCGGCGGTCCTCGCGCAGGTGGCAGACGATCCCGTAGGCCCCGGCCCGCTCCACGATGCCCACGGCGTTCGCCGGGTCGGGCTCGAAGGTCCGGCGGGCCTGGCGCAGGGTGGCGATGTGGTCTATGTTCACGCCCAGGCGGGCCATGTTCGTCCTCCTCGTTTCTGCGTACAGAGGAGATTTTAAATCATTTCGGGGCGGTATTGAATGGGATGTCGGCCGTTTTCGATACGCATCCCGGCCCGTGCCCCGCCGTTTGCGATGACGTAGGGCGGCCCCTCCGCGGGCCGCCGTTTACACGTTCCCGGCCTCGACCCTCACCCTAGCCCGTAGGCACGCCTCTCCCTAAAAGGGAGAGGGGGCCGCTGCACCCCCCTCCCCAGCCCGTAAGCGCGCTTCCCCCCGGAGGGGGGAGGGAGATTGCGGGCCGACCTGAAGGTCGGCCCCTACGAGTTGCAATCAAACGGGCGACCGTGGACGGTCGCCCCTACGGGGGGTTGAAGGAAATTGACGTAGGGGCGGGGCTCCGTCCTCGCCCGAAAAGGCCGTGGTTTATCATTCACGGGCGGCCACAGAGGACTCGTCCTACGGGCCGCCACTACGGAGAATCGCGCATTTCCTACGTAGGGGCGGGGCTCCGTCCCCGCCCGCGGGCGGCCACAGAGGGCCGCCCCTACGAATCGAAATCAAACGGGCGACCGTGGAGGACTCGTCCTATCGGTCGCCCCTACGCGCTATCCGGTTCGTAACGTTCAATACCCCTGCGACTCCAGGTACTGAATCCACTCCAGGGCGACCTCGTGATCCGGGGTGTAGGGTCGGGTCTCATAGAAACGCCGGAGGAGGTCCAGCGCCTCGGCGGGCCGGTTCAACCGCTCGGCGTAGAGCCCGCCGAGCCAGAAGAGGAAGTAGGGGTCGTCGGGCGCCACCTTCAGGCCCCGCTCGATGATCGCCGCCGCGCCGGCGTAATCCCCCCGCGCCAGGGACACCTTCATCAGGTTCTGGTACACCTGGGGGTTGCCCGGGTTGAGCTCCAGCGACCGCCGCAGGTAGGTCTCCGCCGTGTCCAGGGCCGACCGGTCGCCCATCTCCGCCCGCTCCAGGTACAGCGCGCCGAGGTTCAAAAGCGCCCAGTTGTCGTTGGGGTAAACCGAGAGCGCCTGCTCGAAATTCCGCTGCGCCTCCGAGCGCATCCCCAGCTTCAGGTGCGCCAGACCCAGGTTGGTGTAGGTGAGGTAAATCTTCGGGTTGGCCCGGATCGCCCGCTCGTATTCGTCCACGGCGAGCCCATACACCCCCTGGTCGTAGTAGATGGTGCCCAGGTTGTTGTGCAGCACGGCGTCGTTGCCGACCAGCTCCACGCCGAACAGGCTCAAGGGCAGGTTGGTCACCAGGAGCGCGGGGACGACCAGGGCCAGGGCTTTCAATCGAGCTTTGCCGCCCTCCTTCAGGCGGCGGACCAGCTCGACCGCGGCCCACACGGCGGCCGGCAACAGCAGCGGGACCACCGGCAGCCGGTAGCGGGCGGTGACGAAGAAGGCGACGATGGTCAGGGAATAGACCAGTACGAAGAGCCAGACGGCCCCCATCCGCCGTCGTCGCTCGCGGTCCCAGATGAAGGCCAGAAGCCCCAGCACCACCAGCACCCCGAAGACGACGGACGGCGACTCCCAGCCCAGGATGATGTGGATGTTGGCCACCTGCATTATCTCGTGGCGGTGGACGAAGAGGAGCGCTTTGGTGAGGACCAGGCCCAGCCAGCGCCCGGGGTTTTTCGCGATGTACTCGCCGGCCTTGGCCGCCCACCAGTCCGACACCTCGCCGTAGGTCATGGGTCGGCCCTCGAGGCCTCTCACGTACTTCAGCCCGCCCGGGTCGCCCCGCACGTCCACATTGGGCGGGTTGACGTACTCCCCGGTGGCCAGGTCGTTGTTGCCGATGTAGAGGTTGATGCCGCCGTTGGCGGTGACGGGGACGAACTCGCCGCCGACCGCGGCGTTGTGGACGGTGGCCGGAAGCACGAAGGCCAGCACCCCGGCGGTCAGGATGAGCACCCGCCGCAGCCCGGGCTTCCAATTATCCTTGAGGCGCGCTCCCAGCCGGTTTATAAAACCCCTCGCACCGGGCTCGACTTTTTTCCACAGGGCGAGGAAGGCCCACACCGCCAGCACCGGCGCGAAGACGAGGATGTTGGCCCGCCCCAGAGCGTAGAGCCCCAGGCTCATCCCCGCCCCCAGCCAGTGGAACCAACGGTCCCCCTCCTGGGCCCGGATGACGAGGTAGAGCGCCAGGGTGGCGAAGAAGACCAACAGGACGCTCATCAGCATCGCGGTGTCGTAGAGGAAGAGGGCGGGGTAGAGCGCCGCGGCCAGCCCGGCGACGAAGCCGACCTTCGGCCCGTAGAGCCGCCGGCCGATGGCGGCGGTCAGAAGCACCGTCCCCACGCCGACCAGGATCCCGGCCAGGTGCGCCAGGAGCAACACATGGCCGAACAGGAGGTACACCCCGGTGAGGAAGTAGGCGTAGAGCGGCCCCATGTAAAACGAGCCCTCGAGGTACTTCGTAGCCTCACCGTGCGGGCCGGCGTAATCCGGGTTCGTCCACGAGTCCACCAGCGTCCAGGCCCAGTCGTCGTAAACCTCGGAGTCCATCACCGGGTGGGTGAAGGCCGGGCTCTCGGTGAGCTGGGTGAGGATGATGAGCCGGGGCGCCAGCGCCGCGACCACCAGAATCAACACGAGCCACCGGCTCCGCCAGAAGGGGTGGACCGTCGGCTCGCTCTTCTCGGGGGTGGCTATTTTCATCGTCATCTCACCGTCACCGTGGGAAGTGTGTCAGGCGGGGGGAGGGGGATTCTCGTCCGGCTCGTCGTCCACCAGGTGGCGCTTCATCCGCAGGTGCAGCAACCGGGCCGTGAGCACCGTCAGGCCGTAGACCGCCAGGCCCACGACCACTGCCAGGATGACCATCCCCACCGAGTAGGGCCAGGCCGCCTGGCCGAAGAGCTGCACCATGCGCTGTGCCGCCTCCTCCAGCCCGATCTGGGAGAAGGAGAGCGAGGTCGTCACCTGTACCCCGGTGATCCAGCTTCCGATCTTGTATTCCAACCAGAAGAAGAAGGGGAGGGTGAAGGGGTTGCCGAGCTGGGTGCCGAGGATGGCGGCCAGGCGGTTCGAGGGGGTGATCGAGGCCAGGAGAACCGCCAGCACGGCGTGGAGGCCGATGAGGGGCGTGAGGGACACCGCGGCCCCGAGGGCCAGCCCCAGGGCCACCTCCTTGGGGTCCTTGTGCCCGACGAGCCAGGCGGCGAAACGGCGCCAGAGCTTCTTCAACCACGCCACGGGCACAGGTACCGTCCGGGTCGGGGGGCCGGGGTGATTCCGGGTCGGGTGACCCGGGTGATTTTAGCTGATGACCGGCGCGGGCGCCAGCCCAAAAGGCCGGCCTCGGTCGCCCCGCCGCGGCAGGCTTGCCACGGTCGCGTCTTCGGGCTATCATTGCCCCGTCAAAGTGCACCCCCCGGGGCTGCGATGGGCGAGTTCAGCGTAGACAGTACCTTCCGCGAGGTCCTGCGCCTGGCCCGGACCAACCGGGACCTGGTCGCCCTCTTCCGCGAGGTCCTCTCGCGGCTGGTGAGGATCTGCGCCTGCCGCCACCCCCGGGTGGTGCTCTACCCCGACCAGTGCCCGCTCCCGCCCGCCGCCGTCGGCGACAACCGGGAGGACGCCTCCTTCTACACCGTCACCCTCCCCGAGTTCCCCGAGGAGATGAAGAGCCGGGAGCCGCTCTTCTCGCTCCCGCTTTACAGCCGCGGGCTGCTCTACGGCCGGCTGGACGTCTTCGAGCTGGAGCGCGGGGTTCTCGGCGAGAGCGACCTGGTGACCGCCGGGGAGCTGGCCGAGCTCCTGGTGCGCCTGCTGCGCGACGAGCTGGCCCAGCTCGACCCGGTGACCCGCCTCTACAACCGCGCCTTCTTCGACGAGCGGGTCCAAATCCTCTTCGACGAGGCGGCTAAGGCGAAGAGGCCTTTGGCCATCGCCCTGGCCGACCTGGACCACTTCAAGCGGGTCAACGACACCTACGGCCACGCCATCGGCGACCGGGCGCTGGGGCTGGCGGGGTCGCTGGTGCGTGGGACGTCCGGGGGCGGTTTCGCGGCGCGCTACGGCGGCGAGGAGCTGGTGGTGGTGGTCCCGGGCGTCCGGGCGGAGGAGATGGCCAAGCGTGCCGAGGCCACCCGGGCCAAGCTGGCCGCCTCGCCCATCGCCGTGCCCGAGGAGCGGCTGAGCTTCAAAATCACCGCCAGCTTCGGCGTCTCGGCCTACCCCGAGCACTGCGACGGCGTCGAGGGGCTCCTCGACGGCGCCGACAAGGCCATGTACGCCGCCAAGCAGGGCGGGCGGAACCGGGTCTGCATCGTCGGCGTCGCCGCGCCTGTCGGAGCCGGGAGGGAGGTCCCGCCCGAGCCGGAGAAAAAGGCTCCGGAGCTCCCCGTGGTGGACCTCGACCGCCCCCGCGTCCAGACGGAGCGTCGCCGACCCCGGCCCGAGCCCCGCAAGCCCGAGCCCGCCAGGCCGGAAACCGGGGTCCTCCACCGCCTCAAGGACCTCCTGACCGACACCACGCCCCGGACGCTGGTGGACCTCTCCGCCGAGCCCCGACTGGGGCTCTCCGCCCTGGCCCCCTTCAGCATCCACGAGTACGCCGGGGAGCTCTTCATCGTCGAGTACTACCGGAACCTGGTGCACCGTTACCCCATCGAGCGGGCGCTGGCCGAGCTCTCCGGCCGGCGTGCCGACATCCACGGCGCCACCCGGCTCCAGGGGCTCCGCCTGAAGACCCTGGGCAAGGGCGGGGGGAGGACCTTCCTGAATCCCGCGGCGGTGGCCGTGGACGACCTGGGCTACCTGTGGGTCGCCGACAGCCAGAACCACGAGGTGAAGAAGCTCGACGACGACGGCGGCCTGTTGCAGACCTTCGGGGGCATGGGCCAGGCCCGCGGTCGGCTCACCCTCCCCCTGGACCTGGACCACGACGGCGCGCGGCTGATCGTGGCCGACACGGGGAACCGGCGCATCCAGGCCTTCGGCGTCTCGGGCAGGGTCGAGTTCGAGGTGGGCCTGCGCCCGGCGCCGGGGGGCATCCTCCCCCGGCCGGAGAAGCTCTCCGTGGGGCCCGACGGCCGCATCTACGTCCTGGACACCGGGGCCAACCGGATCATGGTTTACGACGGCGAGGGGCGCTTCCAGGCCGAGATCGCCGGATACGGGGCCGCCCTGGGGCAGTTCCGCTCACCCACCGACCTCGTCGTGACCCAGGAGGGGATTCTGGTGGTGGCCGAGGGCGGCGACAACAACCGCCTCCAGTTCTTCGACTCCGACCTCGTCCCGCTGGGGCAGATCGAGCTCGGGGCGGTGCACTGGGAAAAGGACCGGTTCAAGCCGCTGGCCCCCACGCGGCGGCGCGAGCCGGGGGTGAAGTCGCTGCGGCCCTGGTCGGTCACCGGCTCGCAGGTGGACCGGCTGTACCTGATTGACCAGAACACGAACCACATCCTGCTCCTGCGGCTGTAGTCCAGGCGCCGGCGGGGTGGGAAACTCCGCAATTCGAAAAACGCACACTAACCCCGTAGGGGCGGGGCTCCGTCCCCGCCCGAAAATGCCGTCTGGTATCATTCGCGGGTGACCGCAGAGGACTCGTCCTACGGGTCGCCCCTACGGAGGAATTAAATACATTGAGAAAAAAACGGCCCTTAAAATCGAGATGAGAGGGGAGGCGAGATGAAACGGGTACTGCTAGGCGTCCTGGCCGTCCTCTTCCCGGCGTGCGTTACGAGCGCGAGCGCGGACGGCGGAAAAATAACCTTCGTCCACGGCGGCTACGGGCACGGGGAAATTTACGTGATGGATGCCGACGGGCGCAACCAGACCCGGTTGACGGACGACATAAAAGACGACAGGAGTCCCGTCTGGAGTCCCGACGGCCGCCGCATCGCCTTCGCTTCCAGCCGAGACGGGGACTACGAAATCTTCGTGATGGACGCCGACGGGGGCAAGGTGACCCGGTTGACCGACAACGCAAGCGATGATGAGTTTCCCGCCTGGAGTCCGGACGGCAGCCGCATCGCCTTTACCTCCTTCCCCGACGGGAACTGGGAAATCTTCGTGATGGACGCCGACGGGGGCGAGGTGACCCGGTTGACCTTCAACGATGACTGGGACATGTATCCCGCCTGGAGTCCGGACGGCCGCCGCATCGCTTTCGAATCCCACCGCGACGGGGACGCTGAAATCTTCGTGATGGACGCCGACGGGGGCAACCAGACCCAGTTGACCTTCAACGATGACTGGGAACACTTTGCCGCCTGGAGTCCGGACGGCCGCCGCATCGCCTTCGAGTCCGCGCGCGACGGTGACTTGGAAATTTTCGTGATGGACGCCGACGGGGGCGGGGTGACCCAGTTGACGAACAACAACAGCACTGACGGGAATCCCGCCTGGAGTCCGGACGGCCTCCGCATCGCCTTCCGCTCCGGCGGCGGCTATAACGACATCGAAATTTTCGTGATGGACGCCGACGGGCAAAACCAGACCAATTTGACCAACAATGCAAGCGATTACCGGTATCCCGTCTGGAGTCCGGACGGCCGCCGCATCGCCTTCGAGTCCGCGCGCGACGGGGACCTGGAAATTTTCGTGATGGACGCCGACGGGGGCAACCTGACCCAGTTGACCGACGACGATAGCGATGACAGTTTTCCCGCCTGGAGTCCGGCGGAGTAGGCCCCTCTCTCCCCGTGGGCGGAGGCCGAAGGGTAGGGGCCGGAAACATCGGGAGAACTCAAAACTCAAATCCCCGCCCCGGTGGGGCGTCCCGGAACGTAGGGGCCGACCTTCAGGTCGGCCCGTGGGGGAAAGAGCAGTAAATATTCCGGTGGCTGGTGAGAAGAGAGGCGCTTAAAAAATGGGGAGGTAGCGTGATATGAAACGGATACTGCCTAGCGTCCTGGCCGTCCTTTTCCTGCTCGGCTTTTCCGGCTGCGGCAAGGTACTCAACGATGAAAATTTCGTCGACTTCTGGGTCGAGACCTACGACAAGGATTATAAATACACTGAGGAGCTGGCTGAAGATTACGGCTGGTCACACGTGGACAGGGTCAGGTATTTAGAGGAGCTAAAGGGTGATGATGAGCGCGCCACGTTTGTCTACGAGGCAGTTGCTGAGAAGAACGAGGATGCCGCCTACCTACTGGAGTTTGAACTCTTCCCCGACCGGGCCTCTGAGAGGATGGCCGAGAGGTTGATGCTGGATTTGTTCTAATGCGACAATTCCCCGCCCAGGTGGGGGCACGGACCTTCAACCCGGAGCGTGCGATGAAGATGCGAAAAGCCGCGGCAGCCTTTATTCTGGCGACCCTGGTCCTCACGGTCGGATGCGCCTCCCGGGCCACCCCCCGCCTGGCCTACACCGCCGGCATGGGCGGCGCCGAGGAGGTCTACCTCCACGACATCGAAACCGGCCGGACGCAGCAGCTCACCTTCACCCGGGGCCTCAAGGAATCCCCGGCCTTCTCCGCCGACGGGCGCTGGGTCCTCTACGCCTGCGACTCCGACGGGGACTGGGAAATCTACCGCGTCCCGGCCGAGGGCGGCGACACCGAGCAGCTCACGGTGAACCTCACGGCGGACCGCTTCCCCGCCCCCGGCATCCGGGACGAGTCGGTGGTCTACATGGCCTCCGACACCGCGGGACCGTTATTGAGGCACCTGGACGAACCCGGCGACCCGGCCACGACGACCGACGTTTCCCCGGACCTCGAGCGGGAGCCGGACGCGCTGGTCCTCGACCGCACGGGCAGCCTGGCGGCCCTGGTTTACGCGGGCGACATCCACGTGGTGAACCTGCGCTCGAACCTCTTCCGCCGCCTGGTGGAGGGCCCCGCCGACGACGTGGACCCGGCTTTCACCGCCGACTCCCGCGCCCTGGTATTCGCGAGCGACCGCGGCGGGGGCTACGACCTCTACGTCGTGGACCTGGAGTCGGGGGAGCCGGTCCGGCTGACGGATAACGCCGGGAATGAGCGCCACCCCGTGGTGGACGCGGACAACCAGACCGTTTACTTCTACGGCGAGCTGGGCGGCCGCTCGGGGGTGTACCGGCGGGCGGAGACCCCCGTGGGCGCGCCGCCCCCGGTGCTCATCCTCGACCTCGAGGGGGAGCTCACCGGCCTGGCCCTCTGGCCGTGAGACGGCTCATTCTTCTCAGCGTGATTCCGGCGCTCGCGGCTTCGGCCGCCGAGAGCGCCGAATACACCGCGGCCACGGCGGGGGCGGGCCTGGTCTTCCACCTCGACCCCGAAGGCCCCGACCGCTGGTACGTGGACTTCGCCGGCGTCGAGAGCGACTGGAGAATCACGGTGTACCGCACGCCGGAGCACCTCTTCCTCACCACACCCATCTGGGTGGAGGGGGAGGGCATCCCGGCCGGGATGCAGCGCTGGGCGCTGGAGAGAAATTTCGACCTCCCGCTGGTCAAGTTCGCCCTGGACCCCACCGGAACCCGGCTGCACCTGGCGGCGGACCTGCGCACCCCCGACACGTCCCCCGGGGCGTACCTGGAGGTGCTCCTGACCTTGGCGGCGACGGCGGAGAGGGAGCACGCCCTCTTGCGCGCATACGCGACGCCCTGAACCTTCGGTGAGCCATGATCCTGCGGCGCATCACCCTCTACTTCCTGATCCTCTTCCTCCTGGTGGGGGTGGGCCTGTTCACCTACTCAAACGCCCTCATCAACCGGCTGGAGAACGAGTACCGTTCGATATCCATCGCCTACGCCGACGTCTCCTCGGCCATCATCACCGCCGTCACGCGGGGGGACGTGTCGCTGGACCTTTTGAAGGAGATAACCGACTCCCTGCGGCGCATGCTGAAGTTCCCCGCCATCGTCGTCTCGGCGGACGGGACGCAGATGGAGTGCCGCAACCTGCCGGGGGACCTGCAGCCGGTGGACGCGGCCTCGCGGCTGGAAGTCCTGCGCCTGGCCGCGGAGATGGACCAGGACAAAGACCCCATCCCCCTGGTCGAGCGCCGGGTCCACGAGCCCGCCGGGACGGTGGAGGAGCGCCTGGTCGCCACGCTGCACTACTCCTCGCCGGAGATAATCACCACCCTCTCCTGGCTGCCCGTGGTGGGCATCGCGTTCATTTTGATTTTCGGCGGCCTCGGACTCTTCGCCAACCACCGCTTCCGCCTGTCGGAGCAGCAGGCCATCTGGGTGGGGCTGGCCAAGGAGACGGCCCACCAGCTCAGCACCCCCGTCTCGAGCCTCCTGGGGTGGCTGGAGCTTCTGGGGGAGGACCCCGCCGCGGTCGGGAAGATTCAACAGGAGATGACCCGGGACGTGAAGCGGCTGGAGCAGATAGTCCACCGCTTCGCCGAGGTGGGCCGTACGCCCGAGCTGGAGAAAACGGACCTGCGCGAAGTGGTCCGCGAGGCGCTGGAATACTGCCGCAAGCGCATCTCCCTGGCCAACGTCAAGCTGGTGGACGAGCTGGCGGACGTGGGGCTGGTGCCCCTCTCCGCCGTCCTCTTCGGGTGGGTGATAGAGAACCTGGTGCGCAACGCCGCCGAGGCCCTGGCGAACCCCGGGGACGGGGGGAAGAAGGGGAGGAAACCCCGCCGGGGCCAGATAACGGTCCGCCTCCGCCGGGTGTCGAGGGGGGTCGAGCTGGAGGTGGCCGACACGGGGGCGGGGATGAACTGGTGGATGCGGCGCCGCGCCTTCGACGCCGGGCATTCGACCAAGGCCCGGGGCTGGGGCCTGGGGCTGACCCTGGTGCGCCGGATAATCGTCGAGTATCACCACGGCCGCATCCGCCTCAAGAGCGCCCCCGGTGAGGGGACACGCTTCACCATCACCCTGCCGGGGTAGGGAACCCCGAGCCCCCGCCCCGGCGTTTCCAAGAAGGGCGGTCGCCGTAGAGACGACGGTGGGACCGCGCGAACGATCCCGCGCCTCTTACAAAGTAAAACGGATGTAAACGCCTGCAAACCTTATTAACTAGTGATTCTATACTATGAAGAAGGTGAAGACATGAAGGTTACCGTGTCTGAATCTCGAACAGAGGCCGTTGCGCGCGAGCTACTTCACATTCGTGGATGGTTAGTACAGCGCCCACCGAAAGGAAACGTCCTCTGGAAAAACGAGTATAGAGATTACCCTCACTTAGTCGAATCGCTAGAGAGTGCGAGTAAGACCGGTAACCATGAAGGTTACCCAGATTTTCTCGTTGTGAATCGTGAAACTATTCAACCAATTATAGTAGGAGAGACTAAAGCTAGAGACGAGAACATTAGACTCGCTATAGACGAGGCCTGTTACTATGGTAACGCCCTTGCTGATAGAGGATTTAACGTTTTAGCAGCAGGGATCGCAGGAGACGATAAGAGCAACATCGCCGTGCAAATCAAGAAACAGACAAGGAAGGGTTGGCAACTAGTACAATACCGGCAGGAGCCAATCCAGTGGATTCCAACTCCGCATGAAGCAGAATGTTTACTTGCCGATGTTGACCTTGTAGAACTTAAGCCTCATATCCCTACTAATGAAATTTTAGCACAACGAGGAGATGAAATAAACCGCATCCTCCGAGAGTGTAATATTAAAGACGAGTTCCGTCCTGCAATCATGGGCGCGTTCATGCTCGGTTTGTGGGCTTCTAAAGGGAGAATTCGAACCGATCCAGAGCACGTTTTGACAGACATCAACTCGGAGTGTCAAAAAGTTTTTATAGGCGCTGGAAAAGAAGAAATTGCAAATAGCATTCTAGTCCCAGAAGCAAACCTATCATTGGCGGCCAAAGCTAATCGTATCTGCTACATTCTACGACTACTTAACATAACCACATTGACTACAGAGCATGATTATCTAGGTCAACTCTACGAGATGTTCTTTCGATTCACCGGCGGTAATACGATCGGACAGTATTTCACACCACGGCACATCACTCGTTTTATGGCAGATCTCTCAGAGGTTTCCAAACGAGATATAGTAGTAGATCCAACATGCGGTACAGGGGGATTTCTTATATCTGCACTCCAGCGGATGACTGAGGGAAAACCTCTAACACGCGAAGAGCTGAATAACATTGTACGGGACCACCTCATGGGTTTCGAGAGTGAGCCAATTACTGCCGCTCTCTGCGTAGCTAATATGATCCTTCGTGGCGATGGAACAACGGGAATTGTAAAAGGTGATTGTTTTACTGCTGATGCTTATCTTGAAGATAATGCAACGGTTGTCTTAGGTAATCCACCATTTCCACACAAAAAAACAGATGATCCAGTAGAGAAATTCATTAATCGTGGGTTAGCAGCTTTGAAAACACGTGGTACTTTGGCAATGATCACCCCCTCTTCGCTCTTAGCCGACTCTAAAAAGGGCAGTTGGCGAGAAATGATCCTAAATGACAACACCTTACTTGCTGTCTTCACTTTACCGTCCGAATTATTTCAACCCTACGCATCATCAACAACAGCTATCTTATACCTGAAAAAAGGAATTCCACAATCGAAGAGTAGTCGAACCTTCTTCTGTCGTATAGCAAATGATGGATACAGGCTAAAAAAAGGCACACGGGTTGAGCAGACTGACAGCCAGTTACCAATGGCGCTTAAATCTAGTATAACTGGTGAGTCTATCCCTGGATTTTGTATTACTAAAAGCATACCAGTTTCTAAAGGTGAATGGGCACCAGGTGCTTATATAGAGTTTATCGAACATCCGGTTGAAGCAGTTAAAGCTATGACGCAAAAGCTCATTCAGAATTTGATAGCTTTCCATGCCACTTTTGCCAAAGAAATAGACTCACTTGTGCTAATGCTAGGTCGTGGCTTTGTTACTCCAGTTCCCTATGATCATGTCAAGCGTGGAAAAGGGAAATATGTAACTGATCAGGCTGACTGTCTTGGCTCTCTGTTTGATATCTACTATGGTGAGCAAGGACTTGAGAGCAAAGATAAGCTTGAAGTTGGTTCTTTCCCAGTAATCTCCTCCCAAGGGACTGACAATGGTTGTTATGGTTTCTTTGATTTTGATGACAATACCGCTCATCTGATACAACCTCCCTTCCTGTCGGTGCCACGCACCGGAAGCATCGGTGAGACATTCGTTCAAGTATTGCCTTGTGGCGTTTCTTCAGATTGCCTCTTACTAATTCCCCGCGCTGGCGCTGATCTTGATGATCTCTTCATCGCAGCTTCAGTAATTCGGTTAGAACGGTGGCGGTTTGATTACTCACGTAAAATTACTCCGGAAAGAATCTCAAACATAAAAGTACCTAGGGAAAAAACACTCAAGGAGTGGATTAGATTGCGCCGAACTGCTGCAGTAGCAGTTATTCCGGACATTATAAAGGCATTAGTTGATAAATCGAATACCGATTAGTAAGATGTTATTTTTTAATTGAATTAAAATTGTTATAAGTCTGAAAGGATAAAGTGGAAAAACGCCGCGTACTCTGGGTTGACGACGAGATAGAGCTGCTGCGCTCCCAGGTGACATTCCTCGAGCGCCGCGACTACGAGGTGGTCGGGGTCACCAACGGCGACGACGCCCTGGCGAAGGTGCTCGAGGAGCGCTTCGACGCCGTGCTCCTGGACGAGCACATGATGGGCCTCTCGGGCACCGAGACCCTGGCCGAGCTCAAGCGGGTGAGGCCCAACCTCCCCGTGGTCATGGTCACCAAGGGCCACGAGGACTCGCTGATGGACGAGGCCTACGGCCTGGCCGCCGACGACTTCGTGGTCAAGCCGGTCACCCCGACCCAGCTCGCCGGCGTCCTCAAGCGCATCCTGGACCGCGAGGCCCTCGAGACCTCCACCCTGGTCCAGCGCTACATGGCCGAGCTCCGCCAGCTCGACCAGACCCGGGACGAAATCGCCGACTGGAACGGCTGGCTCGAGCGCTACGTCTCCCTGGTCAACTGGGACCTGAAGCTCGAGACGGCCCGGGACCCCGGCCTCCACGAGTTTCACGACCAGGTCCTGCGCGAGGACAACGCCCTCTTCGCCCGCTACGTCATCGAGAACTACCGCGGCTGGGTGGCCGACGGGGCGGACCGCCCCACGCTCTCGGTGGACATCCTCCCCCGGGTGGTGACCCCGTTCCTGAAACAGAAGCGGTCGGTCTACTTCATCGTCATAGACGCCATGCGCTACGACCTCTGGCTCCTGTTCCGGCGGTTCCTGGAGCCCCACTGGCTCATAGACGATTATCCATACCTCTCGATCATCCCCACGAGCACGAACTACGCCCGGAACGCGATTTTCTCCGGCCTGTACCCGAAGCGCATCGCCGAGGAGCTGCCGGAGTTCTGGTCCGAGCGCTCCGAGGAGGACGCGGGGCTGAACCAGCACGAGGGCCAGCTCCTCGCCGCGTGCCTGGACCGGCTGGGGGTGAAGCTTCCCGCCCGACCGCGCTACAAGAAAATCCGCGGCGGCAGCACCGAGCCCAGCGTCCTCGAGCTCTTCCGGGGCTGGCGCGAAACCACACTCTACGCCCTGGTGGTCAACTTCGTGGACCTTCTGACCCACGAGCGGTCCAACCTCCAGGTGCTCTCGGAGATGAGCGACACGCCGCAGGGGTTCCGGGCGGTGGCGGCGGCCTGGTTCGCCCACTCGAGCCTGTTGGCGGGGCTGAAGGAGCTGGCGGGCCGGGACGTGACCGTCGTCATCACCTCGGACCACGGCAGCATCCAGACCGAACGGGCGGTCATCGCCTACTGCGACAAGCAGACCTCCAAGGGCCTGCGGCTGTGGTTCGGCCAGAACCTGCGCTTCGAGGGCGAGGGGGCGCTCCTGATAAACCACCCCGCGGAGTGGATGCTCCCGGCGGAGCGGATCGGAAAAAACTACCTCGTGGCGCTGGAGGATTACAACTTCGTCTATTCGTACTCGAAGAACGAGCAGCGCCGGTTCTACGCGGGCGCCTTCCAGCACGGCGGCATCTCCATGCCCGAGATGATCGTCCCCTGCGCCGTGCTGCACCCCAAGTCCCTCCGGCGGAGTGAGCGATGAGCGACCCCGGCGAACCGCTGTTCGCGGCCATCCGTTTGAGCGCCCCCCCGGCGGGGACGCGCGTCCTGGTGGCGGCGAGCGGCGGGGCCGACTCCACCGCCCTCCTGGCGGCGCTCGCCGAGTCGGGACTGGGGTTGGAGCTGGCCGCGGCCCACTTCGATCACGGCCTGCGGGCGGATTCCGCCGACGACGCCGCCCACGTGGTCGAGCTGGCGGACCGGCTGGGGCTGGAGTGCCGCGTCCGGCGCTGGCGGGCGGCGGCCAAGGGCGAGGCCCGGGCCCGGGAGGCTCGATACGCATTTTTACACAAGACCGCCGCCGACGGCGGGTTCGAGCGCATCGCCCTGGGCCACACCCGCGAGGACCAGATCGAGACGGTGCTGGTGAACCTGGTCCGGGGGGCGGGGCTCGACGGCCTGGGGGGGATGGAGGTGCTGGACGGGCCGCTGTGGCGGCCGTTTCTGGACCTGGACCACGCGACGCTGCGGGCCTACCTCGCGGACCGGGGCCTGGCCTGGCGGGAGGACCCCACCAACGCGGACCCGGGGGCGGCCAGGAACCTCATCCGCAGTCAGGTGCTGCCGCTCCTGGTGAAGATCAACCCCGGGGCGACCGCCGCCGTGGCGCGGACCGCGGGGATTCTCCGGCGCCAGCGGGCCTACCTGCGCGCGGCGGGGGAGGAGCTGGCGGAGCGGGCCTACCTCTGTGAGGGCCCGTGGGGCGCGGTGTACTCGGGGCCGCTTTTGGCCCTGGCCGGCGAGGCGCTCCTCTACGAGGCGCTGCGGGCCATCTGGGCCGGGGAGGTCGGCTGGCGCGGGTTCCTGGAGAGCGGGCACCTGGAAAAAATGGCGGAGCTGGTCGCCGGGGGGAAGGACCAGGGCGCCGTGGACCTGCCCCGGGGCAGGAGGCTGCGCCGTTGCTGGACCCAGGTCTGCCTGGGTCCGAAGCGCCCCCCCCCGCCCCCCGCCGGGCTGGAGATTGCCGGACCGGGGAGCTGGATGTGGGGCGGGTGCCGCGTGGAGCTGACCGCCGCGCCGACGGGCCGGAGTACAGACTCCATCCCCGTCGGGGAGGGAAACCTCCCGCTTTTCATCCGGTCGCGTCTCCGGGGAGAGGCCGTCCAACTGGCGGGCCTGGGCGCGAAGACGCTGAAAAAGCTTTTTACCGAAAACCGGGTGCCGGCCTGGGAGCGGCCGTACTACCCCGTGGTCGCCGACGCCGGGGGGCCGCTGTGGGTCCCCGGGCTGGCCAGGGACGAGCGGTGCCCGATGCGGGGCGCCTTGCGCCTCACGGTGGACCGGTTATAATGTTGTTTTCCTCACCCCAACCCGGGAGCCGACGTTGAAGAGAGCCGTTTTAATCTCCCTCCTCTTCCTCGCCCTAGCGGCGCCGCTGGCGGCGGCCGACACCGCCGGAGACCAGGACCCCTCCTGGACCGAGCCCGAGTTCAGCCTCCTCGGCATCCTGGTGGCCATCGTCATGGGCCTGTTCACCTTCGTCACCCCCTGCGTGCTGCCGGTGGTGCCCGCCTTCATCTCCTACATGAGCGGCCTGTCGCTGGGCCAGATAACCGGCAAGGAGCTGGAGGCGCTGCCCGCGGAGGAGAAGCGGGAGCTGAAGCGGAAGAACCGGCGCAAGATGGTCCGGAACGCGCTCTTCTTCGCCGTCGGGGTGATAATCGTCTACGTGCTCATCGGCGCGGTCTTCGGCGTCCTGGGCGTCGCCTTCAGCCCGTCGAGCCCGGTGCGCATCTGGGTCTTCCGGGTCCTGGGGGCCGTGGTGGTCCTCTTCGGCGTGCACATGACCGGCCTGGTGCGCATCCCGTTCCTGGACTTCCTGGGGGGCGGGGGGGCCAAGGGCGGCGGCGGGAGCGCATGGCAGAGCGTCGTCATGGGCCTCTCCTTCGCCTTCGCCTTTTCCGCCTGCACCATGGGCTTCTTCGGCGGTATCATCTCGATGGCCATGTACCAGGGCAACGTCTTCGGGGCGGTGTTCCTGGCGGCGGCCTACGGGCTCGGGCTCTCCATACCTTTCATCCTCACCGCCCTCTGCGTGAACGCCTTCTTCGGTTTCTTCAACAAAATCAAGAAGCACATGAAGGTGGTGGAGATAGTGGGGGGGTCGTTGTTGATCGCGCTGGGGGTGCTGATGATTCTGGACCTGTTGCAGGCGGTGTTGGCGTTTTAGGCATCCCGCTGTTTGCGATGACGTAGGGCGGGGATTTTAATCCCCGCCGCGTTCTACCCCTCACCCTAACCCTCCCCCCAAAGGGGGGAGGGGACAGACGGCAATCCTCACCCCGGTTGCGATGACGTAGGGGCCGACCTTTAGGTCGGCCCGCGGGCGACCGTGGACGGTCGCCCCTACGGATCACGGCAACGATTTATGACGTAGGGGCGGGTCTCCAGACCCGCCCGCGTGTTTATTCACCGCTGCGCGTTTAAATGTAGGACGGGGCTTATATCCCCGCCGCGTTTTTTTATAGTGGCCCTCACCCAGGTTGCGATGACATAGGGACCGACCTTTAGGTCGGCCCGCGGGCAACCGTGGGCGGTCGCCCCTACGGATAGATTTCGTGACGGATAGACGTAGGGGCGGGTCTCCAGACCCGCCCGTTTTTTTTAAGGTGGCCCTCACCCTTAATCCCTCTCCCGGAGGGAGAGGGAAACTGCTGGCCGCATTTTTTTACATTCCCTACCCCGACCCTCACCCTAGCCCGTAGGCGAGCCTCTCCCTAAAAGGGAGAGGGGACATGCGGCAGCCCTCACCCCCGAACCGTGCCTCGCACTTTGCGATGATGTAGGGGCGGACCTTCAGGTCCGCCCGTTTTTTTTAAGGTGGCCCTCACCCAGGTTGCGATGACGTAGGGGCCGACCTTTAGGTCGGCCCTTTTTTTTACAAAGTAGCCCTCACCCTCGGTCCCGTCGGCGCGCCGCTCCCACGGGGAGAGGGAAACCGTGGGCCGCCGTTGTTACGTTCCCTGCCCCGACCCTCACCCTAGCCCGTAGGCGAGCCTCTCCCTAAAAGGGAGAGGGGACATGCGGCAGCCCCCACTCCGACCAGCGCCCCGCGCTGGACTACGACCCCGGCGGCGGCACCCGGTTGATGCAGAACAGATCGGGCAGCCGAATCTCCTCCCACCCCATGGACCGCGGCATGGCCCGCCCCGAGGCGTTGTCGGCCCCCGTCTCGGCGAAGGGGGTGATGTGGAACCCCACCATCTCGGCGCACAGCGCCACCACGCAGGACCGGACCAGCCCCCGCTTGCGGAAATCGGGGTGGGTCGCCAACCCCAGGTCGGCGTAGACCCCGTCCTCGGCGAAGACCGCCGCAATCGAGCGGATGTGCCCCCCCACCTCGGCCCCGAAGGCGTTTTCGTTCTCGATGAAGTGGGCGATGCTCTCGTGGTACTTCCAGAGCCAGGGCTCGTCTATTTCCCCGATATCCTTCACGTCGCGTGGGGCCAGCCAGCGCACCGGATGCTCCGGTTCCGGGTAGGGCTCCCGGCCGATGAAGCCGACCCGGGGCCACCGGACGACCGCGTTGAAGGCCTGTCGCAGCACACCCTCCCAGTCCGGCGCGGCGTAGCAGAAGCCGGTCCAGTCCACCGGGGGCATGGCGGCCAGCACCTCGGGCTCCTGGGGCGCCCCGCCGCAGGACAGGTCGTCCAGGTGGGAGTGCACCGCCCAGCCCTCGCTCAGGCGGACCACGCCCCGCTTGGCCAGGAGGTTCGTCCGGGGTATCTGCAGCCCGGGGTCGGGCGGGAAGAACTTCAGGGCGTTTTCGAAATCGTCGTTCATGGTCATTCGGGGTAGGCGGCGAACACCTGTTCGGCGAGCTTTTGCAGGCTCCGGCCCTCTATCGCCTCGCGGATCCGCCGCATCAGTTGAAGGTAGAAGAAAAGGTTGTGATATGTCGCCAGCCGCAGTCCGAGAAATTCGCCGGCGCGCACCAGGTGCGCCAGGTAGGCCCGGGTGTGCCCGGCGCAGACCGGGCAGCCGCACTCGGGGTCCGGCGGCGTGTAATCCTGTCTGAACCGCGCGTTGCGCAGGTTGAGCTTCCCGGTCCAGGTGAAGAGCTGGCCGTTGCGCGCGTTGCGCGTGGGCAGGACGCAGTCGAAAAGGTCCATCCCGCGGGCCGCGGCGTGGACGATGTCCGCCGGGGTGCCCACGCCCATCAGGTATCGGGGCCGGTCGGAGGGCAGAAGCGGCGCCGAGGACTCCAGCACCTCGCGGTACAGCGCCTTGGGCTCGCCCACGGAGAGGCCGCCCAGGGCGTAGCCGTCGGCGTCCAACTCCGTCAGAAACGCCGCCGATTCGGCCCGCAGGTCGCGGTGCATCCCGCCCTGGACGATGGCGAAGAAGGCGCGCCGCGTGCCGTTGGAGGAGTTCAGCCGCCGGTGCTCCTCCAGCGACCGCCGCTCCCAGACGTGCGTCAGCGCGAGGCTGGCCCGCACCTCCCCTTCCGTCGCCGGGTACGGGGTGCACTCGTCCAGGGCCATGACCACGTCGGTCCCCAGACCGTGCTGCACCCCCACGGACCGCTCCGGGGTCAGCTCGTAGAGCTCCCCGTCCAGGGGGCTGGCGAAGAGCACCCCGTCGGCGTCCAGCCGCCGGACGACCGGCTCCCGCTCGCGGCTCCAGGCTTCGGGGACCGCGTTCTCGCCGTCCAGGCCGGGGAAGCCCTCGTCGCGGTCGGCCTCGGTCTCCGCGGGCAGCCGGGCGCCGATCCCCCGGCGGCCGGAGAGGGAGAAAACCTGGAAGCCGCCGGAGTCGGTGAGAATCGCCGGGCCGTCGTCGCCCAGGCCCATGAAGCGGCGCAATCCCCCCGCCCCCGCCACCACCTCGGGGCCGGGACGCTGCCACAGGTGGTAGGTGTTGCAGACGAGCTGCTGGACGCCCAGGGCCCGGAGGTCGGCGGCGTCGAGGGTCTTGACCGTGGCCTGGGTCGCCACCGGCATGAAGGCCGGGGTCTCGACGGTGCGGCCGTTCACGGTCAGGACGCCCCGCCGGGCGGGAAAATCCTCCGCCAGTACGCTGAACTCGAGCTCGCCCGCCATGCCTCCCGGGTTCGCGAGGGTCGAACGGCCGCGGGTACCTTTCCGGTAGCGGTGACCGACGGCCTTTCTCCACCCGACCGAAAACTCCGCCCCCAACCCCCCCTACGCGGGACCTACGCCTCCCGGTTCCGCGAGGACTCTTCCCACCCCCTTATTATGCCGCCCGAAAGTTCATTTTGCAACACCCCCAATGAATCCGTGACAAACACCCCTCACTAATCGTATACCTTACGCATCTTGACCCGTTGATTCAAGACCCGGGGAGGAAAGATGAAAAAGGCGCTTTTTGTCGTGCTTTCGGTTCTGGTGGCCGCATCCGCGGCGCTCGCGCCCAAGAAAATCGCGGTGCTCTACTTCGACGTGGCCGCCGCCACGGACGACTACGACTACCTCGCCACCGGCATACCCGAGATGCTCATCACCGACCTGGCCAACCAGCGCGACATCACCGTCATCGAGCGGGAGCGGCTGGACGAGGTCCTCCAGGAGCTGGCCCTGGGTGGCTCGGGGATCACCGACAACGCCACCGCCCTCGAGGTGGGGAAGGTCCTGAACGTGGAACTTTTAATAATGGGCAACCTGACGGTGGCCGGGGAGAGCTTCCGGCTGGACACCAAGATACTGGAGGTGGAGACGGCGGAGGTGCTGGGGGCGGTGAAGGCGGCCACGCAGGACGAGGGGGACCTGTTCGACCTGGTGGACGCGACGTCGGCGGCGCTGATTGACAAGCTGCGCGGCGTGACGCTGGGCTCGGGGCTCACCTACGACATCCCCGAGGGCGCCGTCCGCTTCGACGTGGCCTTCGTCATAGACACCACCGGCTCCATGGGCGACGAGATCCAGGTGGTGAAGGAGAAGATGAAGGAGATCGCGGCCGAGGTGGCGCAGGGAACCCCGCCGCCCGCCGTGCGCTTCGGCATCGTGGAGTACCGGGACCGGGGCGACGTTTACGTGACGCAGACCACGGACCTGACCTACGACGTGGCGCGGCTCAACGAGCGGATAAACGCCATCATCGCCACGGGCGGCGGCGACGCGCCGGAGAGCGTGGCCGAGGGGCTCCGGGCCGCCATCCACGAGCTGTCCTGGGAGCCCGGAACCGTCGTCCGGCTGGCCTTCGTCATCGGCGACGCGGCCGACCACCTCTACACCGACGCCGGCTACACCCTGGAGGACGCCGCCGAGGACGCCGCGGACCTCAGCCTCACCTTCTTCACCATCGGCTGCTCCGGCCTGGACCCCGACGGCGAGGACCAGTTCGTTAAGCTGGCCTACGAGACCAACGGCAGCTTCGAGTACCTCACCTACCGCCAGCGGTACGTCACCGACACCGGGGAGGAGGTGGCGCTCCTCTACGAGGGGGACCACGTCTACGAGGAGTCCACCGTGGCGGGGTACGGCGGCGGGAGCGGCGAGGGCGATTTCGCCTACCCCGCGGAGTCCGAAGAGGTGACCGGCGTCGGCAGCTCCAGCATCATCACCTCGGCCCTCAAGGGCGAGGGAGCGGGTTCGAGCGAAACGATGACTTACGACGATTACCGCCGCGAGGCCACCGAAGGGGAAGAGGGGCTCATGGCCGACGCGGAGACCGTCGTGAGCGCGACGAGCGGAGCCGTCGTGGGGGAGAAGGAGAACAACCTGGACCGGCTGGTCACCGACGTCATCAAGGCGGCGGCCATCCGCAACGACGTGAGCTACGACCTGGGCATCCCCGTGGCCAAGGTTCTGGTGGAGAACTCGGGGCTCTCGGCCTGGCTGCCGGTGACCGACCCGACGATGTTGGACCGGCTGCGTTCGGCGGCCGGCTCCGGGGAGACCCTGTGGGTCGCGGCGGGCGTGTCGCCGAAGCCGGAGGGCTCCACCGCCGGGAACGCCTTCGTCTTCGTCGCGGGCACCCTGCGGCTCTTCGAGAAGGAGAGCCAGGTCCCGGCGATGACCCGGGGGGATTTCGCGAAGTTCGAGGGCGACCCCGGGTATTACCGGGACCACGGCCTGGGCAGTCCCAACGTGTGGGCGGTTCCGGTGCGGGTGCTGGAGTTCCAGGAGGTTGAGCCGGCCGAGTAGCGGTTCATTCCGCGAACGTGATTGCAGGGGCGGACCCATCGGTCCGCCCGTTTTTTTAAATTTACCCTCACCCCGGCCCGTCGGCGCGCCGCTCCCACGGGGAGAGGGAGACGATGGGCCGCCGCTTTTACCATCCCCAACCTCAACCCTCACCCCGGCCCGTCGGTGCGCCGCTCCCTAAAAGGGAGAGGGGGTAGGCACCCCCCTCCCTAGCCCGTAGGCGAGCCTCCCCCCAGAGGGGGGAGGGGACACCTGGCGCCACTCACCCCGCGGCACCCCTTTTCACACCGCCTGTGCTATGCTTTTAAGCTCGCTCAGATAACCCCACCCAAAGGAGAGGCAGTTCCATGCGCGTCTTCATCGTCGTCACCCACCCGCCCTACGGGAACGAGACCACCCGGTCGGCGCTGCGCGTCGCCCGGCGCCTGCGGAAAGAACCGGACACCGAGCTGGCGCTCTTTCTGATGGCCGACGCCGTCTACTGCGCCCGCAAGGGGGAGGCCCACGCCGAAGGGGTGTACAACCCCGAGCTGGGCCTCGTTTACTCGGCGCCGCAGATGCTGGCCGCCGTCAAGGACACCGCGGAGGTCTTCGCCTGCGGCACCTGCATGGGCGAGCGCGACTTCAAGGAGGACGAGCTCCTCGAGGGCGTCCACGTGGGCACCCTGGACGTCATCGCCGAGTACACCGCCAAGGCGGACAAAGTCCTGACGTTTTGAGCCTCAGCGCCTCGGGGGACGCAGGCCGGCGATCCCCGCCATCAGCCGCACCACCCAGGTGGTGAACTCGTTGGGCGCGTAGCGCTTGAAGAACATCGAGAGCCCGGCGAAGCCCCCGCTCGTCCAGTGGAGGCCGGGGTTGCGGGCGTCTATCGCCCGGCGGATGGTGCGCGCCACGACCCGCGGGTCCGTCGCCTGTTTCCCGTGCGTCATCTCGGAAAAACGTTTGGGGACGATGGAGAGGAGGTCGGCGTAGGGCGAATCGGGCCCGTCGCTCCACCGCGCCGGCCGCTTGAGCGAGGCGCCGGCGAACTCGGTCCTCGTCGAGTACGGCTCGATACACACGGCCCGGATGCCCAGGGGACGCAGCTCCAGCCGCCACTCCTCCACCAGGCCCACCAGGGCGAACTTGGTCGCCGAGTAGAGGCCCATGAGGGGGTATCCCGCCCGGCCCGCCGTGGAGCCGACCACCACCAGCGTCCTTTTCCGCGAGCCGTCGCTCCGCATGAGCGGCAGGAAGGCCCGCGTCACCCGCAGCGCGCCGAAGACGTTGGTGTCGAACTGGTCGAAGACCTCCGCGTCGGAGAAGTCCTCCAGGATGCCCAGGTAGGGGAATCCGGCGTTGTTGACCAGATTGGTCAGGCGCCCGTCGGCGGCGCGGACTCGTTCCGCGGCGGCGGCGATGGTCGCCGGGACGGTCAGGTCCAGCGGGAGGAGCTCGACCTCCACCCCGGCCCGTCGGCGCACCGCGGCGCAGGCCGCCAGAAGGGGGCCTTTCTTACCTATGTCGCGCATCGTCGCGTAGACCTTGTGCCCCGCCCGCGCGAGCTCCACCGCGGTCACCAGGCCGATTCCCGACGAGCAGCCGGTCACCAGGGTCACGGGTTTAACCATCTCTCTCCTCCCTCGAATCGCCTTGACACCCCCCCAAAGCCGGCCCTATAATGCCCTGGACGACACGCCCCAGGCGTTTTTAAGTAAGGAGACCGGACCGATGGCGCTCTATCGCATGGTCGGCGGGAAGATACACCGCGCCACGGTGACCGAAAAAGAGCTGGACTACGAGGGCTCGATAGCCGTAGACCCGGAGCTTTACGAGCGGGCGGGCTTCCGGCCGGGTGAGCTCTTGCAGGTTTACAACCTGGCCAACGGCGCCCGCTTCGAGACGTATTTGATTCCCGCGCCACGCGGTTCGGGGATGGTGGGCGTCCGCGGCGCCGCCGCCCACCTGGCCGACATCGGCGACAAATTGATCATCGTCAACGTCCTCATGCTGGATTCTTCCGAGCTCGAAGGCTACCGGCTCCGGGTGGTCCGGGTGGACGAGCGCAACCGCCCGGTGGAGGATACCAAAGCCTGACCCGCCGCGCCAGCGGAAGCGTGGCGGGGACAGACCCCGCCTTTTTCAATGAAAAAACAGACGGACAGCCACCTCGACCTGCCCGACCTGACCTGGATCATCCCCGGGGAGCTGGCGGCCATGTCGCGGCCCGGGTCCGGCGTGGGGCTGGCCCGCGAGCTCCGGGCGCTCCGCGAGCTGGGCATCCGGCGGATTCTCACCCTCGCCGAGCGGCCGTTGGGGGTGGGCCTGGGCCGGCTCCCCTTCAGCAAGATCCACCACCTGGCCATAGACGACTTCACCGCCCCGCCCCAGGGTGTCCTGGACTGGGCGGTGGAGTTGATTGACGAGGCCCGCCGCGCAGGCGAACCGATCCTCGTCCACTGCTACATGGGCCTGGGGCGGACCGGGATGGTCCTCGCCTGCTACCTCGTCCACCGGGGCCGCACCGCCGAGGAGGCCATCGAGTACGTCCGGAGCCTGCGGCCGGGCTCCGTGGAGTGCTCCGAGCAGGTGGAGGCCGTCCGGGAGTTCGAGTCCCGCCGCGGCGGGAAGTGAACGGCGGCCCGCATGTCCCCTCTCCCTTCTAGGGAGAGGCTCGCCTACGGGCTAGGGTGAGGGTCGGGGTCGGGAACGTAGAAAATCCGGCGGCCCGTGTTTTCCCTCTCCCCGTGGGATCGGCGCGCCGACGGGGAGAGGGGTGAGGGCTGCCTTCTTCCCCCACCCCCCTCTGGGGGGAGGACCGGGGTGAGGGGCGAAGCGACCCCCTCTCCCTCTTAGGGAGAGGGTGGGGGTGAGGGTCGGGGTCGGGAATGTAGAAAACGCGGTGGCCCGCGTTTTCCCTCTCCCTCCGGGAGAGGGACACAGGGTGAGGGCCACCGAGTGTCCCCTCCCCCCTCTGGGGGGAGGCGCGCCTACGGGCTAGGGTGAGGGGCGGGCGGGTCAGGAGACCCGCCCCTACGTCATCGCAACGAGCGGCAACGCGGGCCGGGGTTGGGAACGTAGAAAACGCGGCGGCCCGCAGAGGGGCCGCCCTACATCGCCGCAATCGTGGGTGAGGGCAGCCGTTGAAAACAAACGGGCCGACCTAAAGGTCGGCCCCTACACCATCGCAACCTCGAAGGCCGGCGCCCTCGGGCGATATCAAAGCTCGACAGCCATCACCGCCCATTTTTCCAAAAACCCCCGCCCCGGATCGGCGACGACCACCAGCCGCGCCGACGCCTCCCCCGCCAGCCAGGGCAGCAGCGTATTCCTCTCGGGTGGACCCAGACCGGCGAGGGGGTCGTCCAGGAGGAGGGCCGCCGGTTCCAACGCCGCCCGCGCCCCCAGGGCCAACGCCAGCCTCCGCCAACGGTCCAGCCCTGAGATGGGCGCGTCCCCGTCAATACGACCCACCAGAGGCTCCGCACGGCGCAGCGCCGCCTCCCCCAGCTCCCCCGCCCGCTCGGCCAGGTGCCACAGCGCCGGGTTCTGGCCCAGGTAGAGGTTTTTAGCGAAGGCCCGCCGCCGCTTCCGCCCGGACAGCCGCCAGGGCTCGACCCAGTCCACGACCAGCCGTCCCGCATCGGGCCGCAGGGCGCCGGAGAGTAGGAGGAGGAGGCTCGACTTCCCGGCGCCGGGACCGCCGGTTACCGGGACGAGCCCCCGGCGCGGCAGCTCCAGGTCCAGGCCCCGGAAGACCTCGACCCGTTTTTGGCGGACGAAGGGCCCGCCCAGGCCGATCGGTCGGCTCAGGCGGAGGCCCTGGAGGGCGATGTAGGGGGTGCTGAGGCTGGGTTGGGGCATTTTGGAAATGTGCGTCCGGTAGATTCTACCAGAACGCCGCCGGGGGGGGAGGGTCGGCGACCGTGGACGGTCGCCCCTACGGGGAATTGCACGGCACGAAATGTAGGGCGGGGATTTTAATCCCCGCCGCGTTTTTTTCAAAGGCAGCCCTCACCCCCATCCCCTCTCCCACAGGGAGAGGGGAGCCGCATTCCACGGGGAGGGGGAGGACCGCCTCCCACCCCAGCCCTCTCACCAGAGGGGGGAGGGGGATTTTTCTAAGGCACCCCTCACACCGGCCCGGCTTCAGATGCGGCTCTCCAGCATGATTTTCAACCCGTCGAAGGGCAGCTCCTCCCGGCACACACCCCCCGAGCACACCAGCCCCCCCCGCTGGTTCCCGTAGTAGAACGTCAGGTCGTGGTCGGGGCCCAGGTGCACCGTGACCTCCCCCGAGAGCCAGTAATCCCGCGTCTCGTTCAGCCGCAGCTCGCCCATCGCGTACTGGGCCGATACCGTGGCCGAGAAGTACTCCGGCCAGTTATAGGTCAGCGATCCCTGCGGGTTCTGTTCGTTCCTCTCGGTCTCCAGGTCGGTCCCCAGCACCTCGTGGGTGTCAATGGTCTCGAAGCGGAAGTGGAGGGCCAGGGAGTGGCCGTTTTCAAAGGTGTAGGAGGCCTCGAGGTCGGGCCAGAGCTCGGTGCGCTCGTAGAGGTAGTAGGCGTCGGTGCCGGTGTCGCCGACCTCGTAGCTCTCGTCGTGGAGCCAGACCCCGCCGACGACGTGCCAGGGCCAGGCGTCCCAGCGGACCTCGCCGCCGTACTCCGGCCGCTCCCGCTCCCGCCGTGAATCCCACGCGTCGCAGTAACCCCCCGAGAACGAGAGGCCCACGAAGGGGGATACGGTCAACCGGGCCAGATACCCCTCCTCGTCAATCCCGGTGTGGGAGGAGGAGTCCAGCGGTTTGCCGGAGAAGCTCACCTCGGGCGGCGCGTTCCATGGGTTGTAGAAGTGGTCGTAGCTCTTGTACTCGATAATGAGGGAGTTGCGCCCCAGGTAGCCCACCGCCGAGGCGTAGACGGCCTCGCCGGAGTAGGGCGCGAAATCGAGGCCGGAGAACTCGTACCCCTCGCTCTGGGCGTACTCGGCGTAGAGGTCGGCGTAGTCCGTGGTGACGGAGACGTGGGCCGCCGGCATGAACAGCCGCTTGCGGACGGCCTCCCCGGAGACGAAGTCGTCGGCCAGGTGCTGGTCCATGGAGACGACGCCCCCGCCCACCTCGATCCAGGGCAGGAAGGGGTTCACGGAAATCTCGAAGCCGCGCACGTCGTCGGTCCGGACGGTGATGGGGTCGAAGTCGTAGGTTCCCCGACCGGCCAGCGCCGTGGCCGAGATCCAGCCCAGGTCCAGCCGCCCGTAGAAGCCCTGGATGAACTTGTCCACGTCCTCGAAAACCGGGTCGTCGTAGAGGTGCAGCGTCAGGCCGCGGCCGAAGGTCGTGTAGATCGTCCCGTAGTATCCCTCCGCCTCCTCGCTCCGGTAGCCCGCGTACCATTTGAACAGGTCGGCCTCGTACACCAGCTCCCCGGCGAAGTTGTCGTAGCGCGGCTGCCAGAAACGCAGCGTACCCGCCAGGTAGAAGTCGCCCACACCGAGGGTGGCCGTCAGGTCGTCCTCGAAGCTCTGCAGGCCGTAAACCTTGTCGAACCCGCCGTTGATGTAGGCGTAATCGTGCAGCCGGTACACGGCGGTGTTGGTCACCTGGATCGAGACGCCGGGGCCGGTGTCCAGGCCGATGATGTTCAGCAGCGGGACATCTTCGTAGGGCTCCCCACCCTCGGGGGCTTCGCCCTCCTCCGGCTCCTGGGCCAGGGCGGGGACGAGGAGGACGAGGGTGGCAAAGATGGCCGGGATGCGCACGGTTACCGCCTCCTGCTCTGGGTTGACGTCCGGTTTTTTAAAGACGGGACGACCGGTCGCGTCGCGGCCGGTCGCAGGTGTGGAACTTCAAAGGGGTTGACCTACTCCAGCCCCAGCGCCTCGCGGACCGCCGTCTCTATCTTGTCCTCGTCGCCGGGCTGGATGCGGCGGAAGGTCTGGTAGATGTTGCCGTCGAGGTCTATGACCACGATGAATGGGATGCCGGCGTCGGCGCCCTGGTAGGAGGTGAGCGCCGCGGCGTTCTTGTCCAGCACGATGGTGTAGGTGACCCCGACCTCCTTCGCCTTGGCCTTCACGCTGGAGACGTTACGGGGAAGGTCCTCGGAGATGCCGATGACCTGGAGCCCGTCGTCCCGGTACGTCTGCCACATGTCCTCCATGTGGGGCATGACGACCAGGCAGGGGGCGCAGCCCACGGCCCAGAAGTCGAGGACGACCACCTTGTCGCCGATGTAGGTCGAGAGCTTGACCTGGTTGCCGTTCACGTCGTCGAGCATGAAGAGGGGGGCCTTGCGCAGGGCCTCGGCGCCGACGGCTACCGCCGCTGCCAGGGTGAGGAGCGTGACGAGCACACACGATTTCCGCATCTTGCACCCCTTTAATGGCGGGGGACCTCGTCGAGGGTTGCTAAAGGATAGCCGAACCCGGCGGTTTTTTCCAGCATAGAGGATTTTCGATTATCGGCCAAACGGGGGGGCGTGTCAACTCCGGCGCGCGCCTTGACACGCCCACCCCGCGACGAATAGGATAATCCCGCACCCTTCGAAGCGGGAAAACATGGGCCGTCCTCGGCAAACCGCCGTCTTCTACGTCCCCTACACCGCCATCGGCGGCAGCCACCACAGCCTCCTGGGCTTCATCGAGGGGCTGGGGCCCGGCTGGCGGGCGATAGCCGTGTACAACGAGGATAACCCGGCCTTCACCGAGCTCTACGAGGGGCGCGGGGTGGAGTGCCGGCGGCTGGAGGCGCCCGGGGTCCTGTACGTCCGCGGCCTCCGGCACCCCTGGCGCCTGGCACGGGACCTCTGGCGGACGGTGCGGGGCCTGCGGCGGATTGTCACCCAGGAACGGGCCGCGATCCTCTACGGCGAATCCTTTGTCGGGCGGCTCCTCGCCGGGCTCGCCGCAGCGGGGCTGCCAACCGCGGCGCTGGGGTATATCCGCATGTGCCGCGACGCGGGGCTGGCGGACCGGCTGGCCTACGCCCTCTCGGACGCCTACGTGGTCATCTCGGAGACGGTTCTGCGGGCGGCGGTGCCCTGGGCTCGATTGCGACCCCGCAAGCTCTTCAAGGTTTTCAACGGCGTGTGGCTGGACCGCTTCCGACCGGGCCCCGGCGACCCCGAGCTGAAAAAGCGGCTGGGGATCGAGGGTCGGCCCACCATCGGTTACTACGGCCGCTTCGCCCCGTTCAAGTGCGCCGACACGCTCCTGGAATCAGTGGCCCTTCTGCGCGGGCGTGGACATACGGACGTGCGTCTGCTCCTGGTCGGGGCGCCCCAGGAGGAAGTCTACCCCGGTTTCGCGGCTGGTCTGGAGGAAATCATCGCGCGCGAGGGGCTCGAAGGGGTCGTGGCGCGCACCGGCTTCGTCGGCGACGTGCGGGACTACATCCGGGCGGCGGACATCGTCGCCGTGCCCAGCGACCTGGAGCCCTTCGGCCGGGCGGTCATCGAGGCGATGGCGCTCGAACGGCCCGTGGTGGGTGGGAACAACGGGGGGATACCGGAGATAGCGACCGACGGCGAGGACGCGCTCCTGGTGCCGCCGCGGGACCCCGTCGCCCTGGCCGACGCCCTGGAGCGGCTCCTCGACGACCCGGCGCTGCGGAGGAGGCTGGCCGAGGCCGGTCGGCGGACGGTGGAGCGGCGCTTCGACATGCGCCGCAACCAGGAGAAACTGCGGGCGCTGGTGGAGCTGCTGGCCCGGCGCCGGGCGGGTTTTTCAACGTAGGGCGGGCTGCCACGGTCCCCCTCTCCCTGTGGGAGAGGGGTTAGGGGTGAGGGCTGCCGCATGTCCCCTCCCCCCTCTGGGGGGAGGCTTGCCTACGGGTTAGGGTGAGGGGTGGAAACGGCGGCCCGCGGGCGACCGCAGAGGGTCGCCCCTACGTCATCGCAATTTACGAGACGCGGATCGGGGTGAGGGGTGGGGTGAGGGTCGGGGCGGCCCCCCTCTCCCTCCGGGAGAGGGGATGGGGGTGAGGGCCACCATACAATAAAAACGGACCGACCTAAACGGCGCGCCGTCGGTCGGCCCCCACGTCATCGCAACCTACGAGGCGCTGGCCGGGGTGATTCACACCGTGCCATGCGCCCCGGAGGTAAGGCAAGGGGTTTAAACCCCTTGTCTCCATTCACCCCCCTTTTTATTTATACTTGACCCCGTAATCCACCGGGCCGCAAATGCTCATCCTCCACTACCTCGAGGACCTGCTCCTCTCGGGCCCCCACCGGGGCACGGCGGAGGTCTGCGCCCGCCTGAAGGAGCGTGGGTTCCCCTGCGCCGCGGCCAGCCTCACCGGCGACGGCCCCGGCCGGGTGTTTTTCGACGAACGCGGCGTGGAGCTCCACCTCGTCGGCGGACCGGGGGACTCCGCCCTGGCGCTGGGGCTCGAGCTGGCCCGCCTGGCGAAGCGGATAGGCGCCTCCGCCCTCCACGGACACCCCAACCGCCTGCCGACCTGGATCGCCGGCCTCGTGTCCGGGCGGCCGGCATTCGTCACCTTCCACCGCTACGGCTTCGACTCCCCCCTCGAGCGGCGGCTGACGAAGCTCAGCTCGCCCTTCATGGGCGGCTACGCCTGCGTCTCGCGCCGGGTGCGCGACTACGTCCTGGACGTGGACCGCGTCCACCCCAGCCGCGTGGCCCTGGTGCCCAACGGCCTGGACACGGAGCGGCTCCGGCCGGGGCTTTTTGAAAAAGAAGATGCCCGGCGGGCGCTCGGTCTCGGGCCGGGGGGTCCGGTGCTGGGCTACGTGGGCCGCCTGGGGCACCGCAAGGGCCTGGACCACCTGCTGCGCGCCGCGGCGCGGATTCCCGAAGCAATCGTGCTCCTGGCCGGGGCGGGTTACCACGAGGAGCACCTGCGGGACCTGGCCCGCGAGCTGGGCACGGGCGACCGTGTGCGGTTCCTGGGGAAAATCGCCGACCCGCGGCCGGTGTACGCCGCCTGCGACCTGGCGGTGGCCGTCGGGCGCGGCGAGAGCTTCAACCGGGGGATGGCCGAGCCTCTGGCGCTGGGCGTCCCGGCGGTGGGGCTGGCCCAGGGCGGCTGCGTGGAGATTCTGCCGCCCGAGGCGCGGGGGCTTTTGATTTTCGAATACTCCGACCGGGCGCTCGAACGGAAAATCGGAAAACTCCTGGACGACCCGGAGCGGACAAGGGCCATGACCGACGCCGCCTCGCGCCACATCCGCCAGAACCACAGCCTGGAGGCGATGACCGAGGGCTACGTGGAGCTCTACACGCGGGTTCTGCTGGAAGGAAAGCGGCCGTCGGATTCGGGGAGGCCGCCGCGCGCGCCCCGCCTCCCCGGGGTCGAGGACCCCGACCGCACGCCACCCGCCGTGGACGGCGAGGGTTACGCCGGGCCGCACCTGGACCCCGGCCTGGGCGGCAAGAGGCTGCTGTAATGCGCAGCCCCGCCCCTGGCCGGATGCAGTTTGACATCTCAACGGCAGGGCTCGATCGGTCCCGGGTATTCACCTATAAACGCGGGGGGCGTTGAACCGGCGCTGTCACGGTTTTGCTTCGCATAGCTCGCTTCGCTCGGTTTTGCGTAGTTCTCATCTCTTGAATATTATCGCGTCTTTTTGCGGCAAAAACGCGTGCCAGCGCCTCCCCTTTCTCCGATTCGCGTTTTTTTTAAGAAATGAAAAAACTCTCCCAGGGTGCGCTTTAAAATTCATGGAAGACCTCCGCCGCGAGCTCGAGCGCTTCATCACCCCCGGACTGGCCCGCTACGCCCTTTCCGAGGCCGCCCGGATTGACGACCTCCTCGCCGAGCTGGGGACCCTGGAGCACCGTTACCACACCCTGGCCCGGGCCTGGCCGCTGCGCTGGACCCTGACCGCCGAGGGCGACGGACCGGTTCTCCTGGAGCCCGGAACGGCGCTGGTCTGCGCCCCGGCCGACGACGCCTACGAGACCGACGCCGCGGTGGCCGAGCTCCTCCTGGCCGCCCTGGAGGAGTATTCGGGCCGCCTGCTGGCCTGGGGGGGCGGGGTCCTGGTCGCCTTCTTCCCCGAGACGGGCAGCGTCGCCCACCTCTTCCGCGCCTGCCAGACCACCGAGCAGCTCTTCGAGGAGCTGGATTCCCCGCCCCGGGTGGCCATCGCCCCGGGAAAGGGCGGGCTCTTCATCCTGGAGGCGCTGGGGCGGTATCTGGCGCTGCCGGCGGGACAGGCGGTGGAGGAGGCGCTCGGGCTCCTGACCCACACCCCCGCCGGGCGGGCCTACCTCTCCCGGGAGCTGGCGGAGGTCGTGAGCGAGCGGTTCCAGGTCCGCCAGGAGGAGGGGTACTTCTCCCTGGGGTCCAAGGAGCGGGGCAAGCGGGTGCAGACGGCCCTGGTGGACGACCCGGTCCCCGAGCCGCCGGAGAGGCTCCTGGACCGTCTGAGCCGGGCGGCGGCGGGCATGGAGCGCGCCCGGCCCTGGCTCGCACCCTGGCAGCTCATCCCCCTCGGCTCGCGCCACCAGGGCGAGCGGCGGCTGGCGGTGGAGGGGGTCCTGGCCCTCGGCTGGCCCGGCCCCCGGGGGCTGGTGGAGGAGGGCCGCGACGAGGCCCAGAACCGTCTGCGCGTCGAGGCGGAAATCTGCGCCAACTGGGGCGGCGAGCTCTGGGGCGCCGTGCCCCACGAGGGCGGGCTGGCCACGCTCTACGTCTTCGCCGAGCCCTCGGCGGCGGCGGGGGCGGGGTACGCCGTCCTGTCCGAGTTCGGCGACCGCTCGGGCGGTCTGGCCGCCGGTCCCTTGAGCGACTACTACCTCCGCGGGGCCCACTCCTCGGTGGTCGTCCCGGCCGGAGAGCCGCTCCTGCGGGCGGTCCGCTCGGCCGTCCTCGCGCCGGCGGGGACGCTGGTCTGCCCCCCCGAGGACGCCCCCGCGGCGGAGCCGGATTTCGAGGAGGAGCGCGAGATCGCCGTCGCCGACCGGAGGCTCTGTGTCCTGGTCCCCTCCCATGCCCGGGAGGAGGCGGGGCAGCCGCTGTTGGGCCTGGAAAAAATCCTGGCCCGCGCCGACTCCTGGCTGGAGGAGCTCCGCCAAGGCCACCCGGTGGTCGGGGTGGTCACCGGCGAGCCGGGCAGCGGGAAGAGCCGCCTGGCGTCGGAGCTGTGCGATCTGTTCGCCGAGCTGGGCGACGCCCACCTCTTCCGCGCCCAACCCTGGTGGAGCTACGACCCCTACGGCCTGTGGCGGCGGATGCTCCTGGCGGTCTGGGGGCCCGTCTCCAGCTCCGCGGCGGCCGAGGCGCAGCGGCGCGCCCTGGGCGAGGCGGCCCCCAGGCTGGCCGAGTTCATCGCCCTGTTCACCGGCGGAAAGCTCTCCGAGCCGCTGTGGGGCCTGACGCCCGGCGAGAAGGGGGAGATGGCCGGCGAGCTCCTGCTGGCCGCCATCGAGGCCCGGGGCGGCCGGCCGCTCACCGTGGTCGTGGACGACGCCGAGTGCCTCGACCCCGGCTCCGTTTCTTTGATCCGCTCGCTGACCGGGGCGGGGCCGCCGCTGGCCGTCATCCTCTGCGGCAACAAGGCCCCCAAGGGGACTCAGGCGCCCGCCGTCGCCATCGAGCCGCTGCCGCCCGCCGAGGCGGAGGGGCTCTTTGTGACCCTCTCCGGCCGGGACGCCGGGGCGCTGGGCCCCGTCTCGGAAAAAGAGCTCCTGCCGGGGCGCCTGACCTACCTGGCGCTCCTGGCGGGGCGCGACCGGCTGACACCGCTCCACGGACGCCAGCCCCTGGACCGGCTGGCGGCGGAGCTCTTCGCCCTGGAGTCCGACCCCGGGGCGCTGGAAACGGTGTCGGTCCTCGGGCCCCGCTTTTCGGCCGGCGACCTGGCCGCGGTCACCGACGACGTCTCCCCGCTGCGGGCCCGGTTGGCCGAGTGCTCCCTGGTGACCCGGGAAGGCGGTGAGTACGCCTTCGCCGGCCAGGCCGCCTGGCGGGCCGCCTACGCCTCGGTGGACCCCGGGCGCCGCCGCGAGCTGCACTTCAACGCCGCCCGCTTCTACCAGCGCCAGCACGGCGGGGTGGTGGCCCAGGCGGTGAACCACTTCATGAACTGCGGGGACCCGGCGGAACGGGTGACCGCCCTGGAGCTGGCCGGACAGTTGGCCGCCGAGGTGGGCTCCTTCGACGCGGCCATCTCCTACTACGCGGACGCGGTGGAGGCCGCCCCGGACCGCCGGGCCGTCCGGAGGCTCCGCGCCGGGCTGGCGGGGATTCTCGCCTCGGAGCGCCGCTTCGCCGACGCCGGCTCCATCCTGGTGGAGCTCTACGACCAGGCGGAGGAGGGGGAGGAGGCCGAGCGGGCCGAGCTGGCCCTCCAAAACGCCGCCATCCACTGCGCCACGGGGGAGCCGGACGAGGTCGAGCTCTGGACCGGCCGGTCGGCGTCCTGCGACCCCGAGGGCCGCTGGGACGCGCGGCGCGAGCTTTTATTGGGCGAGACGGCGCTGCGGATAAACAAGCGGGAGGAGGCGCTGGCCCACCTGGAGCGGGCAGGGGCGGGGGAGGGCCGCGAAGGCGCGCGGGCCAGGGCGCTTTTGGGAAAAACGCTCCTGGAGCTGGGGCGCCCCGACGAGGCCTACGCACCCCTGGCCCAAGCCCTGGAGTGGGCGGAGGCGACCGGCCACCTCTCCCTGGCCGCCGAGGCGCAGCAGGGGCTGGCCGAGATTTACCGCGACCGCCGCGAGCCGACCAAGGCCCTCGAGGCGCTGGAGGCCGCCCTGGCCCGGGAGCGTTCCCTCCTGCAGGCCGGGCAGGTGGCCGAGACCCAGGCCCGCCTGGGCGAGCTCTACCTGGAGCACGGCCGCGGACCCGAGGCGGAGGGCTCTCTCCACGAGGCGGAGCGCACCTTCGAGCGCCTGGGCAACGAGGCCCGCCGGGCGGCGGTCCGGCAGGAGCGGGCGCTGGTCCTGACCGCGCTGGGGCGGCTGGCCGAGGCCCGGGAAATCACCGAGGAGCTCCTGCGCGTCCGGGCGGGGAAGAGGGACCGCTTCGGCACGGCCCGGCTGTCCTGCGAGCTCGGGCGGTTGGCCGACTACCTGGGCGACTGGACCGCCGCCGCCCGCCACCTCGACGCGGCCCTGGTGGGGGCCAAGGAGCTGGGGGACGCCGAACTGCTCAAAAAGGCCCGCCTGGCCTACGCCGACACCCTCCTCGGCCGGGGGAAAACGGCGGAGGGGCTCGAGGCGCTCCGCGAGGCGGGGGACGAAGTGGAGACGGAGCACCGGACGGGGGAATTTTACCGCTCGCTGGGCCTCTTCGCCGAGGCGGCCGTCCTCCACGAAAAGGCGCTGGCGAGGGGCGACGGGGAGGACCCGCGGCTCCGGCTGGCCCTGTCCCTGGACCGTCTGGCCTCGGGGGACACCGCCGCCGGGCGGAAGACCGTGGAGAACATCGAGTGGCCGAAACGCCCCGACCACGAGCTCACCCTGAACCGCCTGTGGGCCCGGGCGCTCCACGAAACGGGCCTGGGGCGCAAAGCGGCCGAGGCCTGCCGCGATTACCGGGAGAGGGCGGAGGGCTCCGGGGACCTGCGCCACCGGCTCCGGGCGGCCGGGCTTTCGGCCGACGTGGATTCCCGGAACGGCGACGCGGAGCGGGCGCGGGCGACGCTCGACGAGGCCCTGGGGTATCCCGATGTGCCGGCGATCACCTGGCGGCTCCGCCTCCAGGCCGGACTTCTCGCGGGGGAGGCGGGGGACGCCGGGGCGAGGCATGAGCATTTCAAGCAGGGCCTGGTCACGCTGGAAAAGCTGGCGGCCGGACTCCCCGACCCGCGGCTCCGCAGCCGCCTCCTGGCGGGCGACGCCGCCCAGGCCCTCCGACGGGGGTAGCCGTGGCCCGGCAGAATCCCAAACAGACCCCCATGATGCGCCAGTACCTCGCCTTCAAGGAGCGGTACCCCGACCACCTGCTCCTGATGCGCATGGGCGACTTCTACGAGAGCTTCGGGGAGGACGCCCGCCGGGTGGCCGAGACGCTGGACATCGCCCTGACCACCCGGGACAGGGGCCAGCCGGACGCGGTCCCCCTGGCCGGCATCCCGCACCACGCGCTGGGGTCGTACCTGCCGAAGCTGCTGGCGGCGGGGCATCGCGTGGCGCTGGCGGAGCAGCTCGTCGAGGGGGACCCTTTGGACGCCACCTCCTCCCCCGCCATCTCGTCGGGCGCGCAGACCAAGCGGCGCGGCGACGGCGAAACGGGGCTGGTCGAGCGCGAGGTCGTCCGCCTCTACTCCCCGGGCACGCTGTACGAGGAGGAGCTCCTGGGCGGCTCCCGGTCCAGCTACCTCGCCGCCCTGGTCGAGGGGCGGAGCGGTTATGGGGTGGCCCTGGCCGAGCTCTCCACCGGGGAATTTTTACTGGCCGAATTCGCGGGCCCCGGCATGCGTGAGCCGGCCCTGGCGGAGATTTCCCGCCGCGCGCCCCGCGAGATTCTGCTGCCCGAATCCGCCGTCCACCTCCAAGAGGAGCTCCCGCCCGAGGCCGGGGTCACCCGGCGGCCGGACACCGACTTCACCCCGGACGCGGTCCGCCGCCTGCGGGAGCATTTCGGGGTGACCACCCTGGAGGGATTCGGGGTGGAGGGTTATAAATTGGCGCAGCGGGCCGCCGCCGCCGTGGTCGCCTACCTCGTGGAGACCCAGCTCGGGGGGCCGCTCAACCTCCGCCCGCCGAGGCCCCTCGAGCGGGGCGAGTTCCTCCGCCTGGACCGGGCCACGGTGGACACCCTGGAACTGGTCACCTCGTCCGCCGACCGGACGAGCAGCCGGAGGAGCCTCCTGGAGTTGGTGGACCTGACGCGGACCCCGATGGGAAGACGTCTGTTGCGGGGCTGGCTGGTGGCGCCGCTGGCGCGCCTGGGGCCTATTTTGGAACGCCAGGCCGCCACGGCCGACCTGGTGGCCGACGCCGACGCGCGCGCCGACCTGCGCGAACGGCTCGCGGGACTGGGGGACCTGGAGCGGGCCGCGGGGCGGGTGGCCCTGCGCAAGGCCGCGCCCCGGGACCTCGTTCTGATACGCGACACGCTCGGCCGCGTCCCCGCCCTGGCGGAGTGGCTGCGGGGGAGAACCGAGGAGGCCTGGAAAAACCTCACGGCGGGGCTGGAGGAGCTCCCCGAGGCCGCGGGGCTTTTAAACCGTGCGCTGGTCGAGGAGCCGGGTCAGGTCGGCTCGGGCGGCGTCATCGCCCCGGGCTGGGACCCCGACTTCGATCGGGCCAACGGGGAGCTCGAGGAGGCGGAGCGCTGGATCAGAGGGCTCCAGGAGCAGGAACGCGGGCGCACCGGCATCGGCAGCCTCAAGGTCGGCTACAACAAGGTCTTCGGCTACTTCATCGAGGTGCAGCGGTCCAAGGCGGACCGGGTCCCGGAAAACTACCTCCGCCGGCAGACACTGGTCGCCGCCGAGCGCTACATCACCCCGGAGCTCAAAGAGAAGGAGGCGGTGGTCGTCCGGGGCCGGGAGCGTCTGGCCGGCCTCGAGACCCACCTCTACCGCCGGCTTCTGGAGGAGCTGGACCGCTGGACGGCGGAGCTGGCGGAGCTCTCCGGGGCGCTGGCCCGGCTGGACGTCGTCGCCTCCCTGGCCGAGACGGCCGCGCGGGGCGGATGGTGCAGGCCCGTGCTCGACCTGTCGCGCGACCTGGAGCTCGTCGAGGGCCGGCATCCCCTGGTCGAGCGCCACGGGAAGGGCCCCTTCGTGCCCAACGACTGCCGCCTGTCGGACGGGGACCGGCAGCTGATGCTCCTCACCGGCCCCAACATGGCCGGCAAATCAACGTACCTGCGCCAGGTGGGGCTGGCGGTGATTCTGGCCCAGACCGGCTCCTTCGTCCCGGCGCGGGCGATGCGCCTGGGGCTGGTGGACGCGGTCTTCACCCGGGTGGGCGCCGCCGACGACATCGCCCGCGGCCTCTCCACCTTCATGGTCGAGATGACCGAGACCGCCCGGATTCTCAACTGCGCCACGCCGAGGAGCCTCCTGCTCCTGGACGAGGTGGGCCGGGGGACGAGCACCACCGACGGGGTGGCCATCGCCTGGGCCGTGGCCGAGCACCTGCACGACTCGAGGGAGCTTGCGGCGCGGACCGTCTTCGCCACCCACTACCACGAGCTGACGCGGCTGGTGGAGGTGCTGCCCCGGGCGTTCAACATGCAGATGGCGGTGTCGGAGAGCGGGGGCGAGGTGCGGTTTTTACACCGTGTGGAGGAGGGCGCGGCGCGGTCGAGCTACGGGGTGCACGTGGCGCGGCTGGCCGGGCTGCCCGGGGGGGTCATCCGGCGGGCGCGGGCGCTCTTGAAGGAGCTGGAGGAAGGCCGCGTCGGTCCGCCCACCGCCCAGATGGCCCTGGCCGCCCCCGAGCCCGGAGACGACGAGCCCGACTACGGCTGGCTGGCGGCGGAGCTCCGCGGCGCCAAGCTCGAGACATTGACCCCCCTGGCCGCCCTGAACCTGTTGGCCCAGTGGCGAAACCGCCTCACCGGCGACGAGAACGAGGAGACCCAATGATGGAGCTGGAGACCCTGGCCGAGGCTATCCGGCAGGTGGGGGACAAGGCCCACCCCTGGCGCGGATTTCTCATGGTCGCCGAGCGCCAGCGGCGCTTGACGAAGAACGGCGACCCCTTCCTCACCCTGAGGCTGGCCGACGCCGGCGCCGCCGTGGACGCGGTCCTGTTTTCCGACAACCCGTCGTTCGAGAAAGCCGCCGACCCCGCCGTGGCCTACGTCGCCGTGCGGGGGAACCTGGAGCGGAACCCCAAGTACGGCCTCCAGCTCGCCATCGCCGACATCCGCCCCGTGCGCGAGGAGGACCGCGAGCTCGGCTTCGACGAGAGCTTACTCACCCCCTCCACCCCCTACGACATCGAAGCGCTGTGGGGGGAGCTGGAGGGTCTGGCCGGGGAGCTGGGCCACGAGAAGCTGCGGGAGACGGTCCAGGTTCTTCTGAAGGAAAATGAAGAGGCGGCGCGGAGCTGGCCCGCGGCCCAGCGCGTCCACCAGGCCTACCGCGGCGGCTGGCTCGAGCACACCCTCTTCGTCGCGCGCGACGCGAAGTATTACGCCCAGAAGTACCCCGAGCTGGACGGCGACCTTTTACTGGCCGGGGCGATTCTCCACGACGTGGGGAAGCTGTTGGAGCTGAACGGGGAGCCGACCTGCGAGTTCACCGACGAGGGGCGGCTGGTGGGCCACGTGGTCCTCGGGGCGCGGATGGCGCGCGAGACGGCCGCGAAGACCGGCCTCGACGGGCGGACCCTCCTCCTCCTGGAGCACCTGATTCTGGCCCACCACGGCGAGCGGGAGTACGGGGCGGCCGTCCTGCCCAAGACCCGCGAGGCCGTCGTGCTGCACCACATAGACAACATAGACGCCAAGCTGGGCATCTTCCGCCGTCACGTGGAGGAGGACCCGACGGGGGGGGATTGGACGGGTCGGGCGTGGGAGTTCGGCAACCAGTCGCTGTGGCGGGGTGATGTGGATTAGTGGCGCGCGCGCCCTGCTAATTGCGATGACGTAGGGGCCGACCTTTAGGTCGGCCCGTTTTATTCAATGGTGGCCCTCACCCTCAATCCCTCTCCCGGAGGGAGAGGGAAGCCATGCCGACCCTCACCCTAGCCCGTGCCTCGTTGTTTGCGATGACGTAGGGCGGGGATTCTACGCCCCGCCGTTATCGCTTCGCCGTTTGCTATGACGTAGGGGCCGACCTTTAGGTCAGCCCGCGGGCGACCGTGGACGGTCGCCCCTACGGCTGGGGTTCGCTAGGTATGTAGGGGCGGGTGTCCTGACCCGCCCGGCTTGCGATGATGTAGGGCGGCCCCTCTGCGGGCCGCCATTTCCGCCCCTCTCCCCCGCCCGTAAGCGCGCTTCCCCCCAAAGGGGGGAGGGAGATTGCAGTGGCCCTCAACCTGGTTGCGATGATGTAGGGGCCGACCTTCAGGTCGGCCCGTTTTATTCTAATGCAGCCCTCACCCCCATCCCCTCTCCCACGGGGAAAGGGGGGCGCTGCACCCCCCTCCCCAACCCTCCCCCCAGAGGGGGGAGGGGGAAGAGGCCGCCCCTACACCCGGAAGGCGTCCTCGATGAGCTCCACCTCGGGCCCCCGGTCCTTCGGCCACAGGACGGCCACCACGTCGAAGCGGACGTAGAGCCCCCGCAGCTCGGGGAGGCTGACCAAAAGGGCGTCTGCCAGACGGGCCAGACGGCGGATTTTCTCCGGGGTCACCGCCTCCCGGGGACCCCCGACCGGTCCGCGCCTCCGCAGGGCCTTTACCTCCACCACGGCCAGAATTTCGCCCCGGCGGACGACGAGGTCCAGGTCGCCGCGCAGGTCCAGGCCGTGCGGGCGCCAATCGCGGGCGACGACGGTCCAGCCCCGGCGCTCGTACATTTCGGCCGCCAGCGTTTCAGCCCGCTCCCCCAGCTCCTCCGCCCGGTCCACCGGTCACTCCCCGCCGAAGGCCGCGTTTAGCGCCGACGCCCGGCTGGACTCCAGGCTCTCCTCCACGGCCACGTACCAATCGCCGTCCCTTTCGGCGAGCACCAGGACGAGCCCCGGCCGCCCCGGCGTCCGGACGGTCAGCTCGACACGGTCCGGCGCACCCGCGGGTTCGCCGACGATCTCCGGCCGCGTGCCCGGCTCCAGGTAAGGCGCCAGCCCGGCCGGGTCGCCGTCCCAGAAAGCGGACGCCCGAGAAAAATCGCCCGCCTCCACCGCGTCGAGGAATCCGCGAAAAGTCCCACGCCAGGGCTCGACCTCCTCGGCGCAGGAGAACGCCCCGATAACGAAAAGCGCGACCCCGGCGAACCGGCCCGACCTCACTCCGTATCCTGCAGGTCGTCGGTCGGGTCAACGTAGGGTTCCCGGGCCTCCTCGGCGCGGGCGTTCAACTCCTCGATTATCTGGGCGTCGAGCTCGCGGGCCGGGTTATAGCCGCGGCGCCGCAGCAGGTGGCTCGCCGCCGCCAGCTCCACGATCGTTCCGAGGTTTTTACCGGGGATGGCCGGGATGACTATCTGGGGGATTTTTATGCCCAGGAGCTCCCGGTAAACCGTGTCCAGGCCGACGCGGTCGTAGTTGTAGCCGCCGTCCCACTGGCGGATCTGGACCACCAGCTCGATGCGCTTCTGGTCGCGCACCGCGTTCACGCCGAACAGGTGCCGGACGTTGATGATGCCGATCCCCCGGATTTCCATGTACTCCCGGATTTTCTCCGGGCTGGAGCCGATGAGGACCGAGTTGAAGCGGGCCTTGACCTGGACCACGTCGTCGGCCACCAGGCGGTGGCCCCGGGCCACCAGGTCCAGGGCGCACTCGCTCTTGCCGATCCCCGCCTTGCCCAGGATCAGCACCCCCACGCCGTTGATGTCCACCAGGACGCCGTGGATCTTCTGCACCGGCGCCAGCGCCTCCTGGAGGTAGTACCCCAGGACGGTCACCACCTGCTGGGTGTGCTCCGGGCTCGTCAGAACGGGGATGCCGCCGCTGGAAGAGCTCTCGATGAGCTCGGGGGGCGGGTCGTACCCCCGGGTGACCACGAAGCAGGGGACGCCGCACTCGTGGGTCAGGCGGTCGAAAACCCGCCGGCGGTCCACCGGGGTCAGCGTGGCCAGGTAGCTGCTCTCGGTGTGCCCCAGGAGCAGCACGCGCTCGGAGGGGAAAACGTCGAAATATCCGGCCAGCGCCAGACCGGGTCGCTCGAGGTCGGGACGGGCAATCTCCCGCTCCAGCGTTTCGTCGCCGGTGGCGAGGGCGAGGTCGAGCTTTACCCGGTTGTCCTCGTAGAATGCGCGAACCTTCACCGCCATAGGCCCCCGCTCCTCGGTTGGGGGTTCAACGAATCGGGCGGGGACCGGCGCCCCTGCCCCTCGTGAAACGGCCCGGGAAGACGCCGGCCCTTATTCCAGCGTGGCCTCCGCCTCCGCTATCGCCTCGACGACCGCCCCGGCGTCGGGGGCGTCCAGAAGACGTTTGCGGAAGGCGGAATCCTTCAACAGGCGGGAGAGACGGGCCAGGGAACGCAGATGAACCGTGTCGCTCTCGGCGCAGAGAAGAAAAAGGAGCTTGGTCGGCTTGCCGTCCATGCTCGCGAAGTCGAGCCCCGCCTTCTTGCGCCCGAAGACGATGGCCAGACCCTCGATGAGGTGGGGCTGACCGTGGCGCGGGTGGGGGATGGCGACGCCGTTCTCCAGACCGGTGGTGCAGAGCTCCTCGCGGGCGATGACCGCTTCGATGAGCTCCCCCGGGTCCGACAGCCGGCCGGTTTTTGCCAGGTTGTCCACCAGTTCCGCGATGGCGTCCTTCTTGTCGTCGGCCTCCATGTTCAGGATCACGTTCTCGGGACCGAAGTAGGAACCGATGTTCATCCGTCATCCTCCGGGGTTGATTCCACCGGCGATGGTACTTGAGCGCGGGGCGCTTGGCAAGGGGCGGCCGCGATGCGCCCCCGGCGCGCGGGCGGCGGAAAAAGCCCCGCGGGGGCTGCCGGGGGCATCGTCATTTCCGCAGACCGACGCGCAAAGAAGGCCGGAGTTTCCGGTTCACTTCGCAAACGGAATAGCCCGAAATATATTTATTCCTGGTAAAAAAGGCCCCCGTGGGGGCCTTTCGTTTTATTCAATACTGCCGTTTATGCCGGACCGGCCTGGGGGCCTTCGGTGTATCGTGGAACTACTCGGCGGCCGCCGGGGCGAGCTCGAGGCCCTTGATGCGGACCCAGGTGTAGGGCTGCTTGTGGCCGAAGGTGATGGTGTAGCGCTTGCGGCGTTTGAACTTGACCCCCTTCACCTTGCGGGCGCGGCCCTGGATGGCGATTTCGCCGAGAACTTTCGCCCCGGTGAGAACCGGCGCGCCGTTGCGGAAGTTTTTCCCGTCCCCGGTGAACAGGACCTCCTCGAAGACCACCTTTTCGCCGATTTCGCCGGCCAGGCGGTCCACGCGGACCAGGTCCCCCTCGCTGACCCGGTGCTGCTTGCCGCCGGTGCGGATGACGGCGTACATGGCTCTCCCCTTTTGCTCGTAGGCGGAGGCGTATTGTACCAAAGGCCCCGGTGGGATGTAAAGGGGCGGGGATTAATTTGTGGAAAGGTTGAGCGGCGGGGCGTGGAAGCCCCGCCCTACATCATCGCAAACGGCGAGCCGCGGGCCGGGCATGTCCCCTCCCCCCTCTGGGGGGAGGCTCGCCTACGGGCTGGGGAGGGGGGTGCAGCGGTCCCCTCTCCCTTCCAGGGAGAGGCGCGCCTACGGGTTAGGGTGAGGGTCGAGGTTCGTATCGGAAACGGCGGCCCGCGACCCCCCTCTCCCTCCGGGAGAGGGGATGGGGGTG
>Ga0315289_10000525_pt1 | contig 59150 bp, 50 predicted proteins | sample YL17G11_40_MG_FD_203452 | JGI IMG/M metagenome (GOLD analysis project Ga0315289, IMG submission 203452) | Sediment microbial communities from Yellowstone Lake, YNP, Wyoming, USA - YL17G11_40 | ecosystem: Environmental > Aquatic > Freshwater > Lake > Sediment | place: USA: Wyoming | collected... | reverse complement strand
AGTTGGTCATGCCGATCACGTCAACCCCCCAGGAGCGGTAGAGCTGCGATTCGGCCTTGGTGGAGAAGGCCGGTCCTTCGATGCACACGTAGGTGCCGCCTCGGTGAACCTTCGCCCCGCATCCTTCGGCGGCGGCGGCCACGACCGAACTCAGGTCGGCGCACACGGGCTGAGCGAAGGATATGTGAGCCACCGCACCTTCTCCGAAGAAGGTGTCCGAACGCCCGCGCGTGCGGTCTATGAACTGGTCCGGCACCACGACGTCACGGGGGTGGATATCCTCCCTCATGCTGCCCACTGCGGAGACGGCAATGAGCCACGCCACGCCGAGCTTCTTCATACCGTAGATGTTCGCCTGGAACGGCAGCTCCCCGGGCAGCAGCCTGTGGCCTCTGCCGTGCCGCGGCAGGAATATCGCCTCCCGTCCGTCCAGCTCCCACAGCGTGAAGCAGTCCGAAGGAGGACCGAAGGGCGTATCGAGGCGGATTTCCTCCTTGACCGCCACGCCTTCGATCTCGTACAGACCGCTGCCGCCGATTATGCCTACTCTATCCGTTTCGCTCACGGTGTGGGCGCCTCTTCGCCGTGCAAGAACGATTCAGCAGGAACTGCCAAAAGAACATGGATCCCAGGTCCGCCGGAAGACGGCACTCTAAACCGCGTGAGGGGTGAAGATGTGTCGTTTTCCACCTTTTCTCACGTCCGCTGGCAGCCCCTATTTTAGTGTGCGCTCAGGCGGTGTCAAACCAAAACGGAACTCCCGCGTCCTCGAGCCCGCCTCTCTCTTGAAGCCCGGGCGAGCGGTGAGAGGCGGCCCGTGGAGGCAGGAGAGGGTTGTGCGCAGGTCCCCACGCGGCACTCCGGGCATGGGCTCAGCGGCCCCACGGGGCCGAAATCGGCGATTTCGTTTGACATGAGGTTACGCAGGCACTATAGTCAGATACGTGAGTTGCCACGTACTAAGGGGAAGGAAATCCATGAGAGGCTGCTGGGCTGTGCGGATCTTTTTTTTGCTGGTTGTGTTGGTGCTGGTAGTTGCGTGCGGCTGCAGCACGTACAATACGCCACAGCGCCAGAGGATGCGGGCCTACACCGTGCAGACAGATCTGGATCGGGCGGTTGACGACTGGGACTGGATCATCGGCATGGACAGGCCCCAGGTTATGTACGACTCTACCACGAGGTAAGCTGCGGGTCTTGGTACAGGATGCAGGTTGCGGTAAGGCGCTCGTCCAGGACTTGCGTCTGGCCTGCCGGAGTGGTTGTCGGATCGTGCGACGCGCGGGATGCGCGTCGCTTTTTTTGTGGGATGACGGCGTTTGTGTGACTCCTGTCGGAGCGCGGCTTCGCGCGGGATCCTGAGGAGACGCTTGTTGGGGCGCGGGACCTCCCCGGACGGCCGCTGGGAGATGCTGTCCGCGGGCATGCCGGCCGCCGGTTTCACAAGCTGCCCCTGCGGCCGCGGGTCACTTGACGCACTCGTGCAATTGCCCCACAATGCGCACTGAAGTGGGGATGAAGTCGGATCAGGTTCACCGAAAGGAGATGTGAGCATGGATGAGGGATACCCCGAGGGAGCAGGTCCCCGCAACACGTCGGGCGCGCACCCCCCGCGCACGCAGGCCCCCATGCCGGCGCCCCGCACGAGGCGCTACATGCACGGCTGCCTCATTGCTCTGGCCGTGGTCGGCGCCATGGGTATCATGTTGGTGCTCGGGATCGGACTGCTTCTGGTCTTGGCATCCATGGCGGTCGTGTCTCATGGTGCGGCCCTGGACGAGGAGTTCCGCTTCCAGGAGATCACGGTAGGCGGCACGCGGGGTGAGCCCAAGGTCGTCTGCATCCCGATAGAGGGGATCATAAGCGGCGGGGTTCTGCCGGGCATCGCGGCCACTCCAGCCGCGGTCTTTGCCGCGCAACTGGCGAAAGCCGCCGGCGACAGCAGCGTCAGCGCTGTGATCCTCAACGTGGACAGCCCCGGCGGCGGCATCACGGCCTCGGACGTGATGCACCAGCAGATAATGGCGTTCCGCCAAGAGAATCGCAAGCCCGTGGTGGCGTGCTTGATGGACGTCGCGGCCTCGGGCGGCTACTACGTGTCGGTCGCCTGCGACCGGATCATCGCCCATCCGACGACAGTCACGGGCAGCATCGGCGTCATGATGCCGCTTTACGACGTGACCGGCCTGATGAGCAAGATCGGGATCCAGGACGAAACGATGGCGACCGGCCCGTTCAAGGACATCGGCTCGCCGTTCAAAGCGAAAGACGAGCAGCAGAAGGCGAGGGAGCGTGAGATACTGCAGGGCATCCTCACGGAGATGTATGAGCGGTTCGTCTCCGTCGTCGCAGAGGGCAGGAGGATGGAGCCGCAGCGGGTGCGCGAGCTGGCCGATGGCCGGATATTCACGGGCCCGCAGGCGCTTGCTCTCGGGCTAGTTGACGAGATCGGGTACGAATCTGATGCGGTGGCAGCGGCCAAGAAGCTCGCGGGGGTGGAAAAGGTCCACCTGGTGCGCTACCGGCGGGTAATCCCGTTGAGCGAAATACTGAGTGTCTACTCCCGAGGTCCGAGCCTGACCCTGGACGTGGGGCAAGGCGTTGGGCTGCACCAGATGCGGCCGCTTTTCCTGTGGGTTCCGCCTGTGCCGCGCCAGGGAGCGGCGAGCGCGCCCTGAGACGGAGCCGTCATGCTGAGAGTCTACAACACCCTTGGACGTAAGAGCCAGGAGTTCAAGCCCGTCCGGGAAGGCTTTGTGGGAATCTACGTCTGTGGGCCGACCGTCTACGGGGACTCCCACATCGGCCATGCCAAGAGCTACGTGAGCTTCGACGTCATCGTGCGCTACCTTCGCTATCTGGGTTATCGCGTGCGCTACGTTCAGAACATAACGGATGTCGGGCACCTGACCGACAACGCCGACGGGGGCGAGGACAAGGTCGGCGAGAAGGCTCGCGAGATGGGCATAGAGCCGATGGAGGTGGCGGAGCGATACACGCGCAGCTACTTCGAGGACATGGACGCCCTGAACGTGCTGCGCCCCGACATAAGCCCGCGCGCCTCCGGCCACATCCCCGAGCAGATCAAGATGGTGCAGACCCTCCTGGACAAAGGGCACGCATACGAGGTGGGCGGGAACGTCTACTTCGACGTGACGAGTTTCCCGGGCTACGGGAAGCTCAGCGGACGCAAGCTCGATGACATGATGGAGGGAGCCCGGGTGAAGGTGAGCGACGAGAAGCGCCACCCGGCGGACTTCGCCCTCTGGAAAAGGGCTGAGCCGGGGCACCTGATGCGCTGGAACAGCCCCTGGGGCGAAGGGTTTCCCGGATGGCACCTCGAATGCTCCGTCATGGGAATCAAGTATCTCGGCGAGACGCTGGACATCCACGGCGGCGGCATCGAGAACGTCTTTCCCCATCACGAGGATGAGATCGCCCAGAGCGAAGCGGCCACGGGGAAGCAGTTCGTCAATTGCTGGCTGCACAACAACATGGTCACCGTCGAAGGCCAGAAGATGGGCAAGAGCCTGGGCAACTTCATCACACTCAAGGATGCCTTCGCGGGCAACCCGCCGCTGAGCGGGCCGGTGCGGCCGATGGTGATCCGTTACTTCGTGCTGACCAGCCACTACCGCAGCCCGCTCGATTTCTCCGAGGAGGCGTTGGATGCCGCGCGCAAAGGGCTGGAGCGGATCGAGCAGACCGTTGGAGAGATCAGGAAGCGGCGCGGCCTGACGGAGGTCGCAGGCACGCGAGGCGAGGCCGCACCGGAGGCGGCGGAGCTTGTCGAGAACGCCCGGCGAGATTTCCTCGCTGAGATGGACGACGATTTCAATACGGCCGGCGCGCTTGGGCAGCTCAGCAAGTTCACCCGCGAGGTGAATCGCCTGCTGGGCGCTGGCGACGGGATTGATGCCCCAACCCTTGGCGTGCTCGACGGCGCCTACGAGGAGCTCGGCGAGGGGATCCTCGGGATCCTGCGGGACGTCGGGGCTGCCGGCGGGGCGCAGACGGGGAAAGGGCTGGAAGCGCGGCTCATCGAGGCAATGATCGACACCCGCGCGCGCCTGCGCGATGCAAAGCAGTTCGAACTGGCTGACGGCATCCGCGACCGCCTCGCCGCTATGGGCATCGAACTCAAAGACGGGCCCGAAGGGACGACGTGGGAGTACAAGTAGGACCCTGCTCGCAAATCCCCCTGATTCCTCTATCTCATGCTACATATGACCCCTCGTCAGATCATCATCGCGAACCTGGAGCATGAGGGCCCGCCGCGGCCAGGGCTGACCTTCAGTGACGGGCGTATCAACGACATGCTCTGGGTGAGGCTCGGCCCCTCAGAAACGTTCAAGGAACGAAGGTGGACCGAGGGGGCGTTCGAGTACTACGACGACGAGTGGGGCAACAAGTGGTACCGGATAATCGGGCGCTCCCAAGGCGGCGAGGTGTTCGAACCTGCGATCAAAGACTGGGGCCGGCTCGACTCGCTCCGCCTGCCCGACTTCGACAACCCGGCGCGCTACAAGGAAGCCGCCGAGACCCTCGCCCAGCCCACCGATAAGTTCAAGATATGTTCCGTCCCCGGGTGGGTCTTCGCCAGCAGCCGCTACCTGCGAAAGATGGAAATCTACCTCATGGACCTGATCGAGTACCGGGAGGAGATCAACCGTCTGCACGGGATGGTCACTGACCTGCTGGTGCGAGTCGTCCACGGGTTCGCGGACTGCGGCGCCGACGGCATCACCTACTGCGAGGACCTTGGGACGCAGACGGGCGCGCTTATCGGCCCGCCGATGTGGCGCGAGGTGTTCCGGCCGCACTATGAGCGGCTTGTCGGCGCGGCGCACGAGCGCGGCATGAAGGTCCTCATGCACTCGTGCGGCTACAACTGGGAACTTATAGACGATCTGATTGACGTCGGCATTGACTGCTTCCAGTTCGACCAGCCTGCTGCCTATGACATGCCTGCGCTCGCCGCGAAGCTCAGGGAGCATAGGGTTGGGCTGTGGTCGCCGGTGGACATCCAGCAGGTTCTTCCGACGGGGGATCGGGACTACATCGAGTCAGAGGCGCGGAGGATGGTTGAAACCTTCCGCGGCGGGCTTATCGTGAAGAACTACGGGGACCTCCACGGCATCGGCGTAAAACCTGAGTGGGACACGTGGGCCTACAACGCCGTGCTGCGAGCATGCGGCATCGAAGCCGATGCGTGACGCGTTACCTCCCCCTGCGCCACAGCTCCGCGCCGTAGCGCGCGGCCTCGCCGAGTTCCTCCTCGATGCGCAGCAGTTGGTTGTACTTGCAGATGCGGTCCGTGCGGCAGGCCGAGCCTGTCTTTATCTGCCCTGCGTTCGTGGCAACCACAACGTCCGCGATGGTGGTGTCCTCCGTCTCGCCGGACCGGTGACTGACGACCGCCGTGTAACCGTTCGAGTGGGCGAGGGCGATCGCGTCGAGGGTCTCGCTGAGCGTGCCTATCTGGTTGAGCTTGATGAGGATTGAGTTCGCGGTGCCGCTCTCGATGCCTCTGCGCAGCCGCTGGACGTTGGTGACGAACAGGTCGTCCCCGACGAGCTGAATCTTGTCCCCGAGCGCCTTGGTGAGCGCCGCCCAGCCCTCCCAGTCGTCCTCAGCCAGACCATCTTCGATGGATCGTACGGGGAACTGTTCGCAGAGTTCGCCGTAGAATGCCACCATGTCGTCCGCGCTCTTGACCATACCCTTCTTGCCTTCGGCGGCCAGCACGTACTTCCCCTCGGCCTTGACACCCTTGCCTTTGCTGTCCTGTCCGTAGAACTCGCTGGCCGCAGGGTCGAGCGCGATGAACACGTCCGTGCCCGGCGTGTAGCCGGCTTTCTCGATGGCCTCCATCATCATTTTTAGCGCTTCGACGTTCGAGCCGAGGTCGGGCGCGAACCCTCCCTCGTCGCCGACGGACGTGCTCTTGCCGGACTTCTTCAGGACGGCCTTAAGGTTGTGAAACACTTCGGCGCCCATCCTGAGCGCTTCGGCGAAGGAGTCCGCTCCGAACGGCATGATCATGAACTCCTGAAGGTCAACGTTGTTGTCGGCGTGTTTGCCTCCGTTCAGGATGTTCATCATCGGCACCGGCAGGTAGCGGGCGTTTATGCCTCCGATATAGCGGAACAGGGGAAGCCCGACGAGCTCTGCCGCGGCCTTCGCTGCGGCGAGTGAGACGCCGAGGATCGCGTTGGCCCCCAGGCGGCCCTTATTGTCGGTGCCGTCGAGTTCGATCATGCGGTTGTCCAGGGCGCGTTGGTCCAGCGCGTCACATCCCACCAACTCTGGTTTGAGGACCTGGTTGACGTTCTCGACGGCGTGCCGGACGCCCTTGCCAAGGTAGCGGTCCTTCTCGCCGTCCCGCAGCTCGACCGCCTCATGCGCGCCGGTCGAGGCGCCGCTCGGCACAGCGGCACGGCCCCGCGCACCGGAGGCCAGCTCGACCTCAACTTCAACGGTCGGGTTGCCGCGTGAATCGAGTATCTCGCGTGCCCTGATGTCAACTATCTCGCTCATTCGACTGCTCCCGTGAGAGAACGACGGTGGGCGAAAGCCCTGTCGCGTAGGACTCAGGGCGATAGGTTTATCAGAACACGTCGGCAAAATCAAACGCGGCGCGCCACACAGCAGCCGCTTGCCGACAAGACACCGCCACTTATATCATAGTAGAGAGTGAAGTGCAGCGTGGCTGCACGCGGCGGCCAGAGGCCCGTCGCGGCGAACGAAGCCGTTGTCCAACTTCGAGGAGGATTGGAATGGCTGCGAAGCTGTTGTGGGGCACTCATGCCCTATGGTTTGTCTTGCCCATTTGCTTTGCCCTGGCCCTTGCAGAGGAGGGCAAGCTACTCCAGTTGCCCAAACCGCAGACGGATGGCGGACGACCCCTGATGCAGGTCCTGGGGCAGAGGAAGTCCACGCGCTCGTTCAGCGCCAAGGAGCTGCCGGCGCAGGAGCTTTCGAACCTGCTCTGGGCCGCCTTTGGGGTCAACCGTCCCGAATCCGGAGGCCGCACCGCGCCGTCCGCGATGGGATGGAAGGAGATAGACATCTACGTGGCGACCGCTGAGGGTCTCTACCTGTTTGACCCCGCAGCGCAAGCGTTAAGGCTGATCCTGCCTGAAGACATTCGGGCGGCGACGGGCGGTCAAGGCTTTGCGGCTCAAGCCCCCGTCAACCTTGTCTACGTGGCGGACTTGTCAAGGATGGGCCGGGCGGCGAATTCGGACAAGGACTTTTACTCGGCCGCGGACACCGGTTTCATCAGCCAGAACGTTTACCTCTACTGCGCGTCCGAGGGGCTGGCCACCGTCGTGCGCGGTTCGATCGACCGACCGGCTCTGGCGAAGCGGATGAGGCTGCGCCAGGACCAAAGGATCATTCTGGCTCAGTCGGTGGGCTATCCGGGGTGATGGTTGACGGTCCTCGCCCACGAGCCACAGTGGGTGTTTGGTTGTGCCCTCTTCGATCGGCAGGATCCGCGGATGCCTGAACGCAGGAAACCGCCCGGACGGCAGATGAAGCAGCGGTTCATCAGGCTTGTGTTGGTTCGGCACGGCGAGTGCGGCGGCGAGCCGCGGCAGCCCGAATTGGGTCCGGCTCTTACGTCGCTTGGCCGCAGGCAGGCCGATCGCGTGGCCAGGCGGCTCGCCGAGGAGGAGTTCGACCACATCTATTCCAGCGATCTTGCCCGCGCATACGAGACCGCGCAGGCCATTCGTGGGTCGCACCCGGATACGCCATACACGGTGAGCGAAGACATCCGCGAGGTGGGCGAGCATTTCGGCGTCGTTGATCCCACGCCCGAGTTGTTGCGGCAGCGTAAGGCCGTAGCGCGGTTCTCCAGGCGCCTGCTCTATCATCACCGCTACGGGCAGAACATCCTCGTTGTGGCGCACGAAAGACTCATCCAGTTGCTTGTCACGCTCCTGGCCGGCTTGAGCCCGGACAAGACGATCCTGTTGTCTTGCCACAACACGGCCGTTGCGGTCCTCATGGTAAGCAGGAGAGAACCGCCAGTCCTGGTTGCGGCGAACGACGTGGCGCACCTGCTGCCCGGGCAGGTCACGTGAGTGGCCTGAGGGCGCGCAGTCTTTCGAGGACGAGGACGACGACGAGAACGAACGAGACCCTTGCGTTGACGGTGCGCTTGCCTGCCTGTTAGACTTGACGGCTGCCATGATGGTAAAGGTTAAAATCTGTGGCATCACCAACGCCGGTGATGCGCTCTTTGCCGCTCGGGCCGGGGCCGACGCGCTGGGCTTCAACTTCGTCAAGGGGACGCTGAGATACATTCCCCCTGAGAAGGTCAAGCCCATCGTGCTGGACCTGCCGCCCTTCGTGGCGACGGTGGGCGTGTTTGCCAACAGGGATCCCAGCGATGTCAGGGAAATCGTCGAGTCCTGCGGTCTCGATTATGCCCAGCTTCACGGACGCGAAACCCCTCAGACTTGCGACAGTCTCAGGGGGATCAAGTTGGTGAAGGCGTTCCGCGTGCGCACTGAGAAAGACCTTGATGAACTCGGGCACTACGATGTCGAGGCATACCTGCTGGATGCATTTGTCCGGGGCGTGCTGGGTGGCACGGGCGAGAGTTTCGACTGGAGGATTGCACGGCGCGTCGCCGGAACGCGCAGGGTCATTCTTGCCGGCGGGCTTACGCCGGAGAACGTGGTCGAGGCAGTTGAGGCTGCACGGCCATATGGGGTTGACGTGGCGAGCGGGGTGGAAGAGGAGCCCGGCAAGAAGTCGAAACAGCTTGTCGAAGACTTCATCCGCCTCGCCAAGAGCGTGAATCTGTGAAGGGAGTCGCGGTTCTCGCTTAGGGCGAAGTCAGAGGCTGTTCCGGTGGCGCTTGTGCTGTGTGGGGCTTCGAGGCTCACGTTTGAGAGGCGAATATTGACAAACTGCGCGCTGCGGCGTAGACTCTCATCCTGCCGGGATAGATCCCGTTGGCGGGGAGCCATACAGGCGATCTCGGTTCTATTGTGGCACTATTGCGCCAGTCCGCCTTGTGCGTCAGCGGTGGTCTGCCTCATGCTTCAGCGTTCTCATTCTGCAGGTAACGTCCGATGAAGATGCGCTTCATTCCGTTCGCGGAGCTGCCGTACTCAGACACGTGCTGGTCACTGATAGAAGGCCCGGATGACCGGGCCTACGTCGCCGCCTGCTGCGAGCACTACTCGGGCGGAACCGTCGTCGTCGTCCGCTACGACCCGAGGACGGAGGAACTGGAATACCTCATCGACGTTGCTGATGCGGTCGGGCAGCCTTCCGGCAACGGCCTGGCCACCCAGTGCAAGATCCACTACAGCATGATAATCGCCGACGACGGCATCATGTACGCGGCGACGCACCTGAGCGGACCGGCCGTGGATCAGGTCAGCTACAATCCGTGGACGAGCTTCAACGATCCGCCGCGCAGTTTTGTCGGCGCGAGGTTGCTGGCCTATGACACGCGGAAAGAGAAGACTCTCTTCACGGACACGTTGATCCCCTGGGAGGGATGTCGGTGCCTGGCGCTGGATCAGACTCGCAGGCGCCTCTACTGCGTCGGCTACCCGCGCAACCACTTCTACGTCTACGATCTGGACGAGCGCAGCAGGCGTGACTTTGGCCGCATCGGCTCCGTGAATCCGCAGGCGATCTGGCTCGACGCCCGCATGCGCGCCTACACCACCGACGACTTCGGCCGGCTGCTGGTCTACGATCCCGAGGCCGACGAGTTGATCACCACGGACCTGGAGGCGCCGCATGCGCCCTACCAGGATGGCTGGCACAACATGATCTACGACGTCGTTCAGGTGCCGGGCACGGACGATGTCGTGGGCGTCAACTGGAACGTGGATCCCTATCTGTTCCGGTTCAGCCCCGGTGAGGAGCCTGGCACCGGGCACTTCGAGAACCTTGGGCCCGCAAACCCGGGCATTGACGGACACGAGCCGCGCGGCGTGGATGCGGATCACACAGGCGGGCTGATGTTCAGCGCGGCCGGGGAGCTGTTTCTCTGCGTCAGCCGGACGGATCTCGAGGGCGATGCGTCGGACCGCCGGGCGTCTCTGAGGGTGATGAACATTGAGACGCGCGAGACCCGCGAGGTGTGTCTGCTGGGGACCGACAACGGCGTGCAGATCCCATATGTGAGCCGCGCCGTGCGCATAGGTCCTCAGCACCTGATCCTCGGGGTTGTCGGGGTCGTGCCCATGGGGATCGTGCACATCGTGCTGGACGAGGAGTTGTCCCAGGGTCCGCTGCAGCAGACTCAGCGGCGCTACTGGGGGTAGCTGAGAGAGGAGCAAGGATGAGACCCGATCTTGAGGCCCACAAGACGAGAGTCCCCCTCAACGCGGATCCGCGCTACAGGGGTTCACCCGTTATGGGCAGACTGCATACGGCCGGGCAGCGCGGCTTGGTGAACGAGGGGTTCGTGATGGCCAAAGAACTCTCGATTCGCGGCAGCGGGCGGCCGATTTGGCCGGGCGAGTGCGCCATCACCTCCCTGGTGATGGGCGAGGAGCGGCTGTTCGGCGCCACCTCGGGCCGGCGCGCACACGTATTCGCCTACTGGCCGAACCCGGCAGGGGAAGCCGTGCTGGACCTGGTGGCGTTGGAGGAGCACACGGCTATCCGGCATGCCCTGGCGTGGGTGCCCGGCTGCGGGCTGTTCGCCGGGACCAGCGCGCCGGGACGAGCCGACTACCCGGGGGGCGAGCTCTTGAAGATCGCGCAGGTGCCCTTGGGAGACGTCATACAGGAGTGGGGCGGCGGGCGGGCAAAGATCGAATCGCTTGGCAGACCGGTCGACGGTGAGGGCGTGGCCTGCATGATCGGCGATCCAACACGCGGCAGACTCTACGGGCTGAGCGACCGGACCGGGACGCTTTTCTCGGTCCATGCTGCCTCAGGGAAGATCGAGACGCACGGGGCGATCGACGAGCTGCACCGCTTCAGCCCGGATCTGATCCTCGGCCCCGATGGGTTCGTTTATGGCTGTGGGACGGCGGGGCGGCTGCTGCGGTTCGACCCCGAGCAGAAGACGGTCGTGGATTCGGGCATGTCGCTGCCGTGCATGGCCGGCCGAGGTCAGTACAGCGCCATAGGAGCCTGGGTCCTGGACGAGAAGTCGGGCCTCATCTATGCCGGGGACGTCGCCGATGGTCTGCTCTCGGTACTGGACGTGTGCCGGGGCGAGGTGCGCGTGCTGGGCAAGCCGACGGCGCAGCCGCATATCCGCGCGCTGGCTGTGGCGCCGGACGGGCGCGTCTACGGCGTTGCCGGGCTCAGGGACACGATCTGTCACCTGTTCGTCTACACCCCGTGCATGGGCGAACTGCGGGACTTGGGCGTGATGACGTCCGCCACGGAGCGTCGCTGGTACGGATACGAATTCGACTGCGCGGCGGCGGGCCCCGACGGGCGGATCTACTTCGGCGAGAGTGACCGCATCAGTCATCTGTTCGTCTACTTTCCGCCGCTGCTGCCCGCCACTGGCACGCAGGCCTCACAATGGGTCGCGCCGGCGAAGGTCGGACCCACCGGCAGCCAGCTTTAGCCCCGCGCAGGCGGCCAACTCGGGTTTGCCGGCGAATCGCGAGCCGCCGCGTACCGGCGACGGCACGGCTGTTATGGCAGAACGAGCTTAGCGAAAGGGTGAAGCGATGATAGTCAGGAAGCGTGTCTTTGCCAGGGCGGGCCTTGTTGGCAACCCGTCGGATGGTTATCACGGCAAGACCATTGCCTTCACGTTTCGGAACTTCTGCGCCGAAGTCACGCTCTACGAGAGCCCCGAGATAGAGTTCCGGCAGTCGAACCAGGACATGGCGGTTTTCGGGAGCCTGGATGAGCTGGTTGGGACCATGCGCCTCACCGGCTACTACGGGGGCATCCGTCTGTTGAAGGCGGCTGCGAAGAAGTTTGCCGAGTACTGCAGCCGCAAAGGCATCGAACTTCCCCAACAGAACTTCACAATGCGATACGAGACCAACATCCCGCGCCAGGTCGGGCTGGGAGGTTCGAGCGCCATCATCCTGGCGGCCATGAAGGCGCTGATGGCGTTCTACGGGGTGGAAATTCTCCCGCACGTCCTTCCGAACGTGGTTCTCTCAGCGGAGACCGAAGAACTGGGCCTTACGGCCGGCCTGCAGGACAGGGTCGTGCAATCTTACAATTGCCTTGTCTACATGGACTTCGACAAGGCGTTCATGGAGGAGAACGGCTACGGGCGCTACGAGGTGCTTGACGCCCGCGCGCTGCCGCCGCTGTATGTCGCCTACCGCACCGACCTGGGCCAGGAGAGCAGCCGTGCCCACCTTCGAGTCAGGGAGCTGTATGATATCGGCGACGAGAAGGTGGTCAGGACCATGAATGAGATAGCGTCGCTGGCGGACCTGGCGCGCGAGGCGCTGTTGGCAGGCCGTCTCAGGGAACTTGCCGGGCTGATCAATAGGAATTTCGATCTGCGTGCGGAGATATACGAGATAGGGGAGGGCAACCGGGAGCTTGTGCGCCTCGTCCGCTCAACCGGCGCGTCGTGCACGTTCTGCGGATCGGGCGGAGCGGTTGTGGGCAGCTGCGAGGGGGACGAGATGCTGCGGCGCCTCGAGCGGGTGATGAAGAAGGGGAACTACGAGTTCATCCTGCCTGAAGTGTCTACCGGCAACCCGTAGAGAGGCTTGGAGCCTCTAACAAAATGCCGCGTGAGCCGCGTTGCGCCTCCGGCCGGATGGATGCAAGGAAGGGCGATGACGCCGTGGCAGGGTCAGGCACGGTGAGGCGCCCTGACGCCGCAGACGCCGGCCCGAGGCGCAACCCGAAGGGACGGGGCGTCTTTGGCTGCATGCCTGTGTCGCGCAGGCTTGGCGCATCGGACTCCTTATGCGCCGTCGCCCACGCTCCTTGGCCTGCAGCGAAATCCACCCCGTCGCGGCCACGGGTCATTTTGTTAGAGGCTCTTAGACTCCCCGGTTTCGTGGGGCCGATTCCCACCTGAACGCACCTCAACCTCGGCCACGGGTCATTCTGCTAGAGGCTCTAAAGCGATAGGAGCTCGGGAACGGTGATGGGCGTCGTCGAGGTCCTGAAAACCATCGAGGAGCACAGGGCGGAGGTCGTAGACCTGCGGTTCATGGACTTCCTCGGCCTCTGGCAGCATTTCAGCGTGCCGGCCTGCAAGGTCACCTCCAAATCGGTGTGCGACGGGTTCGGCATTGACGGATCGAGCATGCGGGGGTGGCGGGCCATCAACGAGAGCGACATGCTCATCCTTCCGGACCCCTCCACGGCCGTGATGGATCCTTTCAGCGATACGCCCACGCTCATCATGAACTGCAACATCGCCGATCCCGTCACGAAGGAGAACTACGCGCGCGACCCGCGCTTTGCAGCCATCAAGGCCGAGAGATACCTTCAGACCTCGGGCGTTGGCGATACGGCCTACTTCGGTGCTGAGGCAGAATTCTTTGTCTTCGACGACATCCGGTATGGTTCCTCTGTCAACGCCTCCCACTACCACATTGACTCCGTCGAGGGCGCGTGGAACACCGGTCGCGTCGAGGATCCGAACCTGGGCTACAAGATCCGCCACAAGGAAGGCTACTTCCCCGTGCCGCCTGCGGATTCGATGCAGGACCTGCGGACCGAGATGATGCAGGTGATGCAGCAGTGCGGGCTGGATGTGGAGTGCCATCACCACGAAGTCGCCTCCGGAGGGCAGGCGGAGATAGATCTGAAATACGATACGCTTGTTCGGACGGCGGACAATCTGCTGCTCTTCAAATACATCGTCAAGAACGTCGCCCGGCGCCACTGCAAGACTGCAACGTTCATGCCCAAGCCGCTTTTCGGGGACAACGGCAGCGGCATGCACGTGCATTTCTCCATCTGGAAGGGCGGCCAGCCGCGCTTCGCCGGCGACCGGTACGCCGGCCTGGACGACGTCGCACTGTGGGCCATCGGCGGACTGCTCAAGCACGGCAGGGCGCTGGTCGCAATCACCAGCCCCACGACGAATTCCTACCGGCGGCTGGTGCCCGGCTACGAGGCGCCCGTTAACCTCGGCTATTCCTCTCGCAATCGCAGCGTGGCCATCAGGATACCGATGCTCTCTCCCGACCCCGCGGCCAAGCGTCTCGAATTCCGCTGCCCGGACCCGTCCTGCAACCCATACTTCGCATTCTCGGCCATGCTCATGGCGGCCATTGACGGGGTGAAGAACAGGATTGATCCCGGTGATCCCCTGGACGAGAACATATTCGAGCTTCCTCCCCCGGAACTCGCTCGCATCCCCTGCACCCCTCGGTCACTTGAAGAGGCGCTCGACGAGCTGGAGCGGGATCATGAGTTCCTGCTCCAGGGCGACGTCTTCACCCAGGACGTCGTTGATACGTGGATAGCGTGGAAGCGGGAGAATGAGGCGGAGCCCGTCGGCCTCAGGCCTCATCCCTATGAGTTCACGCTGTACTACGACGTGTAAGAGGTCCGCGCCGCCCCGCGGCCGGGGCTGCCGAGCCCTCGCCTGAACTTGCCAGCGCTCGCCCCTGCCTATATATTCTTCAGTTGAAAAGCCACCATTCGAGAGGGAGCACATGGAACCGGTGTTACAGCTCGCTTTGGACTTCGTCAACCTCCAGCAGGCAATGCGGGCGGCGCGCGAGGCCTTCGAAGGCGGCGTGGACTGGCTGGAGGCCGGCACGCCCCTCATCAAGAGCGAGGGCCTGGACGCCGTTCGCGCCCTGCGTCGGGAGTTTCCTTCGGCGACGATCATAGCGGACATGAAGATCATGGACGCCGGCCGCCTGGAAACCGAATGCGCGGCCAAGGCCGGCGCCAACATCGTCCACGTCCTCGGCGCCGCGTCCGACTCCACCATCTTGGAGTGCATCGAGGCCGCGCGCCGCTACGACGCGCACGTCACCGTTGACCTGCTCGGCCTGGGGACGAGGGAAAGGATGGCCGAGCGCGCGAAGGAAGTGGAGACCATGGGCGCCGCCTACGTGTGTATCCACACGCCCATAGACCTTCAGATGCGCGGCGAGCTGCCCTTCGACGACCTGAGCGCCGTGGCGGCGAAGGTTCGTATCCCCATCGCCGTCGCAGGCGGCATCAACTCCGAGACCGCAGCCGACGCCGTGGAAGCGGGCGCGAGCATCATCATAGTGGGGGGCGCCATCACGAAGGCATCCGATGCACGTGAAGCGGCCGCCACCATCAGGAAGGCCATCGCCACCCGCACGCGCATCGCGACCGCCCTGTTCAAGCGCGCCGATGAGGCGGGGATAGCCCAGGTGCTTGCCAGGACCTCCTGTGCGGACGTGACGGAGGCGCTGCACAACACGGGCGCCGTGGAAGGGATTCATGCCATAGTGCCTGGAGCGAAGATGGCCGGCCGCGCCCTGACGGTCTGGACCTATCCCGGCGACTGGGCCAAACCTGTCGAGGCCATAGACTACGCCGAGGAAGGCCAGGTGGTGGTGATAGATGCGGGCGGGGAGCCCCCCGCCATTTGGGGTGAGAAGGCGACAAAGAGCTGCCTTCAGCGCAAGCTGGCCGGCGTGGTCATTGACGGCGCCATCCGCGACACCATGAACATCAGGCAGATGGGCTTCCCCTCCTTCGCGAAGCTCGTCACACCCGTGGCGGGCGAACCCAAGGGACAGGGCATGATCGGCGTGCCAATCAGGATCGGCGGCCAGTACGTGCGAAGCGGCGACTGGATCGTGGGCGACGACGACGGCGTTGTGGTGATCCCACAGGAGAAAGCTGTTGAGGTGGCGAATCGCGCTCAGTCTGTGTTGGAGCGCGAGGGACGCGAGATGTCCGAGATTGATCAGGGCAGCACCCTCGGGAAGGTGTCAGAGCTGATGCGCTGGGAGCAGTTGAGGAAACAGAAGCATGGCGAAGACAAAGGCCAGCAGTGATCTGTTCGACATTATGAAGACGCGCCTGGAAGGCATCCGGAAGCTGCTGGACGATATGGACGAGTCGGTCGCCGAGCAGTTGATCCAGATGTTGCTTCATGCGAGACGGATCTTTGCCACCGGCAAGGGGAGGTCGGGATACATCGCGGATTCCTTCGCCATGCGCTTGATGCAGATGGGCTTCGACGCGCACGTGCCCGGCGAGGCGACCTGTCCCTGCATCAGAAGGGGCGACGTGATGGTGGCCGTCTCCTGCTCCGGCACGACGGCGACCACCGTCCAGTTCGCCCGAATCTCGCGCGATTCCGGCGCGCAGGTGGTCGCAGTGACGGCTGTTGCGGATTCCCCCCTGGCTTCGATCGCTCACCTGGTGGTGTTGGTTCCGGTCACCGAAAGGGATGTCAAGAAGAGCTACCGTTACGTCCTGGGTCCGCACAACAACACGTTGTTTGAAGAGGCGCTGCTTCTGTACTTCGACGGCATGGTGTATTCCATGCTGACGCGCGAGGGCATCTCAAAGGACCTGCTGAGCCGGCGCCATACAAACCTGGAGTAAGAGCACCGCTGCATTATTGGTCTTCGCGAAAGCAGTGGAAAACCCCAGTACACCACGGAGAGCACGAAGAACGCGAAGAAAAGGATAGAACAGCCACGTCTGGCGTTTTTCTCCTTCGGCTTCGTGGTCCCATTGCGTGCACAAGGAGCGATGAGCTATTCAGCGCGAGTGTGTTGCGCTTCTGCGTCAAGCCCGAAGGGCGACAGGATGTAGCCACGGGCGTCAAGCCCGTGGCTGGCAGGCAAGACGAATCCAGCCCCCGCAGGGGGCGGCAGTGAGCAGTAATCAGCAATCAGTCATTAGCGAGCAGGGGATTCCTCAACTGACAACTGACGGTTGGTCACTTCGTGCTTCCATTAGATGCGCAAAGATCAGCAGTGAGCAGGAGATTCGCCATCGTCGGGGCGGGCAAGGTGGGGACGGCGCTGGCCTGCCTTCTGTCGCGCGCCGGGTATGATTTCCTTGGCGCCGCCAGCCGCAGGCCCGAGTCTGCACGCGCCGCGTGCGAGTTCGCCGGGAGCGGCCGGCCCGCCGCAAGCGCGCCCGGGCTGACGCGCTCGGCAGAGCTTGTCTTCATCACCACGCCCGACGATGCCATAGGCGAGGTGTGCAGGGGGCTGGCGGAGGCGTCGGGGTTTGCGCGGGGTTCGGTCGTCGCGCATTGCAGCGGGGCGCTTCCGTCCACGATTCTCGAGCCCGCCCGCTCCTGCGGGGCTCTTCTCGGCAGCATGCATCCCCTTCAGAGCTTCGCGACCGCCGAGCAGGCCGTCCAGGTCTTGCCGGGATCGTACTGCTGCATCGAGGGCGATCCCGACGCGGTGCAGGTGCTATCGGCCGCAGCGCGGGCAATCGGGGCGCACGCCATGACAATCCCCACCGAGGGCAAGGCGCTTTACCACGCCGCGGCCGTCGTGGCCTGCAACTTCCTTGTGGCGCTCGAACACGCCGCCCTCAAGCTGGACGAGGCCGCGGGCATTGAGCCCGGCGACGCCATCCGGTCCCTGCTGCCGCTCATCAAGGGCACCGTCAGCAACCTGGAGAATGTCGGGATTCCGGAGTGCCTCACCGGCCCCATCGCGCGGGGAGACGTCGAGACCACCCGCCGGCACCTTGAGGCCATCGGGCAGAGACTGCCCGACCTGCTGCCGCTCTACAAGGTGCTCGGGTTGGAGACGATTGAGGTCGCCCTTGCGAAGGGGAGCCTCTCCAAGGAACGCGCTGCCCAGCTCCGGCGTATGCTCCGCTCATAGTGTTGGACTGCGGGGTGACGGGCAGTGCCGCGTTCGATTGGACGGGTTTGCGTCGCAGGACATGGGAGCCTCCGGCGGCCACCTTGTCACTGTTGCGTTCAGGTTCGAGGGCTTTGAGGGAGAGGTGGAGGTTCGGGAGATCCGGGTGGCGGAGCCGGTGTTCCTCGACGAGACGGCTTCGAGCTTCGAGAGTTCCGACCCGCTCGTGAACGCCGTCTGGCGGGCGAAGATTTGACATCGGAAGTTAAGGTGGAGTAAAATCCTACTATGCCGATAGGAGCAGTTGGGGGGGATGTATGAAGCTTTCAACGAGGATGCGCTACGGTTGCAGGGCGATGACCGAACTGGCCGCCGCCTACCCCGACAGATCGGTGTCTGTCAGGGACATGGCTCGGAACCAGCGCCTGTCTGCGAAGTACCTCGAACATATCGTGAGTCCGCTGAAGACCGCCGGTCTGATTGAGGCGGTACGTGGCATCCATGGAGGTTATGCGCTGTCCCGACCGCCAGAGCAGGTCAGGCTGAGCGAAATCTTCCAAGTCCTCGAGGGGTCTCCCGCCCCAGTGGATTGCGTGGATAATCCTGACGCCTGCCCAATGAGGAAGATGTGTCCGACCAGAGACACTTGGGTGGAGATAGGAGAGGCGGTCCAGGGGGTTCTGGAGGGCACAACCCTTCGGGATCTTGCCGACAGGAAGAAAAGGAAGAGCGATTCGTCGACGTTGATGTACCACATCTGATCCCGAGTGAACCGTCACGGCGAGATCGCGAGCCAAGGGCGACACGGAAGACTGATTGAAGCCCCGCGCGACAGCGGGGGCCAAGGAGCGTTTTGAGGGATAGGACATGAACAGAGCCTTGTGCAATTCGTGCCAGAAGCTGGTGCCGGCGGCGCCCGAAGAGAGAGGCGGGGAGATCTTCCTCGTGAAGGACTGTCCGTCCTGCGGGCGCACGGAGACCCTTATCTCCGGCAACGCCGAGCGCTACATGGGCAAACGCGCTCTGGATTCGGGCTACGACTACAAGAGATGCATGCTGAACTGTCTCGAGTGCAGGCACAGGAAGCAGCCCAGTTTCATCTTCGTGGACGTCACCAACCGCTGCAATCTGAACTGCCCGATCTGCATCAACAACACACCAAGCATGGGTTTCGTCTTCGATCCTCCAATGGAGTACTTCGACAAGATGTTTCGGCAATTGTCGGAGTACGACCCTGTGCCTGCGGTTCAACTGTTCGGCGGCGAGCCGACGGTGCGCGAGGACCTTCTGGAGATCATCGAGCTTTCGAAGTCATACGGCCTTCCGACGCGCGTAGTGACAAATGGTCTGAAGCTTGCGGATGAGGACTACTGCCGCAAACTTGTGGAGACCCGCGCGACAATCCTCATCGCATTCGACGGCACGGATCCGGAGACCTATCGCGTGCTCAGGGGCAACGAGAAGTCGCTTCAACTCAAACAGAAGGCCCTGGAGAACATCCGAAAGGTGGGCGGCGCGAAAGTGGCTCTCATGATGTGCGTGGCAAAGGGCTTCAATGATCAGGAAATACCGCAGTTGCTCGAGTTCTGCCACGAACGGCGTGACTATGTGCGAGGGGTCTATTTCATGCCGCTCGCACACACCTGGGACCTATCAGACTTCAACCTGATACCGGGGCGCATTACAGGTGAGGACATCGAGCTTGCAGTGGACGCCTGCTTCCCCGGCGTCGGCGCCGGGTTCGTCCCCGCAGGCGCTTTCTGTGAAATACCAACGCTGATGAAGTACCTCGATGTCAAGCCCCCGCCCTTCAGGGGAGCACATCCCAACTGCGAGAGCATGTATCTCCTTGTGTCGGACGGCAAGAGCTACGTGCCGCTGGAAGCCTACTTGCGGGGCTCGCTGCAGGACCTCGTCAGGGATTTCTTCAACGTGGAGAAGAAGCTTGCCCGGCGGGCCGAGGCGCTGGAAAGAAGCGCCGGCGGCCGCCTTATGGCGAAGCTGCACCTGAAAGAGCGGTACCTTTCGCTTCGCGCCATATCCTCCGTCGTGTGGGCTGCCAGGCGCCGCGTGAGGCTGGGCAAGGCGCTGAAGGGGCGAGGGATCGGAAAGGTCTGGCACGGGGCGGGCGTTCTTTCGGGCCTACTTCTCGGCCGCAAAACGCGCACAGTGCTCAAACGCCACACCAACCTTCATGAGATGCTCCAACTCATCGTTCTGCCATTCGAGGACAAGCATGCCTTGGAGACCGAGCGCCTCGAAAGGTGCCCCAACGCCTTCGCTTTCCTGGATCCGGCGGACGATCGGGTGAAGACTGTGCCCGTCTGCGCGTGGGGCCGACACAAGAACGCCGTGATGCGAAGCATAGCGGATCGTTACGCCGGCGCAGCATCGCTGCGCGCCTGAAGATGTCGCAGCCAATGCCTTTTCGTCAATCAGGATTTCTGCACTAAGGAGCGCTGTTCATGAGAAAAACACTCTTGCTAGGACTGCTTGTTGTGGGCTTTGGTCTGGTGGGCTGCAGCTCGAGGCCGTATCAGCGCGTGGATCTCGGGAGCAACCTCGGCCAGGACGCCCTCGCGCGATACGAGCGCGAATACCAGGACATGCTCGGCGCTGGACACCACGAGGGCACTGCACGGCTGGAGCACACCAACTGGTGGCTTCCCGGGCTCCTGGTCTATTATCGCCGCGCTTCTGTCACCCGCATGCACGGGCTCGACGGTCCCACCTATCACGTCGAGAGCGGGCAAGGCTTCGGCCCCCTCTGCATTTTCTACAGCACCTCGACTCATGTCACCTACAACGCCAAGGGCGAGCGCCTGAGCGGCATGGGGATGTATAACGTTATTGCGGGCCACGCGGTCATGATCCATACGAGCGACGGCCTGCTGCCTGGCGGCGGGAAGCAAGAAGCGTTCTCAATGGGTCTGGTGCATCACCTGCTCAACATCCACAAGATGGACGGGCACACCTATGTGTCCTTCTTGACGGTGCCGAACCCCATCGGCGGCGAGTTGGGCGGAGGGCATCACATGCACTGAGGCGCCCCAGGGCACTGATTGAAGCAGGTGGTGAGCCTCAGTGTCGGGCTGGCGTCCGGGTCTGACAGGAGGGGCGAGAACGCCGTCCACGACGCGTCTGCCGATGCCATTCCCCACAGCCGAGAAGAAAGGCTGGTTGGACAGGGGAAGGTTCAAGGGGACCACAAGCCGGCGCCGCCTGCCGCGAGTCCATCGAAAGCCATGGAGTGGGGTGACCAGAGGGGATCGAACCCTCAACCCCTAGAGCCACAGTTCAATGCACCAAATATACCAAATCTCGCCCCCGTAGCAACCTTTTGCAGTTCAAACACTTATGACTTCGCCTGAATCCATACGCAAAGGCGATTCGTAACAGTTGTCACCTTCTGTGGGGGCTTATCAACCAATGTGTTACCGGATTGTGACCGTCTCTCCGCCCCGAGTGCTGATGGTCCTCCTTCCGCCAACTCACTTGCTCGCTGTCGGAGTCTGCCAGATGTCCATTGACCTGACCAAAAGCCTATCTCCAGGAGACAGACCGATGGCGAACCGACCTGCTATGTCGTCCTTTCCTGCATAATCTGCGGCAAGCGGCATATCTTCGCCCTGAATGCTTGCCGTCAGCTTTCCATTCTTTCTGCGCAACTCGACAGTCAACGATCTATTGGGAGGCAGGCCAATATACATGGCGGCAGCGGTATTCAGATTCAGCACCCCGATCGTACACTTCGCTGCTCCGGCTGGAACATAGAGTAGGTGAGCCGCGACCACAAAGTCCCCCGTTAGTTCCGTTGGGTGGGCGCACGTTGCTTGGTATTCCTCATGGCCGGTCCTGCGCTCAAACTTCAAACCGTCGCGTGTGTCCTGTACGGCAATCTCACTAGGCACAGGCTTCCAGGTTCGTAGGTTGATGTATTCGTAGCTGCTCCAAAGATGTGCCGAAACTGGCACCGCCTCCATACCCTCCGTGCCGGTCGGGCGCATCACTACCTGCTCGGGTTCCATTAACGTCTCCACGGTTTTCTCCAGACCCTCCAAGCGCGACGAGAGCAGCGTTGTCCTGGCCTCCAACGTGTCAACTCGCTGCGCGAGAGTGCCAAACTCCTCCCGACTGACCTGCTGCGCCGCCCCGACGAGGAACAACCCCAGAACCGCAACTCCTGCCCAAACCCATACCGTTCTTCGCTTCATAGCCCCGCCCTCCAGTAGAGTTGCCAGGATTCTATGAATAGCGGCTGGGCCTGTCAAGGGGGCATGAATCATGTTCCACGGCCCATAGTCTCGTTCGCGTCACGGCCTCAGCCTCGCCACAATCAGCTTGAGACTTGACGGAACATACCGGACGGTCTAACCTTCTCATGCGAACTGAATGGTTGCGTGGCTGACGGGCATGTGGAGGCGGCAACGACGCCCCAGAAATCTGCCTGTTGAACGGATGTCAGCGGGAGGCGCATAGGAAATGGGAGAACAACGAGACCTGTTTGAGCTGGCGGCCTTACTTATTCTGCCCTTTAGGGCATCAGTTGAGGAATTCGACATTAGTGGCCAGTTGCCAAACGACGACTGGGTGACGGGGTTCAAACTGTATTATCGTGACACGGTGAGCTGGTCCTCCTTCCGCCGGGAAGGCCAGCCTAGAGTTGCAGTTTCGGGCGGGGTAGTGTCTGCTATCGACCGCCCACCGCTTCCCCTGAATACGACGTGGTGTACGTTCATAGAGGTGCAAACGAAGTTCCCGTTCACTGGTACACAGGCCGAGGCCGAGAGCTGGGTAAGAGATCACGCCGCAGGAATTGTGAGCGATAGCATCATCCCCAGAGTGAACCAACTCACGCTGGGGCTCAAGCGTACTGCCCCTGACCTTTTAATTACGGGTACGCTGCGCACCGTCGGTGACATGGATCTGGCCTTCGTGAACCTTGCGTTTGAGGGCAAGGTTATCTTTAGCAGAGGGACATCTACGTTCATCTATGGCATCGGGACTTCGCTGCGGCGGACGGTTGTGATAGTGGACCTGACAAAACCGGTCGCGAAGGAAAAGGCAGTGCTGATACGCAGTGCAGAATTGGTGAATCATGGGTACTTTGTAGAGGCGTTCGTCGTTGCCTTCGCCCTGCTGGACCATGTTGTCCGGAGATTCGTTGAGGAGCGCCTACCAAACCTGCGGGTTGAGGAGGCCAAGGAACTGCTCCAAAGGATTGAGTCACAACGGCTACAAACCTACCTCGGTTCTCTTACTCGGCTTATCTGTGGAAGGTCGCCGCTCGACAGCAAGGCGCTGAATGATGATCTGAAGTGGCTCAACCAGAAGCGGAACGCAGTAATGCACGAGGGGTATGAATGCACGCGCAGAGAGGCACAACGCGGATTGGAGGTCGTTATGTGCATCCTGCATGCCCTGAAGGAACTTGGCGCGCAGCTTGACATACCTCAAGCGCTTGAGTTCTGGGTTGGCGACCACTGACGGCGCTTGGCGAGACCCTGTGCAGCCACTTGGTCTGCCCTCCCCCGAGCATCATTTCGGAACGCAGTGGCCTCACGAGACAGAGAAAAACTCTACGGGCAGGTATATGTAACAAAGAGAGGTGGGGGGCCTCGGTCCCCCCCGGTGGGTCTCTGACGGTCCCTGACTTCATGTGTTGACTGTTGGCGGGCGCTGGTTGCCGCCAATGTCTGCCGCCGATCCCTCGCCGACTAGCGGCACGGGGTAGGTATGGGGTAGGGGGGGGTATATGGTGGGTGCCCTGTGCGGATCGTTCCCGGAGCGTTCCGAGAAGGCCCGGCTAACGAGCACCTGGCACTCTCGCGTAGCGTCTCAACAGACTGTCAAGAACGCCAGCAGATCAACGCAGGACGCGACTATCGAGGCGCACTGTGCCCTGGCTACCTATCGGGCCTCTCGTCGTGTCTGGCGAGCGGGAGATGCCCTGTAGTGCGCACTGTTGCGAGTTGGGCAGGTCCATAGACCTCCGACATCCCGCTTTCAGTGGCGGGGCGTACACGGGCCTCAGAAAAGGCTTGACTTTGCCCTGGCCTGCCTGTAAGATCGCTGACGGTGATGCGATGCGAGAGAACCGTACAGAAAAGAATGCCGCAGCCTGGCCCATCCAGTCGGCGGCCTTTTTTGTGAGTCGGCCCTGGGAAGGCGTAACCGCAAGGTGCGTCACCATGTCTCTCACATGGCATCACCGCCCAGGGCCGGTTTACTGTACGGAGGTGCGGTATGGGGCGAAAGGGGCGGATAAGTGCTGCCAGTCTGTTAGCTGACTTCTTGGCAGTGTGCCGATTGGAGCGGGGGCTGAGCGCGAATACGCTCATGGCCTATGAGCAGGATGTCCTACGGTGGCTCGCCAGGTCCGGGTTCACCGACCTTCGGCAACTTCAGGACATACCCCGCAGGGCGTTCATTGACTACATGGAGGCCGAGCGCAGCAAGGGGCGGGCCGAGAGAACCGTTCTGCGCCGCATGATGAGCCTGCGGGAGTTCTTCCGCTATCTCGCGTTTGAGAAACACATCGCGGAAAGTCCCCTGGAGCGGATTGCCTTCCGTGCGGCCCCGAATAAACTGCCTGAACCACTGACAGAGGAACAGGCAAAGAGACTGGTCGAGGCCCCCCTGCAATGCCCATCGCCCCACATGAGGCGCGACACGGCGATCCTGGAGATGCTGTATGCGACCGGAGCGCGTGTCAGTGAACTCCTGGGCCTGAAGATGAGCGACCTGATCTGGCAAGAGCGGCTTGTGACGTTGACCGGGAAAGGCGATAAGCAGCGCCTTGTACCGTTCGGGAAACCAGCCGCCAAAGCACTGAGGGCCTACATTGACCAGAAGCAACCTGAGAATGGCGAGGCCCGAATCTTCCCGCTAACGCGGGTGCATATTCACGGGATTGTGGCGCACTATGCCAAGGTGGCGGGGATTGGTCGGCGAGTCTACCCACACCTGTTGAGGCACAGTTGCGCGACCCACTTGCTGGAGCACGGCGCGAGCTTGCCGGTCATTCAGGCGATCCTGGGGCACGCCAGCTTGACCTCCACCGAAATTTATACTCACGTCTCGACAGCCGAGCTTCGGAAGAACCACAAGAGGTTTCACCCGCATGGAAAGGTGGCATAGGATGAAACGGACACTCATTGACCGCTTTCTTGACTACATGCGACTGGCAAGGTCCGCCAGTGAGAATACATTGCGGTCATACCGGCCAGTGCTCGAAGCCTTTCAGGGTTCGCTACAAGGCACCGCGATCCAGGAGGCCACACCCAGGGAGATACGGGCTTTTCTCGGCCAACTACTTGATGCCGGAAACGACAGAATCACCCTGAGACACCGTGGCTCAGTGCTGCGTTCATTCTACCGTTGGGCGTGGCAGGAGGGGATTGTCTCGGACAACCCGGCCAACCGACTCAGGTTACAGGCCCACACACACAAGGTTCCGTGTGTCCCATCGGTGCAAGATGCGGAGCGGCTGATCGAAGCGCCGCCCTTAGACAACTGGACCGGCGCTCGTGACCGGGCGATCTTCGAGACACTTTACAGCGGCGGCTTGCGCGTGGCTGAACTCGTGGCCCTAGACATGGACGACGTGGACTTTGACCGCTTTGTCGTTCACATACGCAGCGGGAAGGGCGATAAGAGCCGCTACACACCGATTGGTCCGCGAGCGGCAAAGGCCATCAGGGAATACCGGGCCATGCTCCCAACCAAGAGGATACCCAAAGGACTAAAGGCAGTATTCTTGAGCGCATCTGATAGAAGCCTCTGCCCCAGTAAGCGCATAACGACCCGCTCAATCCGGCGAGCCTTTGTGGAATACGCTAAGCGGGCTGGTCTTACGCCGGAAGCGACGCCGCACACGCTACGCCACTGCTGCGGAACTCACATGCTCAACCGGGGGGCAAATGTCCGTGTTGTCCAGACCCAACTCGGCCACGTGTCAATCGCCTCCACAGAGCGATATCTGCACTTGACGCCTCAAGACCTGTCGAAAGGCCACCGGGCTTACCATCCGAGAGCTTGAGGAAGCCGAACAGGTAATGTTATCAGAAGTGGAGTTCTGTCAAAATAACCTTGCATTCCCGACATCTTCGGGTAGAATAAGGGTAACGTATCCTGTAGATTTGGCAAAGTAACCGCCTCTCCAATTAGGAGGACCCGGCAATGGCACAGTGGAAACCTTCAGAGGATAAGGTACTTGACCCGGAGGAGGTCAAGCGCCTTCGCAGCGTGCTCAGGGGCCGCGCTGCTGAGGACGTGGGAAAAGGCAGGCGCAGGGCGGTTATCCGATGGGCCGTGATTGACGTGGCCCTCACCGCAGGTTTGCGCGTTTCGGAGATCGCAGGTCTAAAAGTAGGGGACTTCCGGCTGAACGGCTCCAAGCCGCAACTGACCGTGCAGCATGGCAAGGGCGGCAAGAGCCGCACCATCCCGCTGATAGGGCCTCTGTCGGACCTCAGAAAGCACCTCGCCGAGTTCGTAGACTGGAAGGGCCACGCGAAAGAGCCGACCGACCCCGACGCCCCCCTGTTTGCTTCCCGGCTGCATGGACAATGGCAACACTACACACCGGCAGCCCTCAAGGCGCAGTTCAAGAAAGCCCTCAGAGACACCGGGATAGCCACTGGTCGTTACTCGATCCACTGTGCCAGGCATACCGCCGCCACTGTCCTATATGAGCGAACCAAGGACCTCCGGCTCGTCCAGGACATCCTGGGACACAGTTCGCCCGCAGTCACGGCCTACTATGCCGCCATCGTCAACGGTTGGGCAGCCCTGGCCGCGGCCGGAGAGCGGGGTCTTTACTCTGATGAAACCGCCTCCTGATCGGCTTGCTCACCGCGTTCCTGGTCGAGCATACGTTGTGCCTCGCGCTCCCCGATCTTCACAAACCGCATAAGCTCGCACGCCGCCACGTCCGCCACGTCGAGCTTCAGCCTGGCGAAGTCCGCCAAGTACCGCCTTAACTCCGCACTCAGGGGGCCTTCCTCGTTCACTTCCAGTTGCGCGGTCTGCTCAATGATAGACGGTACAAATGTCCAAAGCATCACGACCATTTCAGAGAATTGCTGGCCAATCTTGTTCGCCTGCTCCAGGTTCGTCACTGCAAATCCCTCCCAAATCAGTCTAAAGGTTCGACTTCCCCGACTGCCTCTTGCACTTTCCGCATCGCTTCCATGAAGGCAGCGAGGCGTCCAACGCGCATATTCAAGCCCTGCTTGGTCGCCTTGAACTCACCCGCCTTGTTCTTGGTCCATACGCGAATATCTACAAGGTCCCACTCGTGGAAGTGGGTCTTTTGCACCCTGATAACCGCTCCGTGGTTCTTCTTCACGTCGAAAACCGCTTCTACCGCTTCTTCGGCCATTTCCCCCTCCAACCGGGCAACCTGATCAGCCCGGAATTACTCTGCGCGTGCCTGAGAAGCCGACCGGCCCGCTAAGGTACATCCAATTAAACAACTACTACAGAGAGACAAGTACAACTTACAGACACGGTACGTCTTTCCTTTTACTCTCAGAGGAACGTACTAATTGCGCCGCTCACCGTAACGTTGCTTCTTGTCTCGGCGGTTACTTCTTGCCTCTGTGCTTTCGACCCCCAACCACCTAACCGTTCCAAGAAACCCAATGTAACCCTCTCGCAGTTCACCCTACTTACTTCTCCTGCACAGGGGTTTGGACAACTAACTCTCCAGGACGCCAGCAACTTACTTTCCAGTCGGGCAAGCTTCTCGGCTATCGCACTCTCCCTGTCTGGCTTACTCAGTTCCATCGTCCGGGTCCCCACCAAAGGCAGCCAGTCGGGGCACCTGTTTGGGCCTTCTGAAGCACCGTTTTTGCCCAATCTGCCCTTAGATTTTCTCTGATTCACCCTAACCCCTTGCGCCATAGGCGGTTACGGGCATCTTGGCGTAACGCACTCTGCGGGGGCCATAGGCTACCATACGCACAGCTTTTTTGACCCCAAGGAAAGTGCCCTTTCTCCCACGAATTCGAGGACCTGTACGGCCAAAAAAGCTCGTTAGACATGGACCTCGACCTCCGGCGTCTCTTTTGCCCTGGCGCGAGCCAGCTTCCGACGCTGCTTTTGCTGGCACTTGTCGCACCTCTTTCTGCTGCTAGCCAGGGGCGCTCCGCATTCGCAGTACCGCTCACTATCCTCCCGTTCTCTCAGCATTTTGGCAGGAAGCCGACCGAGGAAAGGATGGGTAACTGTTACCTCCATCGCAGGGTCGGCCTTGCGTTCTTTGGCGGATAGTTTCCTCCAGTTACTCACGCGAGCCTCCCAAGCAACTATCTTCGCCTTGTAATCGAAAGCCGGTTGCGATCCTTCATGTGGCGGCAACACAGTTCGCTCCAGATACCGGCACGGCAGGTTCAACCACACGAGGCATTTCGGCAGGGGACTGGCAATTGCACCTTTCACACCGTAAACCTCCGGGTCTGAGCACAGCACCATTCCGCGACAGGTCTGATCCGAGAAGTTCGAGCATTCTTCCTGCGCCAGACTGCGGACGGTGGCTAGTTTGTTGTCGTTCCTGGAGAGGGATACCCTTTGTTTGGCATCCTTTGGTGTGGTCGCCACTACATCGGCTCTCCATTGGCACGGAGGGCAGATACCGCCGTTCTCCTTTTCTACCCGGCTGCCAACGTATGTCTTCCCACAGTCCGGGCAGACCATCCACCAGGGGCTGCGGCTGTCGAACTTGCGTGACCGGCCTCGTCGCGCATACTCGATCCAATCAACCGCCATTGCTCGCTGCAAGTCACCATCAGGCATCTGCCGTCCCCTTAGTCCTTTTGAGACGCCCCAAGCCGCTCCCTGAGCCGCCGAGTGCGTTTCAGCCGAGTCTCTACCCCGACGCCCCGCCGCCGGAACTCCATCTTGAGATGTTTCAGCGCCTCCTCAAGCGGAATGGCGTTGTCATGCAGAAATCCAACAATCTCCTCAACCGCTTCGTCGTCTAGGTTAGGTTCTGTGAGCTGGTAAGCCTTCAGTCCGATAACCTTATCGGCCTCGACGCCAACGGCCCGCATAGTCTGGACTGATTCGGCCCGTGTCCTGGCGCTTTGCAGCAGACCCTTCTCGGTGACGCCGAGGGCTTCAAGTGCCTTCGCGTAGAGGTTACAGCGCTCCACGTCACCCTTCCTCGCAGCCTGCCAGAACAGGCGGTAGTACCGACTGCGAACCGCCGTATTTGCGAGCCGCGACGCCTTCTCGGTGTCTACCTTGTTGGCAGTACAGGCCTCCTGGATGTCGCGCATGATGCTAGCGCGGCTTTGGCCCATGTTGGAGATGGCGAACAGGACCTTGCTGAGAGTTACGCCCATGGCTGCCTTCGCATCCGCCTTGTAGATTTCCTCGTAGGCGCGAATAGCCTTGCCAACCGTCATACCCTTAACGAGGGGCAGTGCGAGAAACGCCTGGTTGCCTCGAAAACTGAACGGGACGAACTTCTCCCCGACGCCCTTAGCCCGTTCTATGATGCTCTCGTATTCCATCAAGTCATGAGCCGAGAAGGGTTCAGGGAAGTCTGAGCCGACGCCCACGCCGGTAGCCTGCTCGAATATGAGGGACGCGAGCGGGCTGAGCTTGTAACCGAATTCGCGCAAGGGATACTTGATCCAGCCCATGATCTCGCGTGCGGCCTTTCCGAACCGGACGTAGCGCCTCGACATATCGCCCCGTTCTTTCCAGTCTCGGTTCCAGGGGAGGGATCGCCACAGGTCCGTTATGTCAACGTCCCACCGATGGCCCGGCTCATTTTCCCAGGTGAACTTGCGGGAGAACAGTTGATTAGCCGCTTGCGATACCATGAACAGCCACATGCCGTATCGAATCAGTTGCCAGAACCGGAACTTCTTTGACAGCGCACGGATGTAGGGCGATTTCGAGTCACCGGCGTAACGGAAGATGCCGCTGACTACCTTCAACTGGCTGTATGTCCAGTCTAAACTCATAAGGCCCTGACTCATAATTTGGCGAAACTTCGGGTGCCGGAAGATCGTGTTCTCGAATTCTTGCCCGCCGTATTGGTCGGCAAGGTACTGGGTGATGGCCTCCTTCAACTGAGCCGGGGTCACGTTCGGGGGCAACTTGGGTGTTTCCCGCGTGACGAGATCGAGGTATGTCATGCAAGCGAGGCGTTCCTTGAGCGTGTTCCACAACAAATTTTGGGTCCAGGCGTACCCCTTCTGTACCCCTTTGGTCAGCCACCGGGCAGGGGCCAGGGCAGTTTTGTGGAGTGGGGTCAATCCTGCAAGTCCCGTAGCCATCTTCGCTTTCCCTGGATCGCCGCCGAGGCGCTCCACATACTCCACCGCAGCATTGAAGATTCGCTGTAACTGGTTGATACCCTCAGTGCCTATGGTGCCCGGCTGGTAACCATGGAGAACCATATCACCCATAAACTCCGGGACCTGACGTAACTGTCGCCCTGCCTCAAACAAGCCCACGTGGGCTGGAATCAGGCCGCCCAACTTCGCCTTGGCCCCAAACCGCTCAGCCTCCTTGCCCCACAACCCCAGGACGAGACGCCGAGGACCAAGAGCGGCGGCTCCACTGTCCAGAAGGTCCTGGAAATGGAATAGTGAGAACAGGGTCAACTCCATCGCTTTCATTAGGCCGTTGATCGCAGAGAACGCACGGACTGCGCGGTGGGTAAGCGGCGAAGCGAAGATCGCATCGAGGGAGCCATAGACTTCCGGGTCAACGGCGACCTGGCCTTGCCAGAGCAACACGCCCCGGTTCCCGATTCTGCGGCCATACACGCGGCGGATCGCGGGATGGTCGAGTCTCGGCCAGTCCGGCTTGTCCTTCACCTTCTGGACGATAGACTCCCCGGCCTCGTTGAGAATCTTCGGGAGGACCTGGAGAAGGGCCACGTTCGTTTCGACTCGGAAGTTGATACCGGCCCAGAGGCGAATACCGTCTGCGAGTGTTTGCGCCCGCGAGATCAGGCCCATCTGCGCGGCTTCGCCAAGTGTCGGCAGGATGCGCTTCTGCGTTTGGCCCGTGCGCTTCGCCCAGCGAGACACCGCTGTCCTATACCGCTCGGTCAACGGGGTCTTGTAGCTGTGGATGAAGTAATCCTGAATGAAACCTATCCACTCCGCCGCATCGGCGCCGCGCATATACTTATCAACAGCCTGCCTCATCGCCTCGAAGTAGCCCCGCGCCAGGGTGACGGCCTTGCGCCCCTCTGGCGTCATGTCCCGCTGGATTTCGGCAATGGACTTGCCGGTCAAGTGATTCTTCTCTGCGTGCTCAAGCATCGCAACCCAGTCCGTTTGCACCTCATCGGCCAGCTTCTTGTCGCCCTTTGCGGCTTTTAGGGCGAGATCGTCAATGCGCTCGGCATCCCGGTAGGCTCGGTAGAGTTGTGCCTTGTAATCCCTCTGCCGCTGGACGCCGAGGCGCTTCACCGCCAGGTCATAATCAGCCACCTCCTCTGGTCCTAGGCCGAAATGGACTTTACCGTAAGGAAAGTGCTCGGTGAGCCACTCCGACACGGCAGGTCGGTCAGGTCCTTCATCACGGACGGCCCACAGGTGGTTAATGATCCCTTTGACCTTCGGGTTTGTTGCCAGTTTCGCCTCGAACAGTGCCGTGACTTTGGGCGCAAGCCGATGCGCCAGCGCCGGGTCGAGGATGTACGCACTCAGGAAGTCGCCCATCAGTTCGGTGTGCTTTGCCCGATAGGCTTTAGTTGCGGCGCTTACACTGTCTGCCCATAGATCGGGCCGCAGAACCTTAGAGATGCGAACCAACTCAAGGCGGTAGGCACGGTCCCCTTTCGTTCTACCGAAGCGCTCCTGGATGGAGGAGGGCGGCGACCAGTTGTTGAGGGCGTAGTCAATCGCATGACCCAACTCGTGAGAACCTGTCAAAACCCAGCCCACGTCGAACACCTCTACCATCGGCCTGTCGGGACGGAACGCCCCAAGCAAGCCGCCGCGCAGTTCCCTATACCGATACGGCATGTCCAGGTCGCGGGCAACGCCCATGAGTTCAGTCCAGAAGTCTTCACCGACAGGTTTGATTTCCTTCGGCCAGGGTCGTTCAGCCTTCTCTAACTGCGATTCAACCGCCTCGACCTCTCCCGCCCCTTCCGCCACCGGCACTTCCGCTGCCTCTGCAAAAAGGGTCACTTCCTTAATCGGCGCGATTACTCCCAAAGAAGCCTGTGCCTTCGGAGCGCGTTTGCGCGGAGCCTTGCCGGTCGTGACCTGATAACCCTGTTTCTCGAAATCCGCGACCGTGTAGCCAACCACACCTTCGCTTGATTCGACCGAAAGCGGACTTAGGAGTGCCTGCGGCGTATCCGTCATCGCAATTGCAACCGGCACATCCTTGTAGGTCGCCAATCGCCACGCAAAGCCCGTCCAGTTGGCCTCCACGAACTCCACCTTGTCCGCCCTGAATAGTGCGCCGCCGATCTCGTAGATAGGTTGAGGCTTGCCGTCCAGCGGGAACAGGAGTAGTGGCTTCGGCGGGTCAACCATCGTTATCTGTTTGGCGGCTTCCTCCGCCAAGTCGGCAAGACGATGGCGCATGTAATCCGGCAACTCCTCGCCAAACTCCTCGTACCACTCCGAGGGCGGGCTTCCCTTGAAGATCATATCCCCCGCACCCCACCAACCACCTTCAGGGTCATAGCGAAGTTCGTGCGCCGTTGAACGGCCAGGCTTCAGTTCCTTCGGGAGCTTTTTGGTCTTTGGCGGCTCAAGATGCTCCAGGTCAATCCGCACCGTGTCGCCGGGCCGCAGTTCCTCAATCTGTGCGTCTGTCACACCGACCACGCCGGGGAGAATGCGAAATCGAGAATCAGCCGTCTCTAAGACGAGCAGCGGTCCCTTGTCCTTATCTACTTCAACCTTGAATACCGGATTCGCCTTGAAGTCCGCGACCGCACCCGCGAACTTCTTGACAAAGGCAATGGCCTCCTTTGCCTGCTCTTGGAGTTGAGGAATAGCGCGTTGTGCCCGGATCGGCCCGACGATAACTTCCTGTGGTCCTTCCGGTCGTGGTGCCAGTTTGACTTCCGGTTCAGGCGGTGCCTCCGGCTCTGCCCCGGCGCGTTCCTGAACGTAGGTGCGGAAGCGCTGCTCTGGCGTCCCCGGTTCCTTTGCCAAGGGGTGGCCGCTCTCCACAAGGAAGCGCTCAAACTCCTGTCCTTGCGGATCAGACATATGGAGCCAGACCCAATCAATACCCCGGTCGCCTTCTCTCTGGAATCGCTCTATGGCCTCTGTGACAATGGGCGGTTCCTTCACTTCAACTGGCGCTGGCCCCTCCGGCGTAGGCGGTCTTTCCGCAGTCGGCGCGGGTGCAGTTGGCGGCGGTACAGGTGCGGCCTCAACAGGGACGGGCGGTGTTGGTTGCACTGGCGCTCCCACTGGTCCCGGCTTCATGGGGACAGCAGGGACTTCCACACCCGCGCCAGGCGCGGCGGCTCCTGGGCCTATGGCCGGTCTTGCTGCTGCGGCTTGGGCAGGCTTATACTGCGCCATTTTGCGCAGCCATTCGGCCTTGCCCGCCTCTGTCCCGGCTTGTTTCTCAAGAGCCTTGAGTGCTGCGGACATCTTCGCCAAGTCGTACTTCCGGCCTCCGACAATCACATCCTCCAGGCCATCCTTCCTGGCTAGGTCGAAGAACTTCCGCAGTGATCGCGCCGCTCTCGCTGGATCGGGATTGCCTTGCCTAATCGCCTCATATTCGCGCAGGACCGCTTTGCTTGCCCGCATCCTCTGCAACGCAGGCAACTGAGCCAAAACGCCCGCCGCTGTCGTGAAAGCGAATCCGAAGCCCGCGCCGATAACCCCCTCGAATCCGCCTTGCTGAAGCGATTCCCAAACTGGCAACCCCTCACCCATTGCGCGGAGTGCGCCGGTCGTGGCCGTTGCGGTGCCGAGATACCCCGCCTCCTCGCTGCCCTTCTTGAGAATCTGCCAAGCGACAGGGTGTTTCGCCGCGAACTCTGCTGCACTTTTCGCCAGACTCCGAACTCCGGGTGCTTCGAGAGCCTTGCTCCCTATCTTCACCAGTGCCCGTGCTCCGGGTGCCTTGCTCAGAACAGTCTTGATGAAGGGCGATCCGGCCCTCAAGCCGCTCAACAGTCCCATAAACACCGCCCATTCTCCCGGTTCACGTTCAACGCGCTTGAAGAACTCCGTCGTCTCGTCAGTACTGAGTTCCCGCGCCTTGCTCTCCGCCAAGTACGATGTGACACCCGGAATCAACTTCTCGCTGTGATACGGGAACATCTCAAGGGCCGGTGTGAGTAGCATCCGGTCCATCTTCTGGGACCAAGGTTGGATCCAAAGTTCGTGGGCCTGCTTGAGTCGTTTCAATTCCCAAGGTTGAAGCCCCTCCTGCATCTGCGGATTCGCCAACGTATACTCGATGAGAACTCTTTCTCGCTTGTTTGGCGACCGCAAGTGCAGACCTTGAGGTTCGCGGTACTCGCCTACCCAACCTTGCTGCCATGTCCCCGTAACCGACTTCATCGGCCCGACCCGTCCGGCAAGTTCCTTCGTTTCCTCAATCGCCCGGAGAAAGCCTTCTCCGCGAATTTCCCTGCCTTCTGTCTCCGCAACAGGTCGCTCAGGAACAAGTTGATCGAGCAGGGTGCGCCTAGGTTGTTCCTGCTGTTCTGGCACGAGTCTTTCAAGTAGCGTGGTCATTTTGTCCCCCCGGCTTCTACCGCATAATCAGCCGTGAATCCCTTTGCGTTCAGCCATACCTCGAACTCATCCCGTGACACCGGACCTCTCGCCTGATGTTCACTGGCAAACAACTTGACCATCTCATCACCGCGCTCAGGCGGCAGCCGTTTGAGGCCCGCAGCCTTCGCCGCAGGAACAGCCGCGCCCTTCCTTTCGACCGTGACGCCGGGTGTCTCTTGTATCATGCGCTGGTCAGCCTCACTGGGTATTATTGGGACACCAGTAAGACCACCCATCATTCGTTCTTTGAATGGTGATATTGGTCCTGCCGCTGTCGGCCCTATGCCCTGGGCCTTGTACGCCTGCCGCCGCTGTTTCATCGTTTCGAGCACAAGATTGTGTCGTTTGGCCCGATCCAGGGAATCCCAACTCGGCTCCAACAGGGCCAGGTCCTTCGCGGTCGCACTGTACATCTTGTTAAAGTCGCCCTCAGACATGACAACTTCAGCCCCTCGGCGCTTCTGCTCCTCTGCTTGAATCTGCCGGATTTGCTCCCAAGTCACGGTGCCCCCTTGCCCCAAAAGGTCAAGAGCATCGGTCAAGTTATGTTCCCTCGCATACCACCCCACGAGAGTCTGTTGTGCCTTCATCCGTTCTGTTTCAGTCTTAGCGCGTACCTCAGTGTTCATAAAGGCTTTCATAGTTTGGGCCTCTCGCATATCCGTTGGCAGCGCGGGCAACCCCCACTGTTTCTGCAAGACTCGGCCACTGGTCTCCTGCCACCGCTCCTGCCGGTCGGCTTGGGCAGCCACGGTTGCCTCGCGGGCTAACCGCTCGCGCTCGCCCGTCATTTCCTGCCGCTGGCGTTCGCGGTCCATCTGCTCATTATGCTCGATGCTGTTCGTGTACAGTTTCCACTCAATGTCCCGCGCCGCTCTGAGCCGAATCAGTTGTTCAAGTTCGGGTCGCCATATCTCGCGCTGCGTTTCTTGATGGCCCAGGTCCATGCGCATCTGTTCTTCAAACGTCGGTTGCCGCTGCATCATCATGCTACCTTCCCCCTAAGAATCGCTAAATTGCCCGAAGCCTCCCCGATCTGCGGTGCCACGCCCGCAGTCGTGTCCTCAGAAGGGTATCTCATCCTCCGGCACATCCTGGCCTTCAATCGGCTCTCCAACTGCCGTATCCACTTGTCTTGCCAGACGACCTTGCGATAGAGGATCGTCATGCCCCGCCGGTAATCCTCGATCTGCCATTCCGTCCCCACCATTGCTCTCCCCATCAGTAACCCCCTCAAAGCGAAGAACTGGTTTGTTAAAGGTCATGAAGAACGCCCCGACCCGGCCATGCCTGTTTTTGTCAATCAAGAATTTCCTCCTTGCCACTGGTGGCTCCGGCTCCATACCGGGACCATACTTCGCGTCGTGGCCCAGGAGAATCACGACATCCGCTGCTTCTTCTTGCTCGCTGCTCTCCTTCAAAACGTGCTCCGGGTGATCCTTGCTGACACGCCGCAGTTGCGATAACGCCAGAACGTGGAGATTGAAGTTTTTGGCAAGTCCCTTCAATTCCTGTGTAACACCCCCCACTTCAAGCCTCCTATCCCGCGCCCCCTCAAACCTCACCAGCTGGATGTAGTCCACGATGACCAGCTTTACATCTCTCTGGCGCGATTCCCTGGAGACATGCTGTTTGATGCGACTAACCGAGATCGCCCCAGTGTCGTCCAGCAGCAGAGGGGCGGCGGCAATTCGTTTTGCAGCGCCCTGCCACTTGTCGTAGTTCGTGGCAGTGAAAGTGCCTCGGCTGACCTCGCTGTAGTCAATGCCCGTGAGGATACGTTGGAGGTTTGTCACCACCTGGTAGGCGGGCATCTCCACACTGAAGAACAACGTGGGCACACCCTTCTCAATGCAGGCGTGACAGATGATGTTCTCCGCCACACTGGTTTTCCCATCCCCCGGTCTACCACCAACAATGCTCAACATCCCTGGCTGCAACCCGTGGAGAATGCAGTCGAGTGGCGGTATGCCAGTCTCAATACCTTGCAGGCGACCCTCCGAGCGGGCCTCCATGTACTCCGTTGCCTCCAGGATAGCATCCGTAATCGGAGGAATGGCTTTAACAGAACCCGACTGGATGCCCTCTACAAACCGCTGAATCTGCTCAAGAATCTTGTCTGGCTCGCTGCCGCGCCTGGCAGCATCACCCAACGTTGCGCGAAGCTCAAGAATTCTGCGTAAGACGGTATTATCCCGGACGAGTTCAATGTAGTACTCGGCGTTCACACTGGTCGGCACGGACTCCATCAGTTCGGGCAAATAACCCACGCCGCCTATCTTCTCCAACTTCCCTGTCTTCTCCAGTTCGTTTTTCAGCAACACAAGGTCAATCGTGCCCTTGTCGTCAAACAGGTCGAGCATGGCACTGAAGATGTGCTGGTGCTTGTGCTCGTAGAAGTCCTCTGGCTTGAGGCGGTCCTTGGCAAGTTCAAACGCTTTGGGAGACAGGATCATAGACCCAAGTGTAGCCATTTCAGCCTGAATGTCGTGGGGCAATAGTCCTGACGGTTGCTCGTTCATACCGTGAAGTTATCCCCTTTCTTTGCTCTCGGCGGTACGGTCCTTGCATCATGTCCTGTCTGCGGCGCCCCTTCCTTCCGCCATCTCTCTAGGATCGCGTGGGTATATGCCGCGTTCGTCTTTCCACATCGCTCCGTTTCTTCTATCGCAGGCAGCACCCAAGGTAGGGGATATATCCGATACCACTGCGCAAGTTCCCCAGGCACATTCCCATAGACTTTAAACGCCAGTTGCTCAGCACCCTCTGGCACCTCTTTCCCGTTCTCTGTCTTGTTAACAGTTAACAAGAGGGGGGCAGGGGGGGTACTTGCTTCTGTATCTGTATCTGCCTCTGCCTGGGCTAACGTTAGGTTTACAGGGCTAACAGGGTTAACAGGCTGTTTACAGCCCCTTTCTTTCGCCCGGCGTTGTGCCATGTAAGTCCTCATGTATTCACGCCTTGCGTCTTTGTTGCGCAGATTGCGATAGGCCAGGTAGTTAACAATCTGATAGCCGCCGTCAACCCGTTCAATCCTGCGGCCTTCTAAAACCAAAGTTCTGCTTTCGGGATCGGGAGCCTCGAACTTTTCAAGGGCTGCGCGTGTGTGTGCGAGATTGACGCCAGCGCGTTTAGTGATCCCCGGAGCGGTTGACCGCACCAGACCTGTTTCGTCGGCCATCATCAAGAGGGTTATCCAGACGATCCGGGTGTCACTCGATTCCGACCACAAGGATGAATCCATGAGGTCTGCGAACAGTTTCACGAACATATGTCATTCCCCTATGGCTTGCTGCCGATGTCAGAGTTGAGCAAGGCAAGCCCGTGGGGCCACCCGGCAGAGCGCAGCCCCACGAGGAGAACCGAACGCGGCACACGGGTACCGCGCCCGGATAGATTCCCTGGATTACGCTCGTGCTGCTTGGCGCAGATCGTCAGAGCGATTCCTGTTGTTGCCCTGCTCACGTTCTGGTACTCAAAAGAACACTTGAGCGAAAGGGCGTTCTAGGTGGGCTGTGCGGCTGCTCGGATGAGACGTGTTCGAGTCCGACCTTGGTTCAAGCCTGCCCCGCTCCAAAGTCAGGTGTTCGAGTGTCCCAGGAGTCCGTATTCACTCCCCAGTTACCCTAACTACACCGTCAACCTTCGGGGGAAGGTCGTAACGACTATCGTTGCGCAGGCGGCTTCGGGGAGCCTATGCCTCCCGCGCCCATATCCTGTTGTTAACATCCTGGCGCGGCCTGTGCCCCTGTCCCTCCGGCCAGTAGGTGTTCAGGTTCCGGGCGTGCGCGACTTACTGATAGTCGTGCCTCGTTCCGCGCCGCCTCAATAATGTTCTTCAGGGTGAGAGCCGACGCGCCGAAATACAGTTCATCACTACTCACTTCTGAAGCCTTTGGATTCTGCAAGAAGGTTTCCAGTTTCCGTGCAAACTCGTCGAGTAGCGACGTGAGACGGCCCTTTGTAGGGGTTTCCCTAACCGTCTGGTAGAGATCGAGCGCCACAAGTAACGCCCTCCAATCTGCCCAAGTCACCCCACACTTGCTGTAGCGGCTAAGGCAGAACGCCGCCGGGTCAAGACTCAGTTGCACGGCCCACTCATATTGCCCGGCACCCTGGAAGTGCTCGCGTTTCGGAACCATAGCCAGGTTTTCCCCCGCACATTGCAGGAGTGCCATGTCCTCCAAGATTCTCGCCCTTACCTCCTCGGGCGGGTTTGCGATCAAGTCGAAGGCCTGAGCGCCGAGCCGCTCTGTGTCGTCGCCCCTACTGAGCTTTTCGACAAGGGCCACGTAGCGCAAGGCCCACGTTGCAACCTCATCAATGTCATCCCCTCTGTCCAGGGCTTCCAATGCATCTTGAACCCACTGCCGACCCTCGCCGTACACCTCGGCGTTACAATCCATATAGCGCCCTACGATGTAACGGACCAAGGTTGCCGGGATGCAACCGTCGAGTAGTTCGGCCAACAACTGCCATCCGGCCTTGTCTGGCAATGCGAGTGTCGTTTCTCCCATCGTCGTTTCTCCCGTCAAAGGGTCCAACGGCCACGCCCTATGAACGTGCGCTGGGTGTTCCGTAGGAACAGAGTGCCAATGTGGTGTTTTTGTACCGAAGATTCTTCAATTACAGTCTATTCCTCTGTTCGTTCGTCTGCCGGATTCGGCCCCCACAGGGTCTCTAGCGCCCGTTTTGGAAAATCTTTGCTTTTTCCAGAAAAGTAGGGCTTCCATTTGTCCTCGTCCCGCCGAAACTTGTTCACCGCACGCTGATGAGCGTTCCGAACCGCCCCCTTTGTTGTGCCAAGCGCTTGCGCCACCTTCTTGTATGGCAGCAGGCCATTGTTCTGCGACCGGGCCTCATCTGACAGGTAGCGTAGGCGGATTACCGCCGCTTCCAGTTTGGGCAAACTCTTTAGTTCTCGATAGACGGCCCCCTTTAGTTCCCGGTCGCGGTGTCGCTCCTCATCGGTTGACTTCCGTTGGGCGTCGCGCTCCTTCTCCAACATAGAAAGGATATAGTCCGGCGAAATCCGGCGACCATATTTATCCAACTCGCCAGTTGCACGCTTCTTTTGGATCGCCTCGCTTTTCCTCCAGGCCAACACAGCATTTAGGGCGACCGTGTAGGCATAAGCCTCCCTATTGTGTGCCTCCTTCTCCACCTTATCGCGAGCTTTCCATACCGCGATTCGGGCTACTTGCCCTGCTTCGTCGAACTTACGAGTGTCACTCCGAGAGGGGAATAGACGGTGGGCCACAAGTTTAGCGACGCGCTCAGTCATTTCGTCGAGGTCTTTTGCGGTCAGGGGCGCCATGGGTCCCGACTCTTTCGGATACTCGTTCCGCCGGTTCGCCCTGTCCCACCATTCGCGTGCCTTCGCTTTGTCAACCGGGACCCCCTTCCCCAGGAAGTAACACTCCCCCAACTCGCGCTGTGCCTTCCTATCGCCCCCCTCAGCGGCCTCACGCAACCATTTCATCGCCTCCGGCCCATTCGTGGTATCGTCACTCACAGTTGTCCCTCCGCACCCGCGACGGAACTTCGGCGAGGGCGACTGCTCCTTGACCCAACTGCCTGTGCTGCTGGCACGTCCGATTCGCAAGCCACGCCTCAACATCGGCCTTGAGGAAGCGCAACCGCCCGCGTTGGCCGCTGCCGATCCGAAAGGCGGGCAATCCCTCGTGTTCTATGAGGTGATAGACCCATGTGCGAGAGAGCCTCAGCACTGTTGCCACTTGCGCGGCATCGAGGAGGTCGTCCGCCGTGCCAACCACACCACCCTGCATCACTACCTCCTGTTAGATGTGGTAGCGCCCTTGACAATCCCCAGGCCCCTGCGTTACCCTGAACGTACAAGGGTCCGGGCGTCTAAACGGGCGCTGCTGGAACTTGTATCGCCCGCTGGCTGCCACTAACAGTCGGCGGGCTTCGTTTCACCAACTCACAGACTGCGGCAACGTCGCTCAACCTCCGTCCTTACTAGAGACCTTGCCGCTTGACTTGCCGACTCTATCCTGCAACATCGCCAAGTCCTGTCGCATCAGTTCAAGAATCGCCGCAGGAAGTGTCCTTACCACCTCCTCCGCCAGTGTTTTCACGTATTGCGACACCACAGGCTTTCCTTCCGCCGGAGGTTGGCTTTCGAGTTCCCTGACTAGCTCGTCGAAACAGCGTCGTTCCCAGTTCTTGGCGTCCTGCATTTGCTGGCCCAATTCGCGCTCGGCGGCTTGGGCGTCCTTCTTGGCCAGTTTGGCGTAACGGTCCGAGAGTTCGGCGCAGTATTCCAAAGCCCGCTCGCAAGCGAAACGCACGAGGGCCGGAGAAAAGCGACCCTTGAGAACCTGGGAAACCCGTTCCGGGCCGGAGATCGGAAGGACGTATTCCTCCACGAACCGGCGTAGGCTCACGCCTTTTTCGTTTGCCCTTCCCTGGAATGTGGCCTTGAGTTCAGGTGTAACGCGGCAATGCAATTGCCCCTCTCTCTTACTCGTACTCATCAATGTCTCCTTCTGCTTGAGCCTAATCTGTACCCGGTGTCATTGTCGTAAATGATACCACACATGACTCACCCTGTCAAGAGAATTCCAGAGCGAATCAATGAGAAGGAATCACTCTCTTTGTGTGACCGGAAGAAAGAAGGCGGCGGGGAGCATTTGCGAGGACACAGGGTAGGATCATCCCAGAGCAGCGGAACCGTGATTACCAGTCTGGTCGGACCTGCTCAGGCAGGAGGTGAGCATACTTCTGTGTCGTCTGCGGATTCCCGTGGCCGAGGAACTTGGAGATTGCATAGAGCGTATATTTTCCCGACTCGGCCATCTGCGAGGCGCAGGTATGTCTCGACGTATGAAAACTCACGTCACTCCATTTCGGCCCCAGGGCGTCCAGGACCTTGCGGAGGTGGTGCGCCAACCAACTCCCGGTCCAAGGTGAACCACGGGCGTTCAAACAGAGCCACTCGCGTTTTGGCAAGGGATCAGGCAGATATTTCAGTAACGCCGGATGAAGCTGGATCGTCCGCCAATCCTTGTTCTTGGACGCAGTCACGGTGAGTCGGTTCTCGCGGACCTCCACATCCTCAACGCGCAAATTACAGACTTCTTCCCGGCGCAAACCCTGATAGACGCCGAGAGCGGCGGGTAACTGTAACACATGCCCGTCGAGAGCCTCCAAGAGCTCCGCGATCTCCTCCTTGCTGAGATGCCGTTCCCGCCCCTTCTGCGCTTCCCGCAGCACCATGTCGCCCATAGCGTCGGTTGCGATCAGGTTCCGGCGAATCCCCCACCTTACGGCTGCCCGAAATGCGGCTGCATAGCCGCGCACGGTGTGAGGGGAAAGCTCGCCTTGTTCCAATGACGCCGCGATGTCCGCTAGGGTCCGCTCGCGCAGTTCGTGGAGGTACTTCACACCAAGACCATCCAGTACACCAAGCACACGCCGGAGTCTGTAAAGGATCACGTCATTTGAGTTCTTGGCCCGCGCTGCCTCTGTGGCGTGGAGGTACCCATCGAATAGGTTCTCTATCGTGAACGATGGGCCTTGACGCCCCCCGCGCCCCTTTGAAGTCACTGTACTGACAAACTCAACTGCCTGTTCACGATTGGCGAAGAATTTCTGGTGACGGTGGCCCCGACCGTCCCTATAATCGGTGACCCAACGCCAATTCCCGTGCTTGCGCTGCCTTCGGATTCTCATGTCGGTAACATTATGGTAACATGGTTACCGAAAGTCAAGCGGATTCTCCGCCTGTTTCGCCGGTGTGGGGCACAATCTAAGATGCTGAACCGTAAGGAGATAGGAAAGAAGGGAGGTGGGGTGACCAGAGGGGATCGAACCCTCAACCCCTAGAGCCACAGTCTAGTGCTCTAACCAGTTGAGCTATGGTCACCACAACGTCTCCATGTTAACCGGGCAAGGCCGTCCGTTCAAGGGCCGTTGAGCCCCGGAGCATCTGGGGGCGTTTGAAAAGGCCGACGCCGGCGTCTACAATGCGCCGGCCGCATCCCCGGCGCGCACTGTGGTGCGTCTATCGTTCAGGCAGGATGGACAATTCCCTGCGCACGCGCGGAGGGACGCAGAGGTTATGAGCGATTTGCGAGTTGACACGCTTCAGATGCCCGCGGCGCGACTTGGCCCGGAGAACCCTCTCCCGCCGCTGTCAACGCCGGGTGTCGCAGCCTCCGCAGACGTTCGCTGCGACGACACCGTGCCGGAAGCGGACCGCAAGTACTTCGGGTATGGGAGCGACACGGGCGTGCTTCCTCACCGTCTCCAGGACGACTACGGTCGCCAGCGAAGGCCGCGAGCATTCAAGGTGGCCATATTGGAGAACGAGGTCTTGCGCGCCACCTTCCTGCTGGAGCTGGGGGGCCGTCTGTGGTCGCTGGTTCACAAGCCTTCCGCGCGCGAACTGCTCGACGTCAACCCGGTGTTTCAGCCTGCGAACCTCGCGCTGCGCAACGCGTGGTTCAGCGGGGGGGTGGAGTGGAACGTGGCTGTCCGGGCGCACACGCCCCAGACGTGCTCTCCGTTGTTCGCGGCGCGGGTGAAGGGCTACGGCGGTTCGCCGATCCTTCGACTGTATGAGTGGGACCGGATGCGTGGAATCCCGCACCAGCTTGACTTCTCGCTGCCGGACGGCTCTGAGATGCTTTTCGTGCGGATTCGGCTGCTCAATCCCCACGAGAAGGTGACCCCGATGTACTGGTGGTCCAATATCGCGGTTCGAGAGCGGCCCGACTTGCGGGTGGTCGCGCCGGCCGAGCGCACCTTCCGCCACAACTACGACGGGACGATAGGGGTCCTCCCCATACCCGTGGTGGACGGCATTGACGTGACCTATCCGACGAACGTGCCCACGGCGGCTGATTTCTTCTGGTACGTCGAGGATGGCCAGCGGCCCTGGATAACGGCCCTTGACGCGGAAGGGAAGGGACTGGTCCAGACCTCGACCTCTCGGCTGCGAGGGCGGAAGCTGTTCGTGTGGGGCATGGGTCCTGGGGGAAGACGCTGGCAGGAGTTCCTCTCCGTGCCCCGGCACCCGTACATAGAAATCCAGGCCGGCCTGGCCCGTACGCAGAGCGAGTGTCTCCCGATGCCGGCAGGCGCGGAGTGGTCGTGGATGGAGGCCTACGGCTTGATGGAGGGCGACGCGAAGGCAGCGCATGGTTCAGATTGGGCTGCGGCGCGCAATGCGGTTGCGGCGCGTCTTGAGGAGATGCTGCCGGAGCAGTGGCTCGAGCAAGAGCTTGTGCGCACCGCAGAGGCGGCTGATCGCCCGCCGGAGGAGATAATCCACCGGGGCCCCGGCTGGGGTGCGCTGGAACGCCGTCGCAGGGAAGCAGCGGGAGACAAGCCCTTCTGCTCTGCGGGGATGGTTTTCGATGACGCTTCGCTGGGCGCCGATCAGGAGCCGTGGCTTGCGCTCCTGCAACGGGGCGAATTACCCCACAAGAGTCCTGACGAGGAGCCCGGCGCCTGGATGGTGCAGGATGAGTGGCGACACATGCTCGAAGACGCGGTGCGGGAGGGCCGTGGTGACCACTGGCTCTCGTGGCTGCACATGGGGGTGATGCGCTATGAAGCTGATGATATCGAGGGGGCGCGAGAGGCGTGGGAGATGTCGCTCTCGCTGGAACCTTCGGCCTGGGCCTATCGCAATCTGGCCGTCCTGGCCGACCAAGAAGGAGAACAGAGCAAAGCGGTGGAGATGTGGATCACCGCCTGCCGAATGGCTCCCCAGCTCGTCCCGCTCGCCGTGGAATGCTGCGAGGCCCTGATCAGGGCCGGTCGGCAGGCGGAGGTGCCGGACCTGTTGGATTCCCTATCGCCGGATGTTGCGGACCACCCACGGGTCCGTGTGCTCACTGCTCGCGCCGCGCTGGACACCGGCGACCTGGAGACGGTGGAGCGCATACTGCTCGGCGGCGTGGAGCTTTCGGATCTTCGCGAGGGAGAGGACGTGCTGACGGAGCTGTGGTTTGGCATGCAGGAGAAGCGGCTTGCCGCTGAGGAAGGGGTAGAGGTTGACGAGGCGCTGCGGGAGCGCGTGAGGCGGGAGTTTCCGCCGCCGCCGGAGATTGACTTCCGCATGGCGGCAAAGGCGTCCGATGCGGAGCCGACGAGCGAAGCAGGCGAGACCTGAAAGGAGTGACGCCCCGGGGCTCTGTGTTCTCACTGCGGACGTGGGTTCTCTTTTTCTCGGCAAACACCAGTAGATGAAGGACACGGATTTCGACATCATCGTCGTCGGTGCGGGTCACGCGGGGTGCGAGGCGGCGCTGGCCGCTTCCCGTATGGGGGCCCGTACGGCGCTGCTCACGATGAGCCTCGATACCGTCGCACACATGAGCTGCAATCCGGCCGTCGGCGGACTGGCCAAGGGTCAGCTCGTCCGCGAACTCGACGCGCTCGGCGGCGAGATGGGGAAGGTCACTGACGCTGCGGGCATTCAGTTCCGGATGTTAAACACCGGGAAAGGCCCGGCGATGCACTCCCCGCGCGCGCAGGCGGACAAGGCGGCCTACAGCCTGGAGATGAAGCGCCGGCTCGAGGACCAGCCGGGTCTCTCGTTGCGCAGCGAGATGGTGGATGGGCTGCTGACCGAGTGCGGACGCGCAGCGGGCTTGCCCGCCGTCCGTGTGGCGGGCGTGACGTGTGGGAGCGGCAACGCATACCGTGCCCGCGCCGTGATCCTCACAACCGGCACCTTTCTGCGGGGGATGCTGCACTGCGGGCCGGTCAAGACTGTGGGCGGCCGGATAGGGGAGCCGAGCGCGGAATTGCTTTCGGGTTCGCTTTCCGATGCGGGCCTGACCCTCGGACGGCTGAAGACCGACACGCCGCCGCGCGTGGACGGCCGCACGCTGGACCTGGAAGGGCTGGAGCCGCAGCCCGGCGACCCCGATCCGCAGCCGTTCAGCTTCTCGACGGAGCGCATTGAGCAGGAGCAGATGCCGTGCTACCTGACCTACACGAACCCGCGCACTCACCAGATAATCCTGTCGGCAATTGACAGGGCGCCGCTCTACGATGGGCAGATCACCGCCGGCCTCGGCCCACGTTATTGCCTGTCCATCGAGATCAAAGTGCTGCGCTTCCCCGACAAGGAGCACCATCAGATCTTCCTCGAACCCCAGGGCCGCGACACGGTGCGGTTCTACTGCAACGGCCTGTTCACGAGCCTGCCGCCGGACGTGCAGGAGGACATGGTCCACAGCATCGAGGGGATGGAGCGGGCTGAGATCATGCGCTACGGCTATGCCGTGGAGTACGATTTCGTGCCGCCGACGCAGCTCTGGCCGAGCCTGGAGACCAAGGCGGTGGGAGGGCTGTTCCATGCCGGCCAGATAAACGGCACCAGCGGCTACGAAGAGGCCGCCGCGCAGGGCATCATCGCGGGCATAAACGCCGCGCGCAAGCTTCAGGGCAAGGAGCCGCTTGTCCTGGGTCGCGACGAGGCCTACATCGGCGTCCTCATTGACGACCTGGTCACCAAGGGCACCGAGGAGCCCTACAGGATGTTCACTTCCCTGGCCGAGTATCGGCTCCTGCTGCGGCAGGACAATGCAGACCGCCGCCTGATGAAATACGGTTACGAAAACGGCCTCATACCCGAAGCGCAGTGGCAGAGGCGCCGGGAGAGTGAAGTTGCCATAGCGGCGTTGCGCGCATACCTGGATACGCACTACCACGACGGCAAATCCCTCACCCAATACCTGCGCCGGCCCGGCATAAGCATGAAAGAATTGGCGCAGATGGACGAGCGTGTGCGAGCGCTCGCAAGGGATCGGCACGTGTGCGAGCAGGTCCAGATCGAAGTGAAGTACGAGGGCTACATCCAGCGCCAGCAGGATCAGGTCGAGAAGTTCCGCCGCTCCGAGGACAAGAGGATCCCGGTGTGGCTCGACTATCAGGATATCCCCGAGCTGCGCAACGAGGCGAAGGAGAAGTTTGCCGCCGTGCGGCCGCTGTCAATCGGGCAGGCCTCCCGCATCAGCGGCATCTCCCCGGCCGACATCTCCATCCTGCTCGTCTACATCGAAGGCCGGCTGAGGAGGCGACGATCACGTGAGTCATCAGCGGAAAGGTCAAATGGTGGGTAAGAGGCTCTAAGTAGCCACGGGAGACATGTATGGACAGCATGCTGCAGACGCTTGACGGATGCTGGACGCTTGTGCCTGATCCTGGCAACGTAGGACGGGAGGAGCGATGGTTTGAGGCCGCGCGGGAGGGCGCTCAGCCTGCGCGCGTCCCGGGAGTGATCCACGAGGTATTCCCCGACTATCACGGCGTGGCCTGGTACTGGCACACGTTTCGCCCGGCGCGCGCTGCCTCGGCGAACGAGCGCGTGCTCCTGCGTTTCGGGGCCGTTGACTACCTGGCGGCGGTCTGGCTCAATGGGCAGCACGTCGGGGGGCACGAGGGAGGTGAGACGCCGTTCGAGCTCGACATTACGGACGTCGTCAAGCCGGGCAGCGACAATCTCCTCGCCGTCCGCGTGCTCAACCCGACCGAGGAACCCATCGACGGCATCCGCCTCCAGGATACGCCGCACAGCTTCAAGTGCATTGCAGACTACATGCCGGGCAGGGCCTTCGACTTCGGCGGCATCATGATGCCGGTTGAGGCGGCCATCGTTCCCGCCGTGCGCATCGCCGACCTCTACGCGCGGCCGGACGTGGCTTCGGGCGAGATTCACGTCAGCCTCAGCGTGCGCAACGACAGCGGGGCGGCGGTCAAGGGCCGGCTTGAGGTCGCGGCAGGTCCGGCGGAAACCGGCGAGGCGCTGGACACGGCCTGCGCGCACGCGGATCTACCGCCGGGCGAAACCACGCACGAGCTGACTCTGACCATCGCGCGGCCGCATCTGTGGGATCTCGACGAACCCTATCTCTACTTTGTGAGGGCTGCACTGAAGGCGGACGCAAAGGAAGGCGATGGATTCGCGCACGAGCGCTCGGTGCGCTGCGGGTTCCGGGATTTCCGAGTGGTGAACGGCTACTTCCGGCTCAACGGCCGACGCGTGTTCCTCCGCTCCGCGCACACGATGAACTGTGTCCCCATCGGCCAACTGGTCCCTCCCACGCCGGATATGCTGCGGCGCGATCTTGTGTTCGCCAAGGCCTCGGGGTTCAACACCGTGCGCTTCATCTCCAAGGTCGCATATCCCTACCAGCTCGACCTCTGCGATGAGATGGGGCTGATGGTCTACGAGGAGAACTATGCGAGCTGGTGCCTGCAAGACTCGCCCCGGATGGCAGAGCTCTTTGACAACTCGTTCCGCGAGATGATCCTCAGGGACCGCAACCACCCGTCCATCACGATCTGGGGCATGCTAAACGAAATGCCCGACGGGCCAGTCTTTCGCCACGCGGTCGAAGCGCTCCGGCTCGTGCGGGACCTTGACGAGACGCGGGTGGTCCTCCTGAGCAGCGGCCGATGGGACTCCCAGCTGGGCATCGGCTCGCTGAGCAACCCCGGCAGCCGCGAGTGGGAGCACCAGTGGGGTGCCGAGGAGCCGGGGACGACTGCCCTCGCGCCCGGTCTGTATGAGAGTTGTCCTGGTTTCCACCCCTTCATGGGCGACGTCCACGCCTACCCGGTCGTGCCGCATCAGCCTGACATATATACTTTGTTGCGAACCCTTGGGGACGGCGCGAAACCGGTCTACCTCTCGGAGTACGGGATAGGCAGCCTGCTCGATGCAATCGGCGGCCTGCGCAAGTACGAGGAGTCTGGAGCGCGTCCCGACCTCCAGGACGCAGCTCTCTTCCGGCAGATCACGGATAAGCTGGAGGCCGACTGGCGGCGATTCGGGCTGGAGGGCGTCTATCCCTTCCCCGAGGACATGCTGCGGGAAAGCCAGCGACTTCACTCGCGCCAGAGGCGGCTCGGGTTCGACCTCGTGCGCTCCAACCCCAATCTGTGCGGCTTCAACCTGACGAGCGTGGTCGACGGGGGAATCACTGGCGAAGGCGTGTGGACGTTCTGGCGGGAGTGGAAGCCGGGCGTTGCGGACGCCCTGCGCGACGGCTGGGCACCCCTGCGCTGGTGCCTGTTTGTCGCCCCCTGGCACGGCTACACTGGCCGATCCGTGAAGCTGGAGGCAGTCCTTGCCAACGAGGATGTTCTGGCGCCGGGAGAGTATCCGGTCCACTTTCGGGTCACGGGCCCCCAAGGGGTGGCCTGGGAGCGGCGCATGATGATGCGGATCCCTGAGCCGGCCCCAGGTGAGGACGGTCCTCTGGCGGTGCCCGTGCTGTGCGAGGAGGCATCGGTGGACGGGCCGCCGGGGGCGTACGATTTCGCTGCGAGAATGGAGCGCGGCGGCGCGCCGGCCGGTGACCGCGTCGGGTTCTACCTGTCAGATGCCGCTGACTTGCCGAGGGGCAAGGGCACGGTTGTCGTGTGGGGCCTTGACGAGCGGACCACAGCCTGGCTCAGGGCGCACGGCGTTCGCTGCCGGCCACTCAGCAAGCGTCCGCCGCGAGCGCGAGAGGTCATCCTCGTGGGAGTGCCGAAGAAGGCCGGCCTTCCGGAGTGGCAGGAGCTTGCCCGCCGCGTGGCGCGGGGCTGCGCCGTAGTCTTCCTCAACCACGAGGCGCTCAAGCGGGGAGATGACAATACTTACTGGCTCCCGCTCGCGAGGAAAGGGAGGTGCAACGAGTTTCACGACTGGCTCTATCACAAGGAGTGCGTGGCAAAGGCTCACCCCATATTCGAGCGCCTGCAGAGCAAAGGGATCATGGACTGGGACTACTACGACCAGGTGATCCCGCACCATTTCTTCGAAGGCCAGGACACTCCCGGTGACGTGGCGGCCGTGGCGTTCGCGGTGGGGTACTCGTGCCCCGGCGGCTACGCGTCAGGCGTGCTTGTGGGATCGTATGAGTTCGGGGTGGGACGGATGGTCTTGAACACGCTGCGCGTGCTGGAGAACCTGGACGGTCATCCGGCCGCCGACCGCCTGCTGTTGAACCTGGTTCGATACGCACGCCAGGGCACGGACAAGCCCCTTGCCGACCTGCCTGCTGACTTCGATGCCACGCTGCACGCGATAGGCTATGGCACGTAGCGGCACGCGGTATGCCTTGAGCGGGTTCCTTTATGCCCGATAATGTTGATGCCTTGCCTTTGCCCCCTGCGGTGAGGGAGGCGGAGAGAGCGCGTGAGATTCAGAGCCGGCAAGCTTGATCCGGAACTGCTTGCGGAGTTGCTGCAAAGCAACGTGATTCGCGACGAGCGGGTCGTGATTCGCCCGGCCGTCGGGCGTGACGTGTGCGCCATCTGGATGGGCGAGCGATACCTGGTCGCCAAGACCGATCCGATTACGTTCGCCACCGACCGCATCGGCTGGTACGTGGTTCAGGTCAACGCGAATGACCTGGCGACGGCGGGGGCGAGGCCGCGATGGTTCCTGGTGACGGTGCTGCTGCCTGAGCGCGGCACCGACGAGGGACTCGTGCGCGAGATCTGGGGCGACCTGCAAGAGGCGCTGCGCTCGATTGACTGCGAGCTGTGCGGGGGGCATACCGAGATCACCATCGGGTTGGACCGGCCGATACTCGTCGGGCAGATGCTTGGCGAGGTGGAGCGGGACCGGCTTGTGGACAAGTCGAGCACCCGGCCCGGCGACCGCGTCCTGCTCACCAAGGGCGTCCCCGTCGAGGGCACCGCGATCATGGCGCGCGAGAGGGGCGAAGAGCTTCCGCCGCATTTCTCCGCTGAGATGATCCGGCGCGCGCGGGACTATCTTGACGATCCCGGCATCAGCGTCGTCAAGGAGGCCATGGCTGCGTGCGAGGCGGGCGGCGTCCACGCGATGCACGACCCGACTGAGGGCGGCGTTGCCACGGGCCTTTGGGAGCTGGCGCAGGCCACGGGGCTCGGACTGCGGGTCGAGGAACAGCGTATCCCCATTCTGGAGCCCGGGGGCGCCCTGTGCCGTCACTTCGGCATGGACCCGCTGGGGACGATATCGAGCGGGTCGCTCTTGATCTGCGTGGCCCCGGAGAGTGCGGAGGCGGTGCAGCAGGCCGTTGCAGCGTGCGACGTCGCGTGCGTTGACATCGGCGAGATGCTGCCCGCAGGGGAGGCCGTCACGCTCGTGCGCGACAGGATTGGGGCGCCGATGCCGACGTTCCCTCAGGACGAGATCACGAAGCTGTGGCGTGGCGGCGCCGATGCGGGGCAATGCGGCTAATCAGTGCCTGCTTCGCGTTGACAGGCCCCCGTTCGAGGTGTAATCTGCCCTCCGCGCGCAGCTTGGCGTTACGCCCCGACTCAAGTGCATGCAAAGGTTTGTTCAATGGGCCTTCGGGATGCCCAGTAGGAGACTTCTCCATGAGGCCACGGTCGGATGATGACTACAGGCGGTATGTGTGGGAGCGAGCTAAACGTGTGACGGTCTATGACTCGCCGCGGCGTGCCAGGTATCCGTCCATCACCGAGACCCGGGACGGTTCGCTGCTCGTGCTGTTGACGCGACAGACGGCAGAGCAGGAGGCGGCCGGCCTGGGCGATCTGGTGGTTGTTCGCTCATCCGACGGCGGGGAAAGCTGGTCTCAGCCCACAACCGTCTTCGAGGGCAGGGCGGGTGAGCCGCGGGCCGTGGGCACGATGACCACGTTGAAGAGCGGACGGATCGTCGCGCCATTCGCCGAACTGGGCGACTCTCAAGCGACCAGCACGGTTCGTCTCGCAGCTTCAGAGGATGGCGGGGAGAGTTGGAGCGTGGGCGTTCCGAACGTGACCATCCCGCTGACGTGGTGGGCCCCTTGCGGGAAGGTGATCGAGACGGCCGACGGCACCTTGGCGATGCCGGTCTATGGGGCGACCTCGAAGGCCGACCTCGGGGCAACAATCCACAACTGTGGGATTCTCCGCTCGACGGATGGGGGCGAGACCTGGGGCGACTTCTCGTGGCTCGCGCGCGGCGGCGGACACATGATCGGCGCTGCTCCTGCCATCAGGTTCAGTTTTCAGGGACCCTCGGTACAGCCTCTGGCGGACGGGAGTTGGCTGGCCATAGTGAGTGCGCGGCGTCTGAACAGGGCGGGCGACGGCCCGACGAAGGTGAATGAAGGGCCGGGCGCGCCTGAGGTGCTCGCGCGTCTGTGGAGCCGCGACGAGGGTCGAAAGTGGACCGCCCCAGACCAACTCATGCCTGGCGCCTGGCCGAGTCTCGCGGTGAGCGGACGGCACGCCCTCTGCGTCAACACGCACTGGTGTGCGTGGGGCGAGATGAACTTGCAGGTAAGCTCGGACGGTTTCCACAACCTCTACCAGGGCGTGCTCGTAATGAACAGAGGCTGGACTCAGGGGATGACAAACCGTCCCCAGGAGACGCCCCTGCCGCCCACGGTGCCCTACCTGGCGGACGAATGGCCGTTTGAGCGCTACGGATTTCCTTCTGCCCTGCCGGTCGGCGACGACGGCTTGATCGTGGTGTTCGACAGGACCAGGCGCGGCGCGTGGCCATATAAGTTCGATCCTCCCGAGTGGGATGAAGTCCCCTGGGAGAGGGAGTGCATTCAGGCTGTGTTCTTCCGCCGGTCGGCTGTTGAAAGTGAGCTGACGGCCCCACTGAGAGGCAAGCGGCCGCGACCCAAGGGTCGGTGGGTGCTGAGCGAGAGAATAATCGTGCCCGACGTTACCGCGTGCATGGACCAGACGCCCGACGGGGAGCTGATCGGCATCGTGGCGGACAGGTTCCAGCGCTCATCGGACGGTGGGCGTACCTGGAAGGCGATAGACGGCGCCGGGCTTCCACCTGGCGACAGAGAGATGTACCCCGCTTTCGGGATACTGCGAAGCGGCCGGTGGCTCGTCGCGTGCAGTCTGGAGCACGCTCCGTCCGTAAGCGGCAAGGCAACCATAATGGGCTCGATTGGGGGGTACTCGACGTTCAAGGATACCGGCTATTGGTACGACTGGAGTGTGGTAGTCTCGTACTCGGACGATGAGGGCAAGACATGGCACGCAGGCGAGCCGTTCAAGGGGCCGTTCAAGTGGGCATTGACCACCGTCGCCCATTTCATCGAAAGCCCTGACGGGACAGTCGCCTTGCCGATTTACGGCTGCGTCACGGACGAGGAGAACGACTCGTACTCATCCTCCAACGGTGTCATGCGCTCGCACGACGGCGGCGAGACGTGGGGCGACTTCTCGTTTGTCTTTCGCACCAACCCGAAAGGCCCGGACGACTTCCAGCCCGAGCCGCGGTACTCCGAGATGGACATTGTGCAGTTGCCCAACGGGCACTGGGTGGCCTACTCACGCGACGAGCGGCTCTCGGGCGGACCCGGCGAGGGCGGCGCCACGAAGTGCGCAGTCAGCACCGACTTCGGTCGCACGTGGACCAGAACCGGCGGAAGTCTCCTGGGCGTCAGCCAGCAGAAGGGAATCGTGCTTTCCGACGGCGCCATCGCACTCACGTACCGCGCCACCTCCTGGCAGACACCCGGCGTGGCTATCACCTACGACGAAGGGCGCACCTTTGCGTACCTGCTGGCCGGGCCGTATGAGACCTGCAATGCATTTGCGCACGGGGACGACGAGTTTGTGATCTTCACTGCAAGAAGCCACCGCTCGGACATGTCCGCCGGAGTATACCGCTGGATTCCCAACGGCCCTTAGCCTGACGTCCTGGTTCGTCTGATGATGCGGGCTGGCCGGACGGGAACCATCACAGCCTAACCCTTCGCTGCCGTCGGGCGGGGTATAGATGACGGGGCCTATCGGACCTTCGGTTGCCGGCCAGTCACTACGGGAGGAGATATCATGAGAGCACTGCACATGAGAAGCCTTCCTCGGGCAGCGGTCGGTGCTCTGATCTTAGGGATGTGCTTTGGCTTTGCTGGAGACGTGCAAGACAATACCGCTCCCGAAGAGCAAGAATTTCAGTTGTTGCGGTCCCTCAGCACCGCCATAGAAGAGGCCTGGCTGAGACCCGACCTGAGCCAGGAGACAGAGTATGATGAGAGGTATCTGGCCAGACTGGACAAGCTGGCGGCCCTACCGGCTGATGAGGCAGTTGCACTGGTTCTTGACGAGAGGCTCACGGTGCTGGAGAAGCACCTGGTGGAGATTGCCATGGCCCGCAAGGAGAGGCCCGGGACCTGGGAAGATGCCCTCGCGTATCACCAGACCCTATGGGGTGGACCGGACTATCCATCTCACGTACCTCACGCTGTGACTCCCAAGCCTGAGCATCTGACGCCAGGTCATCGGGCCGCCTGGGAATGGATGTTGGTGGCCGATCAAGGGTTTGGGAGCCACTGGGCAATGCCGGGCACGGCTGCGAATGCGTTGGCGAAGATTGGCGATCCGAGGTCCCTTGACCTGATGGAATTGGAGTTCCGCTGGGTTCTTCAGACCGGGAAACCTACGACGGCTGCCGTGTGGATTCTCGGTGCTTTCAGTCAGTACCGTGAAGATGTGCGGCCGAAAGCGCTCATATCCGCGTGCAAGTGTTGGGCCTATGCAAAAACGATGGCGGGCAAGCGGATGAGTGAGAAATACATCATCCCGGAAGACGTGCCGGATGTCATTGTGGTTAAGCTCATCTGGCGGTTCTCGGCGGAGTTCCTGTCAGTCCAGATGGAGAAGGCAGAGCCCGAGACCGAGTATGCGAAGTTCCTGGGGAAGTTGCGTGAGGAGCAACGTAGGATCGGCAAGTAGTCGCTGTCTTCGAAGGCCGCGTGCCGACAGAGTTCGCTGTGCAGGTGAGCGAGGACGCAGAGCATTGGACCGACCTGTTCAAGACGAGCGAGGGTGCCCATCTGCTCACGACTGTGAACCCGGCCATGCCCGTTGAGGCCAAGTACTTCCGGATCCACATTACGAAGGCTGCCGTGGAGAGCGGCGAGGTTGGCGTGCGTGAGGTCGTGATCCAGTAGGAACAGAACGGTCTCTGGAGAGGAGCGGGGGCACGGGGCTAGGCCTTCCCTGAGGAACCCAGCACCACGCACTTTTCTGCAACCAGTGCGCTTACCGCCTCCAGAGCCGGCCGCATCAGGTCTTGCTCGAGGCCCGTGCCCAGCAGGAGATGCATGTCGTCGGGATCCCAGCCTCGATTCATGGAGTCCCTGAGACACGCCAGGAAAGCCCTTCGCTGCGCGCTGCCGTAGTTGACCTGTCGTATTCCGCGAGCAATACCGTCACGCAGGTTATCGTCGCGGGCCCCACTGCCGCCGTGCAGGACAAGAGGGACTCCTGCCGCCTCTGCCAGCCGTCCCACCAGCTCCACATCAAGCTCGAAGGTGCCGGTGAACACATGCCGGTTTCCGGCGACTACGCCGAGGGCATCGACGCCGGTGCGGCGCACGAAGTCTGCCGCCTCCTCGGGACCGGTTTGGGCGAGCTCGCCGTCACTTTCCAGCGAACCCAACTCCGACTGGACGGCGACGCCGACCTGAGCAGCGCGGCGGACAAGTTCCGCGGTGCGGAGGACATGCGTCTCAGGATCGTCATCAGGATTGCTGTACATCGTCACATTGAAGCCCATGTCGAGTGAGGCTATGGCCCAGTCCCAGCGGGGAGTTTCGTTGAAAAGGTACGAAACCGGCACGCGGCAGTTCTCACAGGCTATTCTGCCGGCGTGGGCGAAAGCTGGAAAATGCCGCATCTCGCCCCGCAGCATTGTCGGAAGGAAGATGCCGCTCTGGCCGACCATCACCGGTGAGCGCGCGTCTTCCGCTCCTTGCAGGACAGCCAGCAGGCTCTGGAGGTCCCATGGCTCGAAGTATCCGACCGCGTAGCCGCCGCTCTCCGCCTCGGCCATCAGTTCCGGGAAGGGCACAAGCGGCATTGTATGAACCACCTCCGCCTTCGTCTATACGCCTTCTATGATGCTGCGGACAGCTGCCGCGATCCGATCCGCGTCGGGCCGGTAGTAGTTCTCCATCGGCGGTGAGAACGGCACCGGGATGTCGGGTGAAGCCACGCGCTTCACCGGCGCTGTGAGATAGTCGCTCATGCGCTCAGAGAGCGTGGCCGCGATCTCCGCGCCGATTCCGCCCCGGCGAGGTCCCTCCTCCACGGTCACGACGCGCGTGGTCTTCGCGACAGACGCTTCCACGAGTTCCCAGTCGAACGGGACCAGGCTGCGGGGATCAATCACCTCCGCGCTTATGCCCTCGGCTGCGAGATGATCCGCGGCGATAAGCGCGCGGTGCATCATGAGCAGGTTGGCGATGATCGTAACATCCGTGCCCTCTCGCCTCACGATCCCTTTGCCGATGGGAACGACGTAGTCCTCATCCGGGATCTCGCTCGATGCGTCCAGCGTTCCTGTCTCGGCGCGCGCCCCTTTGGAACCATACAGCAGTTTGTGCTCGAACACGAGCACCGGATTGTCATCGCGGATGGCAGCCTTCAAGAGTCCCTTTGCGTCGTATGCAGTGGCAGGGCAGACGATCTTTATCCCCGGCACGCAGAGGAACATCGCCTCGGGGTTCTGCGAGTGCTGCGCGCCGCGGCCTGTCGCGCCCACCGGCGCGCGCATCGTGATGGGCACGGTGATCTTGCCCCCGGACATGTAGCGCATCTTGGCGATCTGGTTCACGATCTGGTCCATGGCGCAGAAGATGAAGTCCCCGTACTGCAAGTCTGCCACGGGCCGAAGGCCCATCATCGCTGCGCCCAGCGCCATGCCGAAGAACCCCGCCTCGGAGATCGGCGTGTCGATCACTCGCTCACGGAACTCCTTCTCCAGCCCGAGTGTGACGGTGAACGCGCCTCCGAATCCCCCGGGTATCCCTATGTCCTCACCTATGCAGAAGACCCGTTCATCGCGAGCCATCTCCTCGCGGAGTGCCTCGCGCAGGGCCTCAGCAATCGTCATCCTTTTCGGCATGGTTGCCCTACCTTGTCGCGTTCAAGCGAACAGACCCTCAAGCGCGTCCTCCGGCGCCGGTTCGGGCGCCGCCATGGCTGACTCCACGGCACGCTCGACTTCGGCGTCCACCTCCTGCTGAATCTCATCCAGCCTGGCCTGATCGGCGATTCCTTCCGACAGCATTCGTTCTGCCAGGCGCCCGATAGGCTCGTGCTCCTGCGCCTGCTCGCGTTCCTCTTTAGGCTGGTAGTTGCAGGGATCGCGACGCGAATGGCCCGTCAGACGATAAGTCATGGCCTCGATTAACGTGGGGCCTTCGCCGGCGCGCGCGCGGCCGATCGCGTCACGAGCGGTTTCATACACCTCAAGCACGTCGTTCCCGTCAATCGTGACGCCGGGAATCCCATACGCCGCGGCGCGGTCGGACAGTCTCTCCACACGCACCACTTGCGCGATGGGTGTGGATGCTGCATAGCGGTTGTTCTCGATGACGTAGACGACGGGCAATGACCAGATGGCGCCCATGTTGACGGCCTCGTGAAAGGCACCCTCGTTCACCGCGCCGTCGCCCATGAAACACACTGCCACGCGCGGCTCCTTCTTCATCTTGAATGCAAGGGCCAGCCCGGTGGCGATTGGCACGCCGCCGCCCACAATCGCAATGGCCGGCACCATGCCTTTCTCCAGATCGCCTATGTGCATTGAGCCGCCCCTGCCGCGGCAGCAGCCGGTCGTCCTGCCGAACAGCTCATGCATGATGGACTCGACGCTCAGTCCCCTGGCTATTGCATGGCCGTGCGGTCGGTGTGTGCTGGTTATTACATCGTCCGCTTCCAGCGCACTGCACACCCCCACGGCAATCGCCTCCTGGCCGATATACTGGTGTATCGTGCCCGGCATGATGCCTTCCAGGAACAGGTACCTGACGCGCTGCTCGAATTGACGTATCAGGAGCATCTTACGGTAGAGTGAAACAAGGAATTCGGGTTCGTAAGACATCGTGCACCTCAACAGTAGTCCTGGATCAAAGAGGTCCCCCTGATTCCACGATCTGCTTGAGCCTGCTCAGGAACTCGGCTGCGGTTCGCCCGTTTATCAGTCGGTGATCCACGGCGAGCTTGACCGTGGCCATTGGCCGAATCGCCACGCCGTCGTTGACGACCACCGGTCTCTTCTGCACCGAGCCGACTGCAAGGATTGCGCTGTGCTCCGGGAAGATGATGGCGTCGAAGGACTCGATGGGATACATGCCCAGGTTGCTCAAGGTCATGCACCCGCCCGTCATCTGCTCGGGCTTGAGGACGCCCGCACGGGCCCGGGACGCAAGGTCCACAATCTCCGATTGTAGGGCATTGAGATCCATTGTGTCCACGTCTCTGACGACCGGCAGAAACAGTTGGTTTCCCTCGCCGACTGCGAGGGCGATATGAACTCCTGCCGCGTGGATAACGCGATGGCCGTCAAGACGCGCTGCCACGAGCGGCACGGCCCTAATGGCCCCGGCCATAGCCCTCAAGAAGATGGCATCGTAGCTGATCTTGGTGCCGGCTGCCGCGCCGGCGGCGCGAAGTTGCTCGGCAGCGGTCATATCTACCTCCGCCGCGATGCGCAGGTGTGGTATGTCGGTCACGCTCTTGAGCACAGCCCTTGCCACGGCAGACTGGGCGGGAGACAGCTCCTCTCCGGCAGCAGCAGCCGCCGGCTTCGCCGCGCCGGTCCTGCTTGCACCAAGCACGTCATCGCGCGTGATAATCCCTCCCTGACCGGTGCCCTGGACGTTTGCCAGGTCAACCCCGAGCCTCTTCGCCAGGTTTCGTACAACGGGGGAGACGCGCGGCCCTTGGGCGGGCCGTTGAGTCGTCGGCGACCGTACAGCGCTCTCCTCGCGCCTTGCCGTGTCTTCCGCAACGGGCACGGCCTCGCCGGCCGCGCCGACGTAGGCGAGAATCTCGCCCGTTTGGACTGTCTCGCCTGCCGGCACCAACTGTTTGAGGAGCACGCCTTCCGCGACGGATTCCAACTCACCCGTCGCCTTGTCGGTCTCTATTTCCGCAATGGGATCGCCGCGCTTCACGTTGTCGCCTTCCGCGGCGAGCCATGCGACCAGCTTGATCTCGTCAACAGTTGTCCCCAGATCGGGCATCTTGATGGGAACGGCCATGCGGCTCCTCCAGGTTCCTTGTGGGGTGCGAAGAACAGATCAGGCAGCCACGTTCAGGTGTTCATTGCGCGGCGCACGAGATCTGACGCGTCGCAGGCGTCGGCGCGCTGGATGACGCCGGCGATCTCATCCATGCCCACGCGCTCCACGGCGCGGAACAGGGCCTCCATCCATCTTCTGCACTCGGTGGCCGCGCGCACGCCGTCCTCGCGATAGGGGAAGATGTCGAGCGTGAGCCAACCCTTGTAGTCGAGGCGCTTCAGCCAGTACACGAGTTCCAGGTACTCGACCAGGTGCACGGCGCCGACCATCATGTCGTCGTCCCAACTCCGGTAGTTGTCGTTGAGGTGGATGTAATCGAGCCTGCCGTTCTGACTAAGAAGGGCGGCAGCCTCCGCCACGTTCTCACCGGCTGCGAGGGCATGGCCGACGTCGAGGAGGACGCCCGTGTTGTCGAGCCCGCCCAGCAGCAACAGCACCTTGGCGGCGCTGTTGACGAAGCAGTGCGTGCGCGGCTCCTTCAGCTTGTACTCGACCAGCACCTGCACCCTGGGATTGTGATCCGCACAGGCGGCCAGGCCATCGCGGAGCCAGTTCCATGACTCGACGTAATCCGCCTGGAAGCAGTAATCGAACCCGTCCTGCCCGGGCCACACATCCACGTATGCACACCCGAG
>Ga0315289_10000524_pt1 | contig 59166 bp, 37 predicted proteins | sample YL17G11_40_MG_FD_203452 | JGI IMG/M metagenome (GOLD analysis project Ga0315289, IMG submission 203452) | Sediment microbial communities from Yellowstone Lake, YNP, Wyoming, USA - YL17G11_40 | ecosystem: Environmental > Aquatic > Freshwater > Lake > Sediment | place: USA: Wyoming | collected... | reverse complement strand
TCTGGGACTCGTCTCTCTGGCGGCTCCGACCCGCGCCTAACCAACCGAACCGCCGTGTACGGACCCGTACGCACGGTGGTGTGACAGGGACAGCCCGCGAGGGCCTACCTATGTCAGTGACACGGCACGGCCTGGTGGCTTGGGAGGCCAACGTCGCCTGCGCCGCGAACCACCCCCCGTCACTTACTCGACTCCAAGGAGATGAACGAGCATGGCGGTCAAGGTTGGCTTCATCGGGTGCGGCGGGATGAACCGCGCGCACATGAACACGGTCAAGTCGGCAGCCGGAGCGAAGATCGTCGCCGTGTGCGACATCGACCAGGACAGGGCCCAGGCGGCGGGCCAGGACTTCGAGGCCAGGACGTACACCGACTACGCGAAGATGATTGAGAACGAGGACATCCAGGCGGTGTTCATCGCGCTGCCGCCCTTCGCGCACGAGGACCAGGAACTGCTGGCCGTGAAGAAGGGCATCCACATCTTCGTCGAAAAGCCGGTCGCGGTCACGATGAAGAAGGCGCGGCAGATCGAGCGCGCGGTGGCCAAGGCGGGCGTTATCGCGACGGCGGGCTTTCAGGACCGCTACCAGGACATCGTCGCCCAGCTCAAGAAGATGCTGCAGAAGACGAGGCCCGGGCTGATCATGGGCTACTGGGTGGGCGGCATGCCGGGAGTGTACTGGTGGCGGCGGAAGGAGCTGTCGGGTGGGCAGGCGGTCGAGCAGACCATCCACACCTTCGACATGGCCCGCTACCTCCTCGGCGAGGTGAAGACCGTCCACGCGACCTTCAGCAAGGGCCTGATGACCGATGTGCCCAAGTACAACGTCGAAGATGCGAGCGCCGTGAACCTGCAGTTCAAGAGCGGCCTCTGCGGCACGATCTTCAGCGGCTGCTTCCTGAAGGGCTACGGTAAGGTGGGCCTCGATATCTGGTGCCCCGAGGTCCGCTTCGAGTATGCGGGCCGGTCGAGCCTGGTCATCAGGCGGCCCGGCCAAGACCCCGAGGTGCGGCAGGTCGGCAACCCGTTCGGGCAGGAGATCGTGAAGACGTTCCTGACCGCGGTGAAGACCGGGGACGGCTCGAAGCTGAAGAGCACCTACGCGGACGCGGTGGGGTCGCTCGCGGTGGTGCTGGCGGCGAATGAGTCGATGAAGACGGGGCAGGCGGTGAAGCTGGGCTGAGCCCGGGCGGCTGGTCCATGGCAGGGGCGGCCCGCTGGGCTGCCCCTGCCGGCTGGGCCGGTCACTTCCCCGACATGGCAGCCGCGAAGATCGCGAACCCGATCGGCAACCCGAGCACCAGCGCAAAGAACACCCAGCTCGCAGGCCGCGCCATGTTGAGGGTCCAGCCGATGCCCAGCCGTTTCTCGACCCACACCGAGGGGTCGCTCCTGTTGTAGTAGATGCTCCCCCAGAGCCACCCCTCCGTCGGAGCGAGGCTCTCGATGGCGCCCGGCCCGACGATCTCCCTCAGCTCGGCCCGGTGGCGCAGCACCTTCACGATGAGCCAGGGGAGGCTGAGGAGGAGGGCGCCTATCCCGATGAACAGGGCGAACATGCCCGGCGGTGTCGCACCGCGGGCCTGGCTCTCCACTCCAAACAGCGATGCCCAGACGATGCCGCCAAACACCAAGACCATCGCGAGTTGCATCAGGTTCGTCCAGACGGCCCACATGCGCAGGTAGCGCTCGCGGGCGACGCGGTACTCGTCGACCCGCTCCCTGGGCAGGCGCTCCGGTACCTGGGCGATTCCCACGAGCAGCCACAGGCACAGCCCCTGCATCAGCCCCATCATGACGAGCGGGAAGGCAACCGACACGATCCCCTTCGTCATCCAGCCGTTCGCCCGCCCGGCGATGTCCCAGTGGGTGGGGATGCTCGCCGGGAGCTGCGGGTAGCGCCACATCGTCAGCCCGATCGCGGCGAGCAGGGCGGCGAACGAGAACGCCTGCACCCAGGGGACTACATAGACCCACTTCGATCGCGGCGGCACCAGCTCAGCCGGTCCCCCGGCGGCCAAGGCGCCACGCTCCTCGTGCGGGCGCACGGCATACCAGAAGGGGATGAGGGCGAAGCCGGGCCCCATGATGCCCGCGCAGAACGCCCCCAGGACCAGCCCGGGACCGGTGAACACGCGCGCCCGCGCCCCAGCCAGCACAGCCATCGCCCCCGCCACGAGCACTGTCGTCACGGCGCGGTAGATGAGGAGGTAGCGCCGCGCCAGCGGGCCACGATAGAACAACTCGGACACGGGAATACCGAAGAACGCGTCCGGGCCCTTCATCACCGGCACGAACCACATGAGGACACCGATGAGCAGCAGGGAAGACTGGAGGACGATCTGGTCGCTCGGGCCCAAGGAAGCCACCTCCCGGACGTACGGGTGCGGCGACGAGTTGCAGGTCGCCTAGCGCCTATCCTGGAACCCGTGACGCAGCCCTCCAGGGCTGCGGACGCTGGGGTTCCAGGATAGGCTCTTGGCGCATTGCATGGTTCTTGCCAGGGCGGTCCCTGGAAACCAGGACGGAGGAACATTTTCAGAAAGACCGAAAACGCGGCCTTTCTGGAAATGTTCCTCCGTCCTGATTTTCACAGCGCCTGGGGGCCGACGGCGAACTCGAGGCGCAGCACCGTGAGCGGCTTCCCGTCGGTGGCGGCGACCTCCAGTACGTGCATCTCATCAGCCAAGGCCTCGGCGGGCACGGGCCAGGTGAGGGTCGCGTCGTTCCGGTGCGGCTCCGGGCAGGGGACGCTGTTCACACGCAACTCTGGCGTCGCGGTCTCAGCCGAGCTCACCTCGATCAGCGCCTCGACCTCTCGGCTGGTCGGCTTCGGCCCGGTCTGCATCCGGAAGGGCAGGATCGCGCCGGTGGCCGGAAGCGCGGCGTCCCACGGCTCGCCCGGGGCGTGAATGTCGCGGAAGGTGACGGCGTGCCGTCGCGGCAGCCGGTCGAGGGCCTCGATGCTCTGCATGGCCTTGAGGGTGGTGTCGTACTGCTCCTTCGTCCACTGCCCGCCGAGGTGCATGTCCGCGAAGTAGTTGAAGAGGTAGACGAAGTCGGCGCCGGCCCGGAGGACCGCCATCGCCGCGCCCGCGGCGACCTCGGGGGTCATCATGATCGCGGGCGCGCCTCGGTAGGGCTGGCAACGGATCTCGAGGCCCCCCGCCAGCGCGCACTTGGTGCCCTGAAGGAGCCGCTGCCAGGTGCGGATGGGCATGTTGAACTCGCACGTCTCCCAGAAGGGCGTGGGCACCACCAGGTCAACCAGCCCCGCCTTGGCCCAGGCCGCGCCGTCGAGGCCGAGATTCCGCGCGGTCTCAGGGGTCGAGGGCACGCGGACACCGAGCCTCACGGGGTGTCCCAGCCTCTTCGCCGCGCGGCTGCACTCCTTCCGGACCTCGCCGATCCATTTGCTGAGCATCTCCCCGCCCTCGAGCTCTCGCCCGATGCCGAAGTGGAACCCGAACCGCATCCAGTCGAGCTCGAGCCCGTCGAGGTCCCAGCGTTCGAGGTGCTCGATGATGAACGCGAAGTAGTGATCGCGGACCAGCCTCTGCGACCAGTCGAGCGCGCGGTCGGGCCAGCCGGCGAAGCGATAGGGGACGCGGCGCAGCTCTGGGTGCTCCTTGTAGAAGGTGCTGAGCAGCGGGCTGTCCTGGAGGTGGCAGTCGTGGAGGTCGTTCATCCGCATGCTGGCCCAACAGCCGATGCCGAGCTCTCGGCAGCGGGCGAAGGCGCCCTCGTGGAAGTCGATGCCCATGTCCGCCAGCTTCTTGGCGGAGTCGAGCCGCCGGCGCGTGCCGGGGATGTCCTCCCTCGGCAGGTACTTGAGCACGGGCTGATCGTCCGGGCCGCTCGGGTCGTAGCCGTGCCAGTCGGTCTCCCACACTTTGCTCGCGTAGTTCGCGCGCATGGCGTTCGTGTTGGAGAAGAGCGTGCCGACCCCGGCCTCGGCGAGGCTATCGACCCAGGCCTCCACCGCCTCCGCGCTCATCTGGTCGGCGGAGTGGGTGTAGAAGAACTCGGTGCTGTCCTGGTTGAAGAGCGGGCCTTTCAAGGCGGGGCCTCCTGTTCGCCGGCGACCCGGCGCGGCGTGAGCGGCGCTGGTGAGCGCGGCCAGACTGAGCGCGGTCGAACGGATGAAGTCGCGTCTGTTCGGCGGCATCAGCGCGCCCATTCGTATTGGGACCCAGGAGTCCGCCGCCGCGGGTGGCCCCGCGGCCACAGCGAGGCAGCGACGCCCGTTGCACGGGGATTCCTACAGGTCACCGAGGGTGAGCTGGCGGCTCTCGGCTTCGGCGGCGGAGCCAGCGGCCCGGAGCCGGTTGATCAGGAGGGTGCTGTGCTTCCCGAAGTCCCGCGCCAGCCTGACCTGCCACTGGGCCCCCGAGGAGGCGGAGCGCCGGACGAGATCCCACGTCGGCAGCGAGAGGTGTGCCTTCCGCGCACGGTTGTGCCTGATGTACGGGCTCAGCTCGTGGGCCTCCATCTCCCTCAGGAGGTCCACGAGGCGATCCTTGTACCTGTTCTTCATCGCGTTAGCCAGCGAACTCCACGCCCCGACCGTCTGCTCGGCTACCTCAAGAATTGTGAACCTGGGGCGCCCGTCCAGGAGGTAGCCGAGGATGCATTGAGCGACGGGTCCGGCCACGGCCCAGTCCGGGCTCTCCTGGTCGAATGGCACGTAGCTTAGGGGTTGGTGCGCGAAGTCGACCACCAGAGGCGCGGAGAAGCCCTCGTTGAGCTCAGTCACAGCGAAGCGATTGTGTGAGAGGCGCAAGTGAGCATCGCCTCGGCCGACCACTGGGAAGGCCAAGGCCATCTCCGCCAGTACCCGCTCGGCGTCATCCCCCTTCGCTTCGGGGACAACCAGAGCAACGTCCGAAGCGCCACAGGCACTCGCCGGGACCAACGCCCCAGTCCGCAGATGCTTGGGCTCCACGCCTGCGTAGCGCACTATCTGGTCGCGGTCAACGTGTCCGCCCTTCTTCCACTCCCAGAGTATGGAGTGGCCCTGGTCCTCCGAGCAAGTGATGATCTCGGGCCTCACGGCGCCGTTGCTGCCCCCGAACTCCAACTCGATGTAGTGGTCGCAGTATCCCAGGCGCCGCAGGAGGTCCGGCATCGTGACGTCGCCTCGGCACATCGCGATGATGGCGTTCAGCATGCGCAAGCTAAAGCTCGGATAGTCGGAGTCCATCGATCTCCGCCTCCACCTGCGCGTCTATCGTGTGCTGCAGGTTCGTCAATAGCCGCGCGATGGTGTTTCCGCACGAGGAGCGGTGCAGGTACACACGGATCCACTCCCGTGTGATCTCCAGGGCGAGCGGCTGTCCGGCGTGCAGGTCCACGGCGGACACCCTGATGTAGTCATCGGATACGGGCGTTGGCACCCCCCACAGGCGGAAGGGTTCCGCGCAGGTGAAGAGCCGGGCGCACAGCTCGGTCGGAGTGCCAGCATCTCTCGCGAAGCGGAAGTACACCGGCACCCCCGACACGCGCCTGCCTCCGCCCACCTCCTCCCAGGTGACCCGGGCACGCGACTCGATGGCCTCGATGATGCGTGCGTACCGCCCGTACAGCTCCCCCAGGAGCGCCAAGTGACACTGGAAGGACGTGCCGCGCGCAGTGACCTTCCCGTTGAACTTCACGTCATCCACAGAGAAGGCCTCCCTGCGCCCGTCCAGCCAGAACTTCACCTTGACCTTCGCGAGTGTCGTCTCGTGAGGGAAGGCCTCTGCTCTCCGCAACGTCTCAAGCACCTCTCTTGCTCGGTTCCCCCACAGCTGCATCTTCAAGAAGGTCACCGTCGGCTCGTCGCCATCGTGGCTGTCCAACAGAGGGCGTCGGTCGTAGTCCAGGCCCAACCCGCGGAATGCGCCCATGTTGGCCACGCGCTCGAGGAGGGCCACGAACAGCCATGCCGTGTCGAGGTTCGTGCTGCTGCGGGTCAGCCGCTGGACGCACCAGTCGACGCGGTGGCTCGCCTCCATGGAATGCAGTAGCCAGAACCGCGGATCGGAGGCGTCCACGTAGATCCGCGCCTCCGCCCCGGGTCTGGCCGTCGGCAGAACCAGCGCTACGAAAAGCTCCTCCGCGGTCTCCCGGACCGCATCATGCGGAGCTCGGAACGGCCCGGTCGAGTCGCACGCGATGCCGCGCAGAAGCCGGACCACATCATCGTGGCCGCCCCCCCCTGGCACATGCGCCTCGACCAGGTACGTCTTGACGAGCGATGAGTCGTAGGGCAGCCGTCGGCCCTGGCGCAGCGCCACATAGCTGCGGTTCATGCGGTGCTCGAAGTGGCCCGCCAAGTCCCGCCGCGTAGCGATGTCGAATGGGGTCTCTGCCATTGTAGTCGTAGCGGGCACCCGCAACCCTCGGTCCCTCAGCCCGCCCCCCTTCTGTGCTGATTCGTCGTCCGGCTGGCACCTCCTGCCTCGGGCCGGCGCGTCGCGCCCCAGACTCGCAGCCATCGGTCCAACCACGCGAACGCCTGCTCTTGCATCTCGACGCTGTAGACGTGCGGCACGGGCCAGAGCCTGGTCTGGAGGCGGTCGCCGGCGTTCTGGGAATCCCACACCTCCCGCATCTTCGCGTAGGCCTCGCGCACGGAGGGCACCGGAAACAGCGTGTCCTGCTCGCCGTTGTAGAAGAGCATCGGCTTGGGGCAGGCGAGGCTGGCGATGTCCGGGTAGTCGAGGTGGGGCCGGTGCCTCACGGTCGGAAGAACGTGCCCTCGACCGTACACTCCGGGCCGCCGTGGTTGAAGTAGGAGACGGCGAAGACGAGGCCCGGCTCGAGCTCGACGGCGGTAGGATAGCCGAGGTCGCCATGCCCTCCATCATCGCGGAGGACGATCTCCTCGCCCATGTCCCACGTGGCGCCCTCATCGCGACTGACGCACGCTCGAATCCCCCACGGCGGTCGCCGGTATCCGTACACCGCAACGAGCCGACCGTCCTGCAGTCGGAGCACGAAGGGCGGGCATCCCCACATGCTGGTCCTCACCGGCAGCGTGAACGCCCGGCCATCGGCCGAGGTGCTCTGGTAGAGGTAGCCGTCTTTGTCAACCCGGTACAGGCAGAGCCAACGCTGCCCGCCGACGGGAATCGCCCAGGGCTCATCCCAGAACTCGGCGGCCCAGGGCTGATGGTACGGAAGCGACTCGGCCACGATGGTCTCCTCTTGCCAGGTGCGGCCGAGATCGGGGGAGGTCACGATCTTGACGTGGTTACTGCCGCGCTCGGTGGCGATGCCGCACCAGTAGAGCCGCTCGTCGGGCAGCTCACGCGGGCCATGAGGCGAGAAGACGGGCGCGGGGGTCGGCCTGTCCCACGTCTCCCCGCCATCGGTTGACCGCATGACCTCGGCACCGGCCGAGGCCATCGAGGCGATGAGGGCGCCGCTCGAGTGCTGGCAGAGGCCGGGGTCGCGCTCGTCGATCTTGGGGTCGTCGTAGATGGTCCGCCGCTTGCTCCAGGTGCGCCCGCCGTCGGTCGAGCGGCAGAAGGCGATGCTCCCGCTGGGGTCGACATGCGCAGTGCCCTCGCGGAAGATGGCCGCCAGGCTGCCGTCCTCGAGCTTCGCCACGCCCGGGAAGGCAAAGTGCTTCCCCTGCTCGGCGCAGATCACTACGTGGTCGGTCGCGGCCCGGGCCGTCACCTTGCCTCGGATCACCGGCACGAACTTGAGGTAGTCGATGTAGGCGGCCAGGCCGAGGGCATGGATGACCATCCTCTCGCCGTCCATCGGCGCCTCGCGCCGGAAGCAGTACTCCCAGTCGTAGTGGACGGTCTGGGTGCCGCGCGGCGAGGTGATGATGGTGAAGTCCCCCTCGCTCGCGAGCTTCAGGCCCACGCTCACGGTGAAGTCGGTGGCCCGGGTGCCGAGGTAGATGTCGTAGATTCCCTTGAGCTGGGGATCGTAGGTGAGGTCCGGGGGGTCGCCAATCGGGTTGAGCAGCGGGGAGGGCCAGTCCTTCGTGCGCAGGACCCACGTGTCCGGCCGGCGCTCGTCGCGGACCACCGCGCCGGCCGGCTCGCACCGCTCGAAGTCCTCGCGCATGATGGGGTCGCCGAGCTCCGGCGTGCGGTCGATCTCGCGAACGACCAGCGTCCCGGGCTGCTTCAGCGGCGGCCCGAGGGCGAGCAGCGTGGCCACGAGTCGGGCGGCGGTCATTGGGATCTGCCTCCCGGCGACAGGAGTCACTTCGGGGCGGGCACGCGGTTCAGCACCAGGCCCAGCGGCTCGTCGGGCTTCGGCGGCGCCAGCAGCCTCTCCGGCGATCGGTGCTTCAGGTAGAGGGCGAGCACCTCGGTGAAGTACACCAGCCCCTCGGGCGGGCTCGAACCGAAGCTTGGCCGACCTTCGGTGTAGTCGCGGGAGGGGTCGCGATCTGCCGGCCGCTGGTAGAGCTGGTACAGCTCAGCGCGGCTCTTGACCTTCCCGGTCGTGATCTCCCAACCGTCGAGGCCCTCGAACGTCTGCCCCGTCCGCTTCCAACCCCAGATCCGCTGCCGGAGCACGCGCTCGATGGCGTCGAGGTGCTTCTCCTGCGGGCCGAGGAAGCGGTCGGCCTGGACGATCTGCCAGGCGTGCTCAATGCCCTGGCTGAGGATCAGGTAGCTCGACCTCGGGTGCGGGTAGCGCCACCCGCCGAGGGGGTCCTGACTGTCGGCGAGGAAATCCGCCACCGCCTGCACCACGCTCCGCAGCTTGGGCTCATCCGGGCAGTGGCGCGCAAGCTCGGGGAGGCCCGCCAGCGCGTAGCCGATGATGTAGGGCTTCGCGAAGGGGTGCTTGTAGCCGGTGTCGTCATCGTCGATGAACGGGGGGTCGGGCCCAATCGGCAGGCCGCCCTGGCTGAAGAGGTCACCGGGCGAGAGCCTGGTGCGCAGCTCGCGGAAGAGGCGCAGCGCTTCGTCGAGGTAGCGCTGCTCGCCGGTGTAGTCGTACAGCCGGATGAAGTCCCGGACGTCGCCCACGTTGCGGGCCTCGCCCGGGGCTCGATCAGCATGAAGGTGCTGGGTGACGTAGGCGACCTGCGCGGTCAGGGCCTCGAGCATCAACGGATCGCCCGTCTCCTCGTAGGCAAGGAAGAACGCGTCGTAGCCCTTGGTGCAGAAGTCGACCGCGCTGTTCGAGCGCCACATGTAGGAGCGGTCGCCCTCGAACGGCTCCCGCCCCATCGCGACCACGTTGTTGTAGCGCGTGCCGCCGGTGCCCTCGGGTCCCCACCAGATCGACTGGTCGTGGAAGTTGTCGCACCAGAGCAGGGCCGTGTCGCGCAGCCGCGCATCGCCGCTTCGGTAGTACTGCTCGTAGATGGCCGAGCAGTGGTTGAGCCGGTTCATGCCGAAGGCGCCGCCGCTCGGGGAGCTGTCGGCGTAGGTGGTCACATTGCCCATGTCCTTGCCCAGGGCCATGCTCCGCACGACGGCATCGTGGTGGTACCAGATCAGCCTCGCAAGCTCGGGTTCGTCCTCGAGGTTCAGACCCTCGCCGAGGGGGTAGAGGAGGTTCCACAGGTCCGGGGCGATCTGCACCTTGTGCGGCGGCTGCAGCGTTGGGCCGAGCGGGGCGACCCCGGCGGGTGCAACCACGAACTCCGCCCGCCGCCACGCATACGGCTGCTGCGGCGCCTTCTCCTCGGCGCGGTACGCGAGATAGCGGCAGGTGAGGCTCCCGTCAACATGCGGCTGCGTCTCGATGCGGGCCAGGCGAGTCAGGGGCGCGGTTGGGTGGGAGATGCGGTACTTCCCACCGCAGACGAGGGTCTCGCAGGGGTCGCCGGTCGTGTGGTCGCGAGCCACCGGCTCCTGAGGCGTCCTACTGGAGATCTCGCGCAAGTGGGGAAACCCGGACTGGACCCTTTCCGCCGCCGTCCAGGCGGAAAGGGGACTGAACCAGGTTTCCCTGCTCGCACGAGGCTCAATGGGCGCCGCGGCGGCGACCTTGATCTCCCAGCCGAGGTCCGGGGCGTAGCCATCATCGGGGAGTAATCGCTGAAGGTGCGCCACCACCACCACGCCCCCAACGGCATCGGCTCGGATCTCGATGAGGCGCGGCCACTGGGCGTCCGGCAGCTTCGCGCGCTGCCAGAGGTAGTGCCGGTTCGACTCCACCGTGTCGAGCGGGGCGGGAGTGCCTCCCGGCTGTGCCGCCGGCCCCACTAGCCGCGCCGTCAGCGTCGGCCCGTTGCGGTAGGCGATGGTGACCGTCTCGCCCTCCACGGTCACCTGCACCGGCAGGTCGGGCCTCGGCGGCGATGCCCCCGCCTTGGTCGGCCTGAACGTGAAGCGTACGGCGTTCGTTCCGGCGAAGTCGTAGGGGAACGTCGCCAGCCCCCGGCGGGCCGACCGCGGCCGGTTGCCGTCCGCAGGATGCCAGGTCAGCACTCGAAGGCCGACGGCGAGCGTACGTCTGCCGTCGGAGACGGTGAGGGCCTGCCCTTCGCGGAGGAGGCCCGCAGGCAGTGGAAGGGAGGTGCGCACGAGCTGGCGACCCGCGCCCGCCGGGGTCACGACGGCGGACACCGTCGAGGTAAGTGCAACCGGAGCCGCGAGGCTGACAGCCGCCATGGCAGCCATGCCGAGAGCCAGCGCGGTGGAAGACGGGACGACCACGGCACTACTCCTTGCCGCGCTGGCCCGAGCCGCGGTCAGCGCGGCTTCAGCTTGATGTTGTCAATGTAGAACGTCGCGGCCTCCACGCCGTTGGCCGTAAAGCCGTACCAGTCGAGCCGCTTGAAGGCCGGGTTGCACGGGAGGTCGGGGAAGCGGAGCGGCTCCTTCTGGTTGGGCAGCGTCACGGTGAGGGTCCACTTGCCGGTCGCCAGATCGCCGACGCCGCAGACGATGCCAAAGTGGACCCACTGGCTAAGGGGGATGTCGAACAGCTTCCTGTCCCCCACCTTCACGGACCCGTCGGGGAAGGTCCAGATCGAGGGCCCCACAACGTAGTTGCCGCCCGCGGGGTACGTCCGCCACTCGTGGTAGAACTGAGTGCCCGCCTCCACCCGCAGATCGAAGCTGCCCTCCAGAACGCCCTCCGCGAAGCCCGGGCTGTAGAACATGTGCGGGTCCCAGTTGACCTTCTGGCCGGGGAGGTCGATGAACTTGAGGCTGTGCTTGCCTGGCCTGAGCTCCGTCGAAGGCCCTGAGGCGGTGGTCTCATCGGTCACGCGGATGGTCGCCTGATCGTTCTCCTCCATCACGGTGGCGTCGGGCGCGCGATCACCGACGGATAGCTCCTCGAAGTCCTCCTCGATCGGCAGTGGGCGGGGCGCGGACTTGGGCGGGAAGGCGCGCGGCGCACGCGGGAGGGGCTTGCCGGGCGTGAGGCGGCCGATCCCGCTCATGTCGAAGGGCTGGAAGCCGATTTTGAGCGCGGGGGAATCCGGCTTCAGGCGGAAGTCGCCGTTCTCGGGATCGACGAAGAGAGGGTCGGCGATGATCGAGTGCACATCATGCCCTCGCGCCCGCCATTGGTCGAGCGTCACGCCCCCGAAGTCGATCGGCTGTTTGCCGCCGTTCCAGTACAGGTTGTAGTCCATCACGTAGTGGTTGTTCGACCAGTTCTCGGCGAGCAGCGTGCCCTCTTCGGGTTTCCAGTAGACCAGGTTGCGCTCGAAGGTGAAGGAGGTGTGCTCCTCCTCGCGGAGGCGGTCGATCTGTCCGCCGCGCGAGAGAGCGAAGATGTTGTTGATGACCCGGTCGTCGCGTCCGTAGTGGTGCATGAAGGCGCCGGTGTCGGTGCGATAGACCACGTTGTTCTCGGCGAGCATCTCGCTCGTGCCCTCGTCGAAGTAGATGCCCCGGCCGCCGTAGTCCACGCACTCCACGTCGTGGATGCGGTTGGTGCGGAGGACGGTGCCCGGCGAGACGCCGAGGGTGTAGATGCCGCCTATGTCCGCGGTCACGCCCTGGCCGATCTGGTAGATGTGGTTGTACTGGACGGTGTTGTCGTGGGCGAGGCTGGGGCCGTAGCCCCATGACCAACCGACCGAGACCCCTGTCTGGTAGAAGTCGCAAATGTCGTTGTGCTCGATGAGGTTGTAGGGCGAGTGCCCGACCCATACGCCCATGCCTGCGGCGTGCAGGCGGCCGCCCTGAGCGATGAGGCAGTTGCGGACGAGGTTGTGCTCGGCGACGTCGGCCGGGTCGGGCCACATGGCCGTGTCGCCCAGCTTGATCCCGCCCGCGGCGAGGTCGACGAGCTCGCAGTTCTCGATCCGGTTCTCTTTGCAGCCGCGGGCGAACTCGATGGCGTAGGTCCCGATATGCGCGACGTGGCAGCTATCCACGACGCAGCTCCGGGCGCCCTCGGCGCGGATGGCGCCCGGCAGGACCCACTCGGACTGCCCGCAGCGGTAGCCGTCGGGCGGCGTGACCCAGTTCGTGTGGGCGAAGGTGAGGCCGCGGAGTTGCAGGCTGTCAACCCACGCGCCCAGCCTCGGCTCGCCGGCGATCTCGACGAGGCGTTCGAGCCTGGGCGCGATGACGACCGTCTTCTCGGGCTCCTCGCCGGGCAGGGGAAGGTAGGTAAGCACCCCGGTCTTGCGGTCGAGGTACCACTCGCCCGGGTCGTCGAGTGCCTCCTTCACGTTCTCGACCAGGAAGCGCCCGCCCCGGTGGAGGTCGAAGAACCAGTTGTTCCCCAGCGTGGGGGCGGTGAAGGTGACGACGTGCTTCGCCGCGTCGACCGACTTGACGCGCATCCGGTCCATCGTCCAGGCATGGAAGCAGAGGACCTCGACGTCACCGAGGTTGCTCCAGTCGGCGCGCAGCTCGTCGCCGGTGAACCGGAACTGGTCGGGGGCGTCGCTCGGCTTCGCGGGGGGGATGCTCGCGCGGATGGAGTAGTAGCCCTCCTTCGGGAGCCGCGGCCGGTAGCGGCGCTCCCCGTTGACGAAGAGCTGGGTGAAGCTCCACTTTCCTTGCTCAACGTCGGCGAGGTGGAGCTGCCACCGGCCCCGGGCGTCGCGCTGCCACCCGGTCAAGTGCACGCCGCCGCTGATGACCGGCTTCTCGCCCGGGTAGGCTTCGTAGGTGGTGTTCGAGTCGTATGGCGTGAAGCGCAGGGGCTGGGAGAGGTAGTGCATCCCTCCGCGCACCAGCACCACCACGGGCTGCTTCCGCTGGGGGTCACGCGGGTGCAGCTCCCGGGCAGCCGCCTGGGCGCGGGCGATGGTGGCGAAGGGGCCATCGGTCTTGGCAGCGTTCGGCTTGTCAAGCTTCCCCGACCAGGCGTCGCTGCCGTTGCGAGCGACGAAGAGGGCGGCGCCGGCAGCGGGGAGGGCGTGGGAGGCGAGGGCCACGAGTGTCGCCGCGACGAGGACACGCAGAAGCATGACTCCCTCCTGCCGCAGGAAAGGGTGTCAGACACGATTTCCGACGTCCGAGATCGTGTCTGACACCCTTTCCTGCGGCCTTCGTCTACGGCACGAACTCGATGTCCGTGACCATGACCAGCCCCTCGGCCAGGGCCGGCTGCGCGGCGCCGTGGCAGCCGATGAACACGCGGTTGACTTGGTCGAGGTCGAGCTGGTCGTTCTGGTCCTTGCTCCAGGTAGCGAACTGGAACTGGGTGAACGGGATGGTGACGGTCGTCCAGTCGGCGCTGCCCTGGGGAGGCGGGTTGGCGAAGTACTGCGCGCCACCGGCCTCGCCGACGCAGACGAGGAGCCCGTTCACGCCCGCCGGGATGATCGCTTTGTAGGTGAAGCGAAGTGCGGTGTAGCCCTCCAGCTCGGCGGAGAGAACCGGCGTAGATGGAATGGCGTACATGTGCCGACCGCCGGGCTCCTTGAAGTCGTACTTCATGCAGGGCTTGCCGCCCGGGCCCTCATCCGGTGTGGTGAGCTTCGAGGTGACGGCGGGGTCCTGGCCCACACTCCACTCGCCCGGGCCGTTGCCGGTGACGCGGAGGGGACGGGAGGGCTTGTAGGGCTGGCTGGTGAAGCGCACCTGGCTCAGCTCAAGGGCGCCCTCCGCCGGGCCATCGAACACGAGGCCGACCCACGCCCGCTTGATCTTGTCCCACGGCGGCGAGGCCTCGGTGCTCTGGCTGAAGGCCGTCGGTCGCAGCGAGGCGACCGAGAGCCTCCCGTCGGTGAAGTCGCCCGCCAGGACCGGATCGCCGCCGACCTTGAACCAGCTTCCCCCCGCGTCGTCCCACACGACAAGGGCGAGCTTCGGTGGCTGGCCGGTCTTCAGGGCGAGCCGGTAGCGGAGCGCGACGGCCCTGGCCCCCGTGGGGTCGCCCTTGAGGCTGGCTTCGAGGGCGACCAGTCGGCGCTCCTCGCCGGTCTTGATGAAGCTGACCTTCGCCGCGTCCTTGCCTCCGTCCACGCCGGCCGCCATCGCCACCTTGGCGTCGACGCCACTCAGCGGCACGAGCTTCAGTCCTTCGATTCCTGACGCCCCGCCCCCGAGCGGAAAGTCGACGTCTTGCGCGTGAATGCACGCAGCCAACAACCCCGCGGTTGCCGCGAGAACCGCTACTCGCATGGTAGCCCTCCTAGTGGTCGAGATACGGCGTGCCGTTCCCGTCCCCGTTCCCTGTCACCTGTCACCTGCCGTACTAGTGATCTCGATGTTGTCCAGGTAGAACACCGTCGCTTCGGTCGCCATGCTGCTCCAGCCGACCCAGGTCAGGTTCTGGAAGGTGGGGTCACCGACCGCAAGGGCGGCGAAGCGCTGGGGCGCCTGACCGGGGAGTGTGATCGTCAAGTCCCACTGGCCATCGGTGTCCTGACCGACCTTCGCGACCACCTCGACGTGGAACCACTGATCGACGGGGAGGTCGAAGACGCTCTGGCCGCCGATCTGCAGCTTGCTGTCGCGAATCCAGAAGGTCGGGCCGACGCGATAGGGCTGCACATCCCAGCTCCGCCATTCGTGGTACATCACGACACCCGGGCCCAGGCGCATGTCGAAGCTGCAGCGCGAGGTGCCGCTCGTGTGGCCGGGCGTGTAGACGAGGTGCGGGTTGAAGGTGAACTGCAGCCCCGGGGCGTCCTGAATCTTGAGGCTGTGCTTGCCCGTTGCGGCGGTCTCGTCGGTGACGGCGATGGCATCGCCCTTGTTCTCCACGTTCGCCTGCGCATCGGCAGGGGCACCGCCGACGGGGGTCAACTCGAAGTCATCCTTGACCGTGAGCGGCGGCGGGGGCGGGGGCTCGGGGGCGAACTCGAGCGGCGCGTACTCGAAGCTCCTGGGCAGTTCGACCCACGCCGCCTCGCCATACAGCCCGGCCTTTATGTAGTCGAAGGGCTTGAAGCCGATCGTCGCGGCGGGCGAGTCGGGCTGCAAGTGGAAGTCGAAGTGGTCCGCATCAGCGAACTTCGGGTCCGCCACCAGGGACCCGGGGTCCTGGCCGTCTTTCTGCCGCTCCTCCAGTGTCTGCCCTTCGAAGTCGACCGGCTTGCCGGACTCGTCCCAGTAGAGGTTGTTGCGGAACGTGGCCCACTTGGGCGGCACCCGGATCGACCCCGCGGTCACCAGCGGCCCTTCCTTCCAGAGCACGATGTTGTTCTCACAGGTGAACGACAGGTGCTCCTCCGGGCGGGACCGCTGGATCTGCCCCTCCATGCTGAAGGCGAGGATGTTGTTGCGCAGGAGGTTGTTCTCGCCGTAGTGCTGGTGGTAGGTGCCGGTCTTCACGTTGTAGACGAGGTTGTTCTCCATGACGATGTTGGAGCTGCCCTCGTCATTGTAGAGGCCCCAGCCGCCGCGACCGTAGCGGTCGTAGGAGTAGATGTCGTGGATGCGGTTGTTGCTGAGCGTCGTGCCGGGCGAGATGCCGAGGGTGTAGATGCCGCCCATGTCGGAGAGCACGCCCTGGCCGCAGTGGTGGATGTGGTTGAAGTCGATGGTGTTGTGGGTGGCCAGGCTCGGCCCGTACCCCCATGTCCAGCCGACGGACATGCCGGAATAGTAGAAGTCGGAGACGTCGTTGTGCGTCACCTGGTTGTCGCCGCTCTGGCCGATCCAAACGCCGATGCAGCCGGGGAAGAGCCGCCCGCCCTGATAGATGATGCTGTTGTCGAAGACGATGCGTTCGGTGCGGTCGGAGAGGTCGGGGCGAATCTCCTGCTCGCCGATCTTCACGCCGCCGGCGCCCAGGTCATGCAGGTAGGTCCGCGTCACGCGGCAATCTGAGCAGCCGCGGCGGAACCAGATGCCGTAGAGGCCCACGTGGCCGATCTCGCAGCCCTCGAGGGCGATGTTGCGCGCGCCGTCGGCCGTGACCATCGCGGGTACCGTGACCGCGGCCTGTCCGTCGGCGTGCCCTTCGGGCGGCAGGACGTACTGGCCATACCGGAAGGCCAGGCCCCTGAGGGTGATGTGCTGGACGCTCAGCCCCAGCGCGGGCTCGCCCATGAAGGCCACGAACTGCTCGACCCCCGCCGGTGCGATCACCTCCGCCCTCGTCATATCCTCGCCGGGCAGCGGGAGGTAGGAGAGAGTGCCGTCGCGGTCGACGAACCACTCGCCGGGGGCGTCGAGGAACTCGCGGGCGTTCTCTAGGTGGTAGCGCTGGCTTGGTCCCCAGGCCATGAAGCCCCAGGGGAAGCCGTTCCGGCAGACGACCAGGTTCGTCTGGGGGTCCACCGCGGCCAGCCGCTCTCGCGAGACCTCCCACGAGTGGTAGACCACGATGGTGACGTCATCGATGTTCGGCCAGGGCTTGACGTCACCGGGCCTGGCGATGAACGAGCGCCCGGCGTCGGCGACCTGCCCCGTCGTCGGGTCGATGATGTTGCTGGCCTTGCGGTACGTGTAGTAGTAGAACCTGTTCGGCGTGCGCGCCCGAGTGGCGCGCTGGCCGTTCACCCAGAGCTGCTCGAAGTACCACTTCCCCGCCGCCACGTCGGGCAACTCGGTTGTCCACACGCCGCCGGCGCCAGGCTTCCAGCCGGTGATGGCCCGGCCGCCCGAGAAGAGGGGCCGGGCGGCGGGCGCGGCCTCGTAGACGATCGGGCAGGCCTCGGTCCCGCTATCCTCCGAGGTGAAGGTCACCGGCCCGGTGGCCGAGTAGGTGCCGTCGGCGATGAGCACCCGCACGGGCTCCCTGAGGGGCCCCTGGGTTTTCAGCCGGCGGACGGCGTCGCGGGCCCCCGCGAGGGACGCGAGTGGCCCGTCGGTCTTGCCGGCGTTGGGCTTCTCGAGCCGCCCGGACCAGGCGTCGTTCCCATGGGGGGCGACGTGGAAGGTGGTGGCGCGGGCCGTCGACGCGCAGCTGGCAGCGGCGGCGGCCAACATCAGGCACAAGAGCGGCGCATGACATGCGTTCATCGGCTCGTCTCCCCTCCGGGCTCACGGACAGGTAGCGTCCGCGCGCCTGGCGATATGGATTGGACGACATCGGCGCCGGAACCTCCCCGGACGGCAGGATACCGGTCGGCGAAGGGCGAAGGAGCAGAGGAGGAACGATCGAAGCGAGGCATGGTCCTGTGGTTGTGGCGATGTGCGCCTGGAGGTGCCGGCCGATCCGGAGACGAACAAGGTGAGTATCGAAGGAGACGTGGGACTCGACGACCGACTGCGTCTCGCGCAGGTAGGGAGACCGGGACTGGACCCTTTCCGCCGCTGTCCGGGCGGACAGGGGACTGAACCAGGTCTCCCAACCTACACGAGACTCAACAATGGGACCCGCTTCACCGTAGCTGGGACGTAGACGCAGATGATCGCCCACCCACGGAGGTAGAGGCAATGAGTCGGATCGCGACAGCGTTGTTCACCCTAGTCGTAGTGGGGGCTAGCCTCGCCCTGACGGGATGCCCGAAGAAGCCGGCCACGACGCCCTCGGGCCCGACGCCGACCCAGCCCATGACGACGGAACCTCCTGCTGCCAAGGGGGCAACGATGCCGGAGCAGAAGGCGGGTCCGACGGCTCCGCGCGGCATGCCCGGCAAGGCTGGCGTCCCAGGCGTCATGTCCGGAAAGGGCGGAGTGCCGGGTGGCATGCCAGGGAAGGCCGGCATGACGAAGGGCGGAGGCGGGCGCCGTGGGATGACGACTGACCAGGTATTCCAGAGGTTCGACAAGAACAAGGACGGCAAGCTCACCAAGAGCGAGGTGTCGGCGAGCGTCTGGCAGCGCATGTCGAAGGCCGACACGAACGGCGACGGTGCGGTCACCAAGGATGAGCTGAAGAAGGCCCGCGAGAAGGCGGCGGCCGAGCGCAAGGCCGCGGGGGGGCAGAAGGCCGCGCCCGGCGCGGCTGGGAAGGCGGGCGGTTCCTCTCGCGAGTGATGACCTGATGGCGGACACGGGACGTGCCAGAAGCGGTCCACGGTAGCGGGGGCTGCGTCTGGCACGTCCTTCAGCCTCCGTGCGCTGGCCGGTGGCGGAGGCCCCTTCCTGCCCACTCCAGACAGCTCCGCACGAAGTGGCCGAGGCCGTCCCACTTCCCCACCTCGGCGCCCCAACCCGGCGAGACGCCCGTCAGCGCCCAATCCCTCGTCGTCCAGAAAAAGTAAACCAAACGTCCGTTCGAGCGTCTAAGGGATTCCGGCAGCTTGCCGGGGACCGTCCCGAGCAGGTTGACCCGAGGCTGAAGCAAGGGGGCAAAAGGTGACAAGAGCCGACAAATCCCGACACTTGAGCGCGAAGCAGACGAGGGCGGTGGAGTCGATCATCCGAGGTGCCACAGACGCGGAGACAGCCCGAACTGCGGGCGTAGCGCGTCAGACGGTCAACGAGTGGCGCAACTGGAACCCGACCTTCCAGGCCGAGTTGAACCGCAGGCGTAAGGAGCAGTGGCACGCAGCCACCGAGCGCCTGCGCAGCCTGGCCGGAAGGGCGGTCGAGGTGCTCGACGACGACCTCCGGGGCGATGACCCCAAGGCCCGCCGCGAGGCGGCGCTGCACGTCTTACGGGCGGTGAAGCTCTACGGAGCCGACCTCGAGCCCGACGGGCCGACGACGGCTGAGGAGTTGATGACGCAGCGGATGCTCATCGCGGCTGGGAAGATGCTGGTGCAGGTGCTGGCGGCGTGCGACCGGAACCGGCAGTCTGCTCACTCCGGCAACGAAGGAGTCTCGGTTGTCCCTCGCCAAATAGCGGGTGACCAGGATACCAACGGAGCCAGTCTGCCATGTGCCCTGACCCGGTCGCCCTTGCCCTAGTGCTCGCCTCGGCCATGCGGCTCATGGCCGCCGTCCCCCTCCACGACTTTGCCGACGTCTCCCTCTGGACGCCGAACCAGGACGGGGGGAATGCGCCGGAGGTGTCGGTGGATACCGAGCACGCGAGGGAGGGCGCGGCGATGCGGATACGGTACGTGGACCGGCCACCGCACTGGGGGAATCTGACGGGGCCATGCCAGGCGCCGGGTGAGGCGAGGGCGCTGCGGTTCTGGGTGTGCAAGCACTCGGCGGCGCGTGAGGCGGCGATGCACATCTGGCTGATGGAGCCCGATGGCGATGCCTGGGTGCAGAAGGTGCCGTTCGGGGGGAAGGACCTGGCCGAGGTTCCCGTCGGCTGGCATGAGGTGCGGATGCCGGTGTCGGCGTTCCAGTTCGAGCCGCGCGGGCAGAAGACGCGCGAGATGACCCGCGTGAACCGGATGCTGATCGGGAGCAACTTCGGCGATCTGGAGGTGACGATCGACAGCATGACCTGGGAGACCGGGCCGGGGCAAGCCGCGTTGCCGCTGCCGAAGACCGAGGGGCTCAAGATCGAGAGCAGGGAGCGGGGCAGTGTGGGGATCCTCGACCTGACGCTGGACGAGCGAGGACGCTCGTCCTACGCGACGGGCAAGACCGCCCACCCGCCGGCGAGGCTGGCGGAGGCGCTGCGCGCGGGGGGCTTTGGGGTTACGATCCTCAAGGCAGGCGACCTGGCGGACGCCGCAGTGCTGACCCCCGACAGCTTCGCTGTGGTCGTGCTGCCCTTCGGGCCCACCTTCCCACTCGGGGCGAGGGACGCGTTCCTCGCATACCTGAAGGCCGGCGGGAGCTTTCTCTCGACTGACGGCTATGCGTTCGACCAGTTGGTGGTGCTCACGGAGGGCGGGTGGTCGGTGACCGGGCCGGAGCGAACGGCGGCGGAGATGGACCAGAGCGGGCCGGCGCCAGAGCCGCCGAGGATGAACACCCGCTTCGGGCAGCCCGGGGATGCCATGACCTTCCAGCCGCAGCAGATCGGGGTGTTCGACCCGTGCTTCCCGCTGGAGCACGCCACGCGGCTTCGGTTGGCGGGCCCCTATCGCGTGGTGGGTGATCTCAGGTACGACCTGCCGAAGCCCGTCGAGGGCTTCTCGGCCTGCGGGCTGATCGGGGTGAACAGCCCCGTGTTCCCGCCGGTCTACCGGCGCTGGGTGCCGGTCCTGGAGGCGTTCGACGGCGAGGGCGGGGCGCTGCGCGGGACGGCGCTCAGCATCATGCACAACCACGCAGGCGAGTATCCGAGGTCGAGCTGGGCGTTCAGCGGGATCACCTCGGGAGACGACATCCTCCTGGGCGACCCGAAGCGGCGGGAGCTGCTCTGCCGTGTGGTGGGCGACCTCACCGAGAAGGTGTTCCTGCACGAGCTGGCGACCGACTTCGCCTGCTATGAGAGGGGCGAGACGGCGAAGATCACGGTGAAGGTCTCGAACAACGGCCGGCGACCCGCGGAGCGCATCGCGCTCCTCTCCGCCGGCGGGCGTCAACTGACCCGGAAGGCGCTGCGGCTCGAACCGGGGACGACGGAGACGATCGAGGCGAGTGTGGCCGTGGGCGAGTTCAGCGCGGACTACGTGCCGGTGAAGGCGGAGCTTCTCTCACCCTCACCCCCAACCCCTCTCCCACTGGGAGAGGGGCAAGGGGTGAGGGACGTGCTCGAGTCGGCCTTCTGCGTTCGCAGTCAGGCGGTGCTGGCCTCCGGGCCGAAGATCGGGTGGCAGGGCAACAGCATGACCGTCGACGGGCGGGCGACGTTCCTCATCGGGTCGAACCAGACGGGCATGGTGTACTACTCGCCCCACGAGACGCCGCTCGTTTGGGACCGGGACTTCCGCATGATGGCGGAGCACGGGTTCCACCTCCTGCGGATCCTGCACTTCTCGCCCTTCGCCAAGAACGGCTACCAGGGCGATGGCGGGCACAGCCCGCTCGACCTCGCCAGCCGATCCCAGCGGCTGGTCAGGCAGATGGATGCCATCGTGCAGCTCGCCCAGAAGCACCGGGTCGCGATCTTCCTGTCGCTGCACGACTGGATGGGTGTTGGCCTCACGGAGGAGGAGCTTCGGGCGCAGGCGGACTGGGACCGATTCTGGGCCGAGCGCTACCAGAGCGCGCCGGGAATCTTCTACGACGTCCAGAACGAGCCGGGGGTTGACGTGCCCGACCGGCCGGACATCGTGGCTCTGTGGAACCAGTTCCTCCAGCAGCGGCACGGATCGGACGATGCGCTCCAGGCAGCGTGGACGAAGCACCTGCCGGAAGCCGCCATGCCGAACGTGCCGCTCGGGCCGACGAGCAACGACTGGTACGATGTGCGCAGCGCCGACCGGAAGCGCTTCGAGGCGGTGGTGCTGAACCGATGGGTGAAGGCGAACGTGGACGGCATCCGCGCGGGCAATCCGAAGGCGCTGGCGTGCGTGGGATACCTGCCGAGTATGCCGCCGGCGGACAAGATTCTGGGCGTGGAGCAGACCGACCTCTCGAACATGCACTACTACGGGTCGGTGGATGGGTTCCCGCTGGAGTTCGGGCTGACCGACCGGCGGTTCGTGGGGAAGGGGCTCAGCCTGGGCGAGTGCGGCGCGCAGGAGGCGCACGATGCGCGCATCCAGGGGCAGACGAGCGTGCCAGTGGCGGAGTCGATCCAGCGCTTCCAGACGTACGTCCACTACGCGGTGGGCATGGGCGGGGCGTTCATCGGGAACTGGGACTGGAAGGACTTCGATGAGATGGTGTTCCCGTGGGGGTTGGTGCATCACAGTTCGCCCGTGACGAAGCCGTGGCTGCATACGTGGGAGCAGGAGTACCTGCTGCTGTCCCTGACCGAGCCCGCGTACGAGCCGCCGGAGGTGTTCATCCTGGCGCCGGACAGCAACCGGGTGGGGCCGCGGTTCGATGAGTTGAACGAGGCGCTGAGGCGGTCGGTGGCGCTCATGCTCGACCAGCGCGTGAACTTCGGCATGGCGAACGAGGAGAGTGTCGAGCAACTGCCCGCGTCCGCGAAGGCCTTGATCTGGCCGGTGCCATACTGTCCGGCGGACGACACGTTCGACCGGGTGCTGGCGTGGGTGCAGGCGGGCGGGACGCTGTACCTCTCGGGGGACATCTCGTTCGATCGGACGCGCCAGCCGACCCGCACCGCGCGGCGGGCGCAGCTGGGGCTGCCGGAGGCGGAGCCGCGCTCACCGTTCGAGACACCCGAGGCCACATGGGGCCAGCCGCCGGTCGAGACGACGGTCGGCCAGGGCAAGGTGCTCTACGCGCCGTATCCCCTGGAGTTGCGTGGGCAGGCGCGCGACGGGCAGGTCTACCGGCGGGCGCTGGAACTCGCGGGCGTCGCGCCCACGCCCATCGAGCCGGCTGAGGCGCCGGTGCGGGTGCTGTCGATTCCGACGCAGGGCGGTGGGCGCCTGTACATGCTGGCGCGGACCTCGGGCGGCGATGGCCTGCTCTCGGTGAAGCTGCCACAGGCGGGTGTGAGCGTGGAGCTGATCGGGCGGGGGTTCTCCTTCGTGCTGGTTGGCGCGAAGAGGGAGGTGCTGGCAGCGGAGAGCCAGGGCGAGATCGCGATTGGCGGCGAGCTGGTCGCGAAGGCGAAGGGGCACTTCGCCCTGTGTTCGCTGGATGGCAAGGACCTGCGCCAATCGCGGCAGCTTCTCGTCCTGCCGCATCAATGCGAGAGGGTAGAGCTGCTGCTCGCGGCGCACATGCAGGGGGCGCGGTGCACCGTGGGCCTGCCGACCGATTCCGTGAAGCAGACCTCGCCGGCGAAGACGACGCTGGCCTTCTCGCCGGGCACGCCGGGGCAGGTGGGGGTGATCGCGCCGGCGGCAGAGATGGAGGCGGCAGTGGGTCGGGTGCGGGCGCGGTTGATGCTACGCTGAGGCCCACGCGACGGCAACGGCGGCACTGGCAGCACACGACGGCTGCCAGTGGCACCACTGCCCGGTGAGACGGGAGCGGTGCCACGGGCAGACGGAGTCTGCCCGTGCTCGGCCGTTGCTGGTCGGAGACCGACCGGCCTACGCGGACGGCCCTGGGCTGTCGAGGACTTCGCGGACCTTGCGGGCGAGCGCGTCGGGCACGAAGGGCTTCTGGATGAAGGGCGTACCGGGGTCGAGCACGCCGTGGTGCATGATGACGTTGTCGGTGTAGCCGGACATGAAGAGCACCTTCAGGGACGGACGCTGGGCTGCCAGGCGCTCGGAGAGCTGGCGCCCGCTCATGCCGGGCATGATCACATCGGTCAGCAGGAGAGCGATCTCCTCCCCCCTTCGCTCGAACAGGGCGGCTGCTTCCTCGGCATCGGAGGCGGTCAGTACGGTGTAGCCGGAGCTCTCGAGGATGCGGGCGGCCACGGTTCGCACCGACTCCTCGTCTTCCACGACCAGGACGGTCTCCGAGACGGAGGGGGGGGCGGCCTCGGCGGCAACGGCCATCGTCTGGGCGCTGTCCTCCACGCGAGGGAGGTAGACCTTGAACGTGGTGCCGCGGCCCGGCTCGCTATAGACCCAGATGTCGCCTCCGTGCTGCTTGACGATCCCGTAGGCGGTGGCGAGGCCGAGCCCGGTGCCCCGGCCGGCCGGCTTGGTGGTGAAGAAGGGCTCGAACACCCGGGCGAGCGTGCCCTCGTCCATGCCCGTGCCGGTGTCGGTCACGGCGAGCATGACGTGCGGGCCGGGATGCGCTCCCACATGCCGCCTCGTGTAGGCCTCATCGAGCACCACGTTGGCTGTCTCGATGAGGAACTTCCCTCCGTTCGGCATCGCGTCGCGAGCGTTGGCGGCGAGGTTCGCCAGCACCTGCTCGATCTGGCCGGGGTCGGCACGAACGCGGCCCAAGTCGGCGGCAGGGATGAACTGAAGCTCGATGTCCTCCCCGATCACGCGCCGGAGCATCTCGGCCAGGTTGTCGAGCAGCTCACTGGGATCGAGCACGATCGGCTCGAGCGGCTGGCGCCGGCCGAAGGCGAGGAGGTGGCGCGTGAGGGCGGCCGCGCGGTTGGCGAGACCGAGGACTGTCTGCAGATCGCCGGCCTGCGGGGTCCCCTCCCCGGCATCGCGGAGCAGGAGTTCCGTGTAGCCGATGATGCCTTGGAGAGTGTTGTTGAAGTCATGGGCCACGCCACCGGCCAGGGTGCCGATCGCCTCGAGCTTGGAGGTCTGCAGGACCTGGCGCTCCAACGCTCTCTGCTCGGTGACATCCCAGAAGATGCCCAGTATCCCCTGCACATTGCCTTCTCCATCCCTCACGGGCGTCTTGACAGTGTGGACGGTGCGCTCTCGCCCCTCCTGGACGTACGTCTCATCAAGCTCTTCTGTCCGACCCGCGGCCATGATCCTTCGGTCGTCCGCCCGGTACTTCCCGGCGAGTTCTGCGGGGTAGAACTCGTCGTCAGTCCTGCCGACGATCTCCTCCGGACTGACCCCCAAGTCCTCGGCATAGGGACGATTGGCGTAGAGATAGCGTGAGTCCCGGTCCTTGCAGAAGACCTTCTGCGGCAGCGTGTCCAGCAGTACCTGGTGCCTCGCTTCGCTCTCGCGCAGTGCCTCCTCGGCCCGCTTGCGTTCGGCGATGTCCTTCACCGTCGCGAAGTAGCTCACCACTTTCCCGTCATTGTCCTTTGCCGAAGAAGGGCTGACGATGACAGGGAAGCGCTCGCCCGTCTTCCTCACGAAGAGCAGTTCCCAGTCGCGGAACTGCCCGTTCAGGGTGGCCCGGAAGGCCGCCTGGATGCCGTCGAGTTCCTCCGGGGCCCAGTACGGATGCGGAGGACCGACCCCGATCAGCTCGTGCCTCTCGAAGCCTGTCATCTTGCAGAACGCATCGTTGACCTGAACGTGAACGCCGTTGCAGTCGAGCACCGTCAGCCCGTCCTGCATCGAGGCCAGCACGGCCTGCGCGAACTCGCCGGATGCGCGCGCCGCCTCCTCCGCCCGTCTGCGTTCGGTGATGTCCAGGATGGCCGCCAGGGATCCCACCGGTGCGCCGGACGCGTCGCGCAGTGGAGCCGTCCACAGGAGGCCGTCCAGGCGTGTGCCGTCCTTCCTCAGCGGCCGGACCGCCACCCCGCCGCCGCCTTCCCCGGCCAAGCTGGCTCGGATGGCGCCCTGCGTGAATGCGGTCTCCTCAGGCGGGATGCTGGGCGCTGGGCGGCCCAATACCTCGTCCTCGGTCCAGCCAAGGAGCCTCTCCGCGGCGGGGCTCCACACCCGGACCAGTCCCTCGGCGTCCAAGGCGATCAAGGGCACCGCTGCGGCCCGGTAGATCGCGGTCAGGCGTTCGTTCGCCTCGATGAGCTCCCGCTCCGCGCGCTTGCGGTCGACCAACGCCCCCAGCAGCCTCGCCACGCTGCGGAGGCGGCTCCTCGCGATCGCGACGACCTCCGGAGACCGGGGTTCGTAGGCCGCAGCCTGCTCGCGAAGCTCCTCCGCGCTGACCCCGAACCTGGCGGCCATCTCCTGCAGCTTCTCCGGGTCGGTGGGCGGGTCGCCGTATCCGATGTTGATGGAGCCCACCACCTCCCCACCAGCGAGTATGGGCGCCGCCAGGAGACGCAGCGATCCGGCGCACTCGATGTCCACCGGCTGACCGGTCTCGATGGAGACCTTGGAGGCCTCCGTCCAACACGACTCGTGGCACAACCACTTCCCGCTCGCCAGAGCCTCGCGGTTGTCGTCCGTGCGACAGAGGGAGCGCGACGCGGCGTCGAGGAAGCGGCACCAGCCCGAGGAGAACATGCCGACGGCGTAGTCGCCGTTGCGCTCGTAGACGGCGGAAGAGGTGCCCAGTATCTCGAGGAACTCGCTCACGGTGTCCTGGAGGACATCCTGCCCCACCGAGTCCAGCAACAACCGGCAGGTGTTGAGGGCGGTCAGGCTGCCGTACGGCTGCGAGGGGGGCGGGTCTTGAGGTGGCATGGCTGGCCTCCATCCGGGCAGGATCACGGTCTGACGACGGCTCGCTTTGCGGGCGCGTGAAGGGACGCCCCCGTGCGACGGGGGCCCGCGGCGAGTGAGTCGGAGCAGCCGCCCTACCTGTTCATCGCCTGGCGGGACTGTGGGCGAGCAGAGGAGTCTGAGACGTCCCCCTGCGCCGGAGTTTCCGGCGCCTGGGGCGTCCGCCGCCTACTCGGCCCGAATCCAGTCCACCTCCAGCACCACGCCCGGCGCGAGGCCCGCGCCTTCGGGGTCGAGGCGAATCTGCTGGATCGCGCCGATCCAGAGCGGATGTCTCGAGAGATCGAACAGAACCTCGTGCCACTGGCCATTCGCGGGAAGATCGGCGTGCACCTCCTTGTCGGGGCCCCAGCCGGGTGAGCGGGTCGAGCGCCAGAAGAGGGCGAGTGAGCTGCCGCCCGTCAGCCGCGCGCTGACGCGGAGGCGCCGGTGCTCGCCGGCCTTGATCGCCGCCGGGCCGCTGCTGGCGTAGGCGTCCTCGCCGGTCACCGTCAGAACGAGGTGACCGTTCTCGGCCTTCAGCTCGCACGAGTGGGCCACCGTCCAGCCCTCGGTGTCCTGGTCGAAGTCCCAGGTGGCCTTCGTCTTGGGCAGCTCGGGGACGGAGCACGCAAGGCCCGAGAGGGCCAGCCGCGCGAGGCCCTGTCCGTCGGCCTTCACGCCGATCGCGAGCACGCGCAACTGGGCGTCGTAGGCCCAGCCCGTCTCGCCCGCGGCGAGGGTCTCGCGGCGGAGGAGCGATTCGTCCCCAATCTTCACCGTCAGGCCCTCGGCGGCGACCGGGGCGATGGTCACGTAGCACGTCTCACCGGGGAGGTACTTCAGCTCGACGGTCAGCCCGTCACGGCCAGTCGCCTTGGCCTTCAGATCGCCGGGCGCGGTGACGTGCACCGGGCCACCGCCGAGGGACACGGCGACGGAGCGCAGGCCGGGGTCGAGGCCACGGAGGGCCATCAGGTTGAGCTGGATGTTCTCCGGGTTGATGAAGACCGGGTTGCGGTGGGTGAACCACTGGCCGTAGCTGTCGGGGTAGGTGCCGGCGAACTCCTTGCTGTCCATCGGCCACTGCTGGACCATTCCGCTGATCGTCATGCCCTCGGCCTGCTTGCGCCAGAGGTCGTTGGGGTCGAAGCGCATGAGCTCCTGCAGGCCATAGGCGTAGACGAGCCCGCACCATTGCACCGGAAGCCCGATCCAGGTGTGGGTGAAGAAGGTGCTGCCGAAGACGGGGATGCTCGAGTAGCGCATGCCCGGGTGGCCGCCGTCGTCCCACGCGTACTGGAAGGGCAGCCCCGTCCGCGCCCAGAAGCGGGCTTTGTCGAGGAGGGCCTTGTCGCCCAAGGCCATGTAGGCCCAGACATACGCCCGGACCGCGTAGGCGGAGGCGAGGACATCGGGCTCGAGGATCGGGCACTCCCAGCCCTGCGCGCCGCGGGGCACCCTGTACGTCTCCATGTGCTGGAGCGCGTGGCGAAGGGCTTGCTCGACCACGGGGTCGCCACTGATGGCTACCCACTTGGCCATCAGGTATGCGTTGCGCCCGGCGATGCCCATGACGCGTGTGCCGGGCTCGCCGAGGCGCTTCCGCTCCGCGTCGGGGTAGTAGCCCCAGCCGCCGTCGTCCTCCTGGCTGTTCAGGGCGCCGTAGGCCATCGCCTCCATGCCGGCGAGGGCCTCGGGCAGGTAGCCCCAGTGGTAGGGGAACTCCCAGCCCATGATGTGGCACTGGGCCGGGCTGGCGAGGCCGGCGGGGCCCTCCTCCTTGACCGTCTTCTCCGCGACGAGCTTCACGCGGTCGAGAAGCTGCGTCTTCGCCTCGCCCTGGGCAACGGTGCGGGCGTCCATCAGCATGAGCGCCGCATGGCCGGGAGCGTTGGCGCTGGCCCAGCCGATCACGTGGCGGGAGCCTTGCTTCTCCGGGTCCCACACGGTGTTGAGGAAGGCGTGCCGGCAGAGGGCGATCTCGTCCTCAAAGCTGCGCGGCCAGGTCTCGGCATCGGGGTAGCCGACCAGGTCGCCGAACCAGTTGAGCGCCGCCGTGGCGTCGGGCTTCGGCACGCCGGCGACAATGAACTGCGTGAGCTTCCAGGGCTTGCCGGGCTGAAGCTCGATGGGTTCCCCGGCGGCGCGCTGACTCTCGGCGATGGAGTCCGGCACCGAGGGCAGCATGAGCTGCATGAGGTGGCTGTCCTGGTGGGTGACGAAGTCGGGGGAGGCGAAACAGGCGGCCGGCTCGGCGTGCTCTCCGTCCCACTTCTGCTTCGGGTCCCACACCACGGCCATGACCGGCCCGCCGTCGCGGGTCTCGACCATCATCATCGGGACGGTGATCTTGAACTTGTGCGGCGTCCAGCGCTCGTTGAGGGGCGGGGCGAGGTCGCGGGTGCTCGAGCTCTGCTCCTTGCCCTCGAGGTAGTCGAGACCGGGGAAAAGGGCGATGCCCTTCTGGGCGCCCGTGCCGCGATCACCGGCATGCACCGCGGGGCCCCACACGGCGGCGAGCTTCGTCGGCTCGCGCGCCTCGACGCTGAGGTCCATTCGCAGGGCGGGGCTGTCATCGGGGAGGAAGGCGTCGAGAGCGACGGCGAAGCGCGCTCCGTCGTACCTCGCCTCAAGCTGAACGCCCCCACGGGCCGGGCGCGCCTCGACCTCGGGGAAGCTCGGCAGGCCGCGGTCGCCGCCCGTCGTGCTGACCAGGGCCACCCAGGGCGCGACCGAGCCGGACAGCTCCCAATGGTCGCCGATCCAGGCATAGACGAGCGCGCCCCGGCCGTTGGTCCGCCGGTTGATCAGCCAGCGGCAGTGCGGGTTCTCGAGGAGGAGGTAATCCCTGGCCAGCTCGACCGCCCGGGCCTTGGCCGGGCGACCCTCCGGGAGCCGAGGGAGCGACGGCCAGACGTCGATCTGGAGCGTGCGGATGTCGGACGCCCCGCCGACCTGGGCCATCGCCTGCACGGGCACCGGACCGGCCCCGGGGAGGCCGAGGTCGAAGTCGACGTGGGTGCGGGAGTCAGGGGGCATGCGCTCAACCAGCTCGCGCTTGCCGTTGCACTCGACGGCAGCACCGTGCTCGGGGAGCAGCGCCCCCGGGCCGTAGTTGCGGACGGACACCCGCACGCGGAGCGGCTCACCGGCGAGGGCGAAGCCCTGCACCAGGCCGCACTCCGCCAGGGCCAGGCGCGGCTGGAGGCTGCCTCCCCAGGCGGAGGCGACGGTCACTCCCTCCGGCCGCCAGCGCCACGCCGAGCAGCCAGCATGCTGTGAGAAGTCGAACTGAGCGAACTGCAGGCCGGTGGCGCCCTGGGGGACCTCGATCGTCGCCACTGCATCCGGGATCGGGTCGCCCCGGTCGGTCAGGCCCTCAAGCACGATCTTCCCCGCACCGCCGTTGACCTGGGCGATGAAGACCCCGTTGACGCCGCTGACAGCCGTCGAGACAGGGAGCGGGCGGCCATCGAGGGCCACCAGCATCGGCTCGCCGAACAGGGCCCAGTCGTAGCTTGCGTTGTGGGCGGGGCCGGAGTCGGTCGCCAGCGCAAGGGCCCCCTCGAAGGTGCCGTTGCCCGCCGGGGCCTCGTAGAGTTGGGCGGCGAGGGGTGACCACTGGCTCTCCTTGACCTCGGCGGAGGCGACGTCCTTGCCATCGAGCATCACGTAGAACCGGGCGCCGTCGGCGACGTTGACCTTGTCGTCCCACTTCACACCGTCGGACAGCCCAACGTACCCCACGAAGAAGACGCGCAGGCCCCCCTCGAGGCCCCAGCTCACGCGCTCGAAGCTCGCCACGGCACGCCCCTCACCTTCGGGGTGCAGGAAGATGGAGGGCATGATGACCCCGCCGGAGACGCCCTGCTCCCGGATGGCAGCCGACATCGTGTTCTCGGTCTTGGCCTTCCCGAACTCCTGGACGCCGCGCCATCGGACGAGGGCGAGGCGGTGCTCGGCCGCCAACAGCGGGAGACAAGAGGACAGACTCAACAGGAGGACGAGAGTCTTCATGGGCAGGCTCCACGGGTTCGTTGGTTCTGGTCGATCGACACCGACTTCCCTCAGGTGGGCGCGTACTCCTTCGGCGGAAACCGGTACAGTCCCCTTTCCGCCTGGACGGCGGCGGAAAGGGTCCAGTCCCGGTTTCCCGGCCGGCAGGGGAGTCAGGGGTTCTCAGGCATGACCAGGCCCAGGTCGACGGGGTCGTCCGCGTTGGCGACAAACGCCATGCGCCACATATCGAGGCTGATGCCCGGCGCATTGACCAGCGCCACGTACGGTGCCCCCGAGACAAGGCCTTCGATGGTCCAGAGGCCGTCCGTGTCGGTCTTGGCGACCTCCGGCTCGGGAAGGCCGTCCACATCCCACCATTCCTCCGCCCTCCTGTCGCCCAAGCGCATGTGGGGGACCGCCCTGACCTGACCTCCCTCGACGGGTCGGCCCTGAGCGTCGGCCAACTGGCCTGTGACGCTGGTGAGTCGGCGGAGGACCAGCCGGCAGTCGGGCGTCATCGGACCGATCTTCCGCGCGACGTGGAGCCGCTGGGTGGGATGCGAGGCCATGATCCAGAGGTCTGCGCTGGTCGGCAGGAGGCCGGTCAGCGCGAAGGCTCCGTCCGCATCGGTGGTGGCTGACACGGGGAAGGCGCAGGGGATGAAGGTTCGCACGCTCGCGCCGACGACGGGATGACCGTCTTCGCCCTGCACCGTGCCCTTGATCGCTCGGATCCTCACGCCTACCCGCAGGGGCGGCAGCTCACGCGTCTCGCCCGGCGTGAGGGTCATCTCAGGCTTGGCCTCATCCCACCAGTCGTCGGTGAGAGCGAGGTACCAGATGTTCGCCGAGGGATAGATGCGCAGCGGGAGGCTGGCGGGCAGCGGGCCGATGCGGACGCTGCCCTGCTCGTCGGTGCTCGGGCCGAGGACATTCATGCCGACCTTGCTCAGGCAGACGGACGCCCCGATACCAGGCATGGGTTTGCCCTCGGCGTCAAGCACGCTGGTGTGCACGTAGGAAGCCGGAGCGAGGCGGATCTCGAGCGGCTGCTCGGGCGCGGTCGTGATGGTGACTGCGCCCATCAACGCCCGCGCGTCGTCACGCGCCCAGATCGACCACGCGCTGTGAGCAGGGGGCACGGGCCCGAGGCCCCACAACTGCAGCGTGAAGGCCCCGCCCGCATCGGTCGCAGTCGTGTAGAGGCTGTCGAGGGTGAGGGGCTGCATCAGCCCGAGGAAGATGACGACCGCCTGGAGCACACCCACGCGGGCACCGGGCACGGGCTGCCCGTCGGGACCGACCACCTTCCCGGCGACCGTGACCGGCTCCGACGAGTCCGCCCTGATCGGCCCGGAGGCCTGCAGGCAGCAGACGGCGACCAGGACGGTGCACAGAGCGATCGAGAGACGCCTCAGCCGCGTGGTCTGCATTCCCGGCACGTTCACCTCCCGTCGAACACGACGTCACCAAGGGCGCGCCTATGGCGGGCCGGGTCGCGCTGACGCCGCAGGGGCTCCGCCAGGGGCGCCGGCCGGCTGCGCCGCCTCAGCGGGCCACTCCGCGAACACGATCTTGGCCCGGTTGACGGCGATCATCCGGTTGTTCTCGGCGTCCAGAATGAGCAGCGCTTCCTCGCCGACTGCGACCAACGTCCCCTTGAGGATCGCCTGCCCGTCGAGGTGGATCGTGACCGTCTTGGTCAGGGCCCGGGCAAAGGGATCGCCGGTGAACGGCCCCGGGACCACCAACCCCCTGTCCACGTCCACACCCCAGGGCGTCGCCCTGGTCGCGAAGGTGCTGCTTGCCGTGGCGCCGGTGGCCCACTGCCGCGACCCATCCTTGCCGACCAGCTCGACAGCATCGATCTCGTTCCAGCCGGGCACGCGTGGGCTATCGAGGTAGAGCTTCACCGACTTCGAGACGACGTTGCCGGCGACCTCAACCACGAAGTCATCCGGAGCCTCCGTGGTTGGGTCCCGGCCCTCCCACAGCAGGGCCTCCTCGCCATTCCCGCTGAACGCGGTGACCTTCGAGACGGCCCCAGGGTTATACGTCTCCCGAACGCGGACCTGGGCGATGTTGACGGGCTTGTCGTACTCCAGTCGCAGCCACTCCTCAGCGCCATCCGGGGTCTGCGAGGCCCAGGCGGTCTGCCTATCGCCCTCTTCCAGGGTGTCAGGAGCGCCGAGCACCTGCTCGGGGCCCCAGGAGCGCTTGGGTTCCGCCGCCGGTTGGGGGGGCAGAGCGGGCTGGGCTGACCCGCCTTGCGCCAAGATGAGACCAGCCAAGAGGTTCGCGCCAGCGACCACGATGCACCAGCCAAGCTGCCTCACGGTTCTCCCTCCTTGATGGGTCGGCTCGCGGGTGTGGTGGAACCGGCCGATCCCGCGGCCTCGCCTGCAGTGTTTGACGCGCCAAGGGCACGATTGGTTGACACTTCGGCAGACCGGCATGAGGGTCGGTGGCTGGTCACGGCAGGGCGCCGAGCGCCGCGAGCTGCGGCAGAGCGGCGAGGGCGAGGACGGGGGTGTAGTCAAACGTCTCCCACGAGAACGGGCGGTCGGCCACCTCCGCCCAGTGCGTCCTCACCTCCTCCGGGTAGCCCGCGCGGGCGAGGGCGAGGGCGTTAGCGTAGTCGTAGGCGCGCTGCTTGGGCGGCGGGCCGGCAGTCCACGTCCACCAGGGCTGCTCGCGCAGAGCGCGCCAGAGGCCGTAGCGGTCCTCGCGCTCGCAGGGGATGAGAGGGATGAAGCTGAACCACGTGGTCTGCACGTACGCCCACGGCTCGGGAACCCGGATCTGCGCGCGCCAGTCGGCCCAGCCGTTCACCACGCCGCTCTCCCCGAACTCGGGTCGCCACCGGAAGAGCTCGCGGTAGCCGGCCCAGGCGAGGGCGGCTCGAGCGCGGCTTCTCGCAGCGAGGTCAGCGTCCCCCAGCAGCTTTTCCAGGTGGTACATGGAGGCCCAGGCGAGGTAGCCGCCGACGGCGCTCTCGGCGATGACGTGGACGCGGCTCGCGTCGGCGGCGGCGTAGGCGGTGCCGCAGGGAGTGGTCATCTCCCAGATCTGGTCGAAGTGGGTCCGGATCACGCCGGCGAAGGCGCGGGGGTAGTCGCGGTCAACGGCCAGCGCGTAGGCGAGCATCCCGTAGAGGTAGCAGGAGGTGATCTCGGGGTAGTCGACCGCCGACTCGATGAAGGATGGCATCTCCGGCGGCACCAGGAGGCCGTAGGCGGCGCTGCGGACGTGGTGGCCGCCGAGGTAGGTGAGGCAGGCCTCGACGGCCTGGCGGGCCTCGTCGCGGACCGGCGGCTCAAGCAGCGGAAGGACCTGCGCGAGCGCCGCGCAGACGAAGCCGTCGTAGAACGTGCGGCCCTCGCTGAAGGTGAAGCGGCCATCCGGCGAGCGATGGGCGAGGACGTCCTCCACGTGTCGGGCGACCTCGCCGCGGACGTCGTCGGGCACTGGGCCGGTCTTCGGCAGGGGCTGCTCCAGCTCGGGAGGCACGGGCAGCGCGCAGGCCGCCTCATCCGCCTCGGCGAGCAGGACGAGGGTGCCGGCCGGGCAAGCGATCATGGGAGCGTGCGCGAAGTCGTCGGCTACCGTGGCGAGGGTCGGAGGCATGACCGCGACGCCCCCGAGCCGGGGCTTCACGCGGATGATGGGCGTCTCCCCGGGCAGGAGGTCCACGGTCGGATCGAGCGTGTCAGGCTCGGGCGGCGCAGAGAGGAGCCGCAGCATCTGCGCGTCCAACCGGCCCGCGGCGAGCCGATAGGCCACGCGCGGAAGCACGTTGGCGCCGCCTGCCGAGACCCTGTCCCACGACCAGTAGAGACCGTCATCGTCGACCCAAAGCCGCTCGGGCGGGGAGGCGAAGGCGACCATGCCGGTGAACGGCCCGTGCCCGTCGTAGAAGCAGACGATGGGGCTGCGGGCAGGCAGAGCCAGCTCCGTCCCCTCCGTTCGCCACAGGGTCTCCCCCGCGAGGACCCACTCGGTCGGCGCGGTCCGCTCGGCCCACGTCCAGCCCAGCAGGGCACCGGTGACGGCGTCCTCGCGACCCCACTCGACGATGGCGTGGAGGAGCACCCCGAGCAGCGTCGTATCCCACGTGACGCTGGACTTCACGGTGCCGCCGGCAGTCTGGCGCCTCAGCCCAAACCGGCCGCGATGGAGGTCAGCCAGGGCTCGCGGGACCTCAGTCTGCTCGGGAGGCAAGTCCCCCACGAAGACCCAGGGCTCCTCCCCCACCCGCAGCGTGTGGAAGCCCGCGTACTCGGCCACACCGCATAGGTCGCCCTCGACGCGAGGCACTAGGCAGTGGAGCTTGAAGCCGCGCTCGATGTCCAGCCGGTGGGTGTAGGCGTGGAGGTAGTAGCATTTCGGTTCGACGGGCGCAGCCTGGGCGAAGAGGCGGTGACCACCAACGGCGACACCGGTCGCGGCGGCGCCGACGGCGCCGATGAAGGTGCGGCGGTTCATGGCATCGCCTGCTCGAGGCAGTGCCGGTCGGAGGACCGGCCGGCCTACGCGCCGCCCACCGCCTTGATGAGCGAGGCGAGCGTGGATGGTCCTGCGGTTGATTCTTGTGACCTCGACGCCGGCTTCGTCGAACAGCTCGCCGAGATGGCGGAAGTAGCAGCTCATCGTGTTGCACCCCACCCCAAACGCCTGGGGTGGCAGGTTCCCCGGTAGGGGCCGGGGAACCGCTACCCGGGACGGGTTGCGGGACCCGGTCGCTTGGCTGGTAGTGCGCGGTGTGGGTCCGACATCCCTCCTGCCAGGGCAGTCGCAGGCCAGTGGCATCCCCGAGGAGCGCCAACGTGCTGGACCTTTGCTTGCTGGTGTGGATTGGACTGGCGCCCGCCCATGCGGCGGCGGAGCGAATCCTCCAGTGGGACTTCGAGACGGGGCCGCAGGGGTGGCGCAAGTGGTCCACCGTGGAGATGCCCCAGGAGGCTCGCGCCGGGCGAGCGCACTCGGGCCGGAAGGCCCTGTGGGGGCGGGTCACGGAACGCGGCCCGCTGGTGCACTTGATCGATGGTCTCGACTTCCCGCTCGCCGGCTCGACGCTGCGCTTCTGGTACTACGTCCCCACGAGGGCGACGTTCGACCACTTCGAGATCAACGTGCGCACCCACGAGTACGGCGATCACCTCTTCCAGCTCAGCACGGGGATACGGGAGGGTGCGTGGACCCGCGTGGAGCTGCCGTTCACCGAGTTCTTTGGTTGGGCGCAGCGGGCCCTCCGGTCGTTCACGATCTCGGAGTTCGAGATCACCTCGGTCGGGACGGGCGAGATTCTGCTGGACGACGTGGAGGTGCTCCTCGACCGCGCGGAGGCCGCCCAACGCGACCGGGCGCCGGAGTTCATCTGGCTGCCGGGGCAGGATGCGTCGTCCGTGCCAGGCGGCACGTGGGGCTACTTCCGGAAGACGTTCGAGCTGCCGGAGGGGGCGCACTCGGGGCGGCTGCAGGCGAGTGGCGACAATGAGGCGACGGCGTGGATCAACGGGGTCTGCCTGGGCAAGGCCGGGTGGAGCCCGGCCACAGAGTTCGATCTGTCCGGGGTGCTGACCGCCGGGAAGAACGTCATCGCGTTGGCGGTGCTGAACCACGGTGACGCGCCGAACCCGGCGTGTGCTCTGGTCGCGGCGGGGATCGACTGGGGAACGTCGGGCAGCCAACTCATCCTGAGCGACGGTGCCTGGCGCGCCTCGGCGACCGCACCGGACGGCTGGACCGCTGCCGAGTATGACGACCGGGCGTGGCCGTTGGCGCAGTCGTGCGGGAAGGTGCCCGGCCCGCCCTGGGGCGTTGTGGACATCTACCCGCTCAGGGCGCCCGAGGACCGGACGGTGCCCGGCGTTCAGACCGAGCTGAGCGAGGGCAAGCTGTGGGCGGCGCTCGACTGGCGCGGACGACCCGCGGCGAGTGCCGAGTATGTGACGACGCTCCGGTCCCTGGCCCCGGACATGACCTTCCAGACGCTCCGAGAGGTCCGAGGCCAGGTGGAGGCCGATCAGAGCCGAGTTGAGCTGTTCCCGGTCGAGGGGCTGAAGGGAGGACACGAGGTCGAGATCGCGTGGCGAACGGCGTCCGGCGAGAGGGCTGGTCCTGCGGAGAGGCCTCAGGTGCGCACGGTCTTCTGGGCGCCGGGGACCCCGGTCGCACGGCTCGATCGCACCACGCGGTACAAGGCGCGCGGGATGGGCTTCTTCCGGACGGAGAACATCGGGGGGCGCTGGTGGCTCATCGACCCGGAAGGCAACCTGTTCTTCAGCCTGGCGTGCAACGCGATCATCCGGCGAGCCGACTGGTCGCTGCAGTACCACAAGACCGTCGCCGAACACTACCTGGACCCGTTGAACTGGGCGGAGATCGCCTGCCAGCGGCTGGTCGATCTCGGGTTCAACAGCCTGTCGGGCGGAGATGACGCGCTGGAGCCCCATCGGCGGCGCAACGTGCCCTACTTCGGCGGGTCGTGCCTGACCTGGGCCGGGCCGTGGCTGAAGGATGCGGAGGGGCAGTCGGTCTGCTTCCCCGATGTGTTCGACCCCGATTGGCGGCGCGGGGCTGAGGAGTGGGTGCGGCAGGCGACCGAGGAGTGCCGGAACGACCCCTTGCTGGTCGGGTACTTCACCGACAACGAGATCAACATGCATCAGCCCTTGTCCCGGTCGGTGGGGGTGATGGACCACTTCTGGTCGCCGGGGGCTCAAGGGGAGTTCGTTCGGTGGCTGCGCGAGCGGTACTCGGGAGACATCGGGGGGCTCGATGCGACGTGGAGCTCGAAGCTACACACCTACTCCTACGCGACCTTCGATGACATCCCCCGGGACAAGCCCACCATTCGCGGCGAGGATGACCCCGTGGCCCCGGACCTGCGGGCGTTCTGCCGGCACATCATCCGGTCGTACTGCGAGACCGTGGTCGGGCTCTACCGCAAGTACGACCCGAACCACCTCATGTGCTCGAACCGGTTTGCGGGGCAGTTCGACACGGACTTCGCTGACCTGCTGCGCGGCTACGACATCATCGCCTGTAACAGCTACCCGCGGGCTTGCTGGGGACAGACGAAGTTCGACGACGGGCAGCTTGCGTGGCTGCGGGCGATGCACGAGAAGACGGGGCGGCCGATCATCATCACCGAATGGGGAGTCAGCGCCCGCGAATCGGGCTACCCCAACTTCTGGGGCCGTCTCGACACGGAGGCCCAGCGGGGCGAGGCCTACGAGAACACCATCCGGCAGCACTTCGGGGAGCCGTACCTCGTGGGGTCACACTGGTTCTCGTGGGTTGACTCGACGGATGCGGAGGCGATTAGCTGCGGGATCGTGAACGGCCTCGACCAGCCCCATCGCCCGCTGACCCGAGCAATGAGGCGAGCGAACGGGTGGCTGGCCGAGCAGCTGAGGACGTGGCAGCCGGGGCGAGCGTCGGGCTCTGGCGGGGCTACTCCGGCTTCCCCCGGCTCTCGGGGTAGCGGTTGAAGTCGACGAGGTACTTCCACCAGTTCGCGAGCTTGCCATCGGGCCCGCGGCCGGGCGCCTGGGGCAGGTGAGACAGCCACCACTTCTGGTAGGCACGACCGTCGCCACCACCCCAGTCGGCGCAGCTGACCTGGCGCCTCTTCCCGATGGGGTTCGGGTAGCTGAGCCAATCGTCGCAGGTGCTCCAGATGACGCGGAGGTTGCCCCAGTCGTAGTCCTTCTCGCTGTTGGGCGCGTAGTGCACGTTGCCGCAGGCGGCGAGGCCGGGCGCTACCTTCTCGGTGAGGGTGAAGCGGCCCCAGGTCGTCTGCTCCTCCGGTGGCGTCTCGTAGCTCCAGCCACCGTAGACCTCGCTCATGATGCTCTCGGTGCGATGGCCGAAGTCCTCCAGCATCTCCCCGACGCCCCGCTCGTAGCTGAAGCCCATGACGACGAAGTTGCGAGTCGCAGCCTGGTTGACGATCGGCGGGGAGTTGCACCAGTAGGCGGTGGGGCCGATCATCTGCGATTCGTAGTAGCCCATGTAAGGCGCGCCGAAGAGCCAGACCTCATCGACGTCGCCCGCGTTCACGCGGTCGACCACATGGAACTCCGCCATGACCGCGTTGTAGTCCACGCCGTCGGGCTGATGCCAGCCCTGGCCGGACCGGAAGCACTCGAGGTAGGTCTGCTCGGTGTCGCGGAAGCCGTCGGCCTTGGTAGGGAACTGGTCGAGATCCTGCCAGTCGGCGATGTGGTAGGTGACGAAGCCGCCGCTGGCCTCGGCGATGTCGCGGGCGTAGTCGTCGGCGAGCCTCCGGGGATCGTTCCAGCGGCAGACCTCGTGCAGGCGCTTGCCGCCCTCCGACTTGATGAGGGGGTCGAAGTTGAGGACGAGGACGTTGATCGCGAGGACGGCAGAGGAGGCGAGCATCGCTGTGGCCCTTTCGCGGCGACGATGGGCTCGGTGGCCGCAGCCACGACGGCGGGAACGGCCGCAGCCGTGGACGGCTGCGCCACGACGGCGCTAGTGGGCGCGGCGCCAGCGGGTGCCCTGCGGGGTGTCCTCAAGCAGGATGCCGGCCCGGGAGAGCTCGTGGCGGATGGCATCGGCGCGGGCGAAGTCGCGGCTCTCCCGGGCCTGCACGCGCTCCTCGATGAGGCGCTCGATGTCGGCGTCGAGGATCTCTTTCTCGTGGGCGATGATGGCGAGAATCGTGTCGGCCCGGGCGAGGAAGTCCTGGACGGCGGCCTGATCGGCCGAGCTGAAGGCGCCGGCCTCCAGGGCGATGTTTGCCTCGCGCATCAGCTCGAAGACCTTGCCCATGGCGGCAGGCACGTTGAGATCGTCGTCCATCGCAGCCCCGAACTCGTCGAGGTGCTGGGCCGCAATGTCGGAGAGCGCGCCGGGTGCTGCGGACTGCGGAGCGAGGACGTCGAGCCGATCGGCGAAGTCCCGCAGGCGAGCGACAGCCTGGGCGCTCTGCTCAAGGCCGACGAAGGTGAAGTTGTGCTGGCTGCGATAGTGAGCGGTCAGGTACTGGTGTCGAATGGCCATCGGGTCGTGGCCGCGCTCGAGTAAGTCGCGGAGGGTGAAGTAGTTGCCGAGGGACTTCGCCATCTTCTTCCCATCGACGAGCAGGTGCTCGGCGTGCATCCAGAAGCGGCTGAAGGGCTTGCCGGTGGCGGCCTCGGACTGAGCGATCTCGTTCTCGTGGTGCGGGAAGAGGTTGTCGATGCCGCCGGTGTGGATGTCGAGGGTCTCGGCCAAGTGCTTCATGGCCATGGCCGAGCACTCGATCGACCAGCCCGGTCGGCCGAGGCCCCAGGGGCTGTCCCAGGTCGGCTCGCCGGGTTTGGCGGCCTTCCAGAGGGCGAAGTCCTGGACGTCCTCTTTCTCGTACTCGTCCGATTCGAGCCGGCTGAAGGCGCGCGAGCGGGCATCGGTGTCGGTCGGGCGGACGCCGGAGAGCTTGCCGTAGGCGGGAGAGGAGGAGATGCGGAAGTAGACGTTGCTCTCCATGACGTAGGCGTGGCCGCGATCGATGAGCCGCTGCGTGAGATCAACCATCTCGGAGATCGTCTCGGTGGCGCGTGGGTAGACCGCGGCCGGGACGACACGCAGCGTCTCAAGGTCCTCGAAGAAGATCCTCTCGTACTCAGTCGTGAACTCGCGCAGCGAGATCCCTGCCGCCGCCGAGTCGCGGATGGTCTTATCGTCCACATCGGTGATGTTCATCACCTGCCGGACTTCCCAGCCCTGGTAGCGGAGCTGGCGGCAGAGGATGTCCTCAAAGACGAAGGTGCGGTAGTTCCCGATGTGGGGTGGGCCGTAGACCGTGGGGCCGCAGGTGTAGATGAGAACGGTCTTCCCGTCGGCAGGCTCGAACGGCTCCTTCCTCCGGGTAAGGGAGTTGTAGAGGACGAGCATGGGAGGATGACCTCCTCAGGATGCGTGATCGTCCTGGACGCCGGGGGGGAGGTTGACAGCGCAGCAGCGGAGGTCACTGCGCCTCCGCTGCCGATACCTCGGGACTGGATGTGCCGCCGGCCGGGCTGTCGAGGCCGGCGCTTCGGCCAAGCCGCGCTACCCGCTCTTGGCGATCTTCGCCGAGACGGACTTGAGAAACGACTTGGCAGCGCTCACATCCGCGGCCGAGGTGCCGTTGACGGTGATCGTGCAGTAGCAGGTCTTGTTCCAGAGGTGAGCGATGACGCCGTTGCTCGGCTTGGCGAGCGCGGCCTGCTGCGAGACCTGCAGGGCCGTGTAGCCCGAGCTGCCGGAGTAGGCCGGGTTCTTCTTGGCATACAGCGCCTTAGCTAACTGGGAGCTGGTGCCGGTCCGATGGATGACCAGGGTCAGGATGTGCTTGGTGGTGGCATTCTTGTAGACCCGCTGGAAGGCCGAGGTGACACCGGCCTGCTTCCAGGGGCCGTCGCCGCCGTCGTAGATCTTGTAGAGTTCACTCGCGCTGGCGGCGGGCCGGTCGGCCTGAAGGGCGGTCCAGCCGGAGATCCCGTTCGAGGCCGGGATCAGGCCAGATAGCCCGACAGCCGCGAAAACGGCGGCTGCGGCCAGCACGAGCGCCGCGGCCAGCCCGGTCGCAATCACCCAACGCATCGACTTGGTGGACATCGGTACAACCCCCTTCTCGTGGACACACCCCGGCGCGCCCAGAGGGGCACCGTCGCCGGGCCGACGCTCTGCTGGTGACTACTACCCGTTGTGGCTGGCAACACCCGTGATCTCGGTCACTATTCCCTGAATCGAGACGGGCGCTGCGGCCTCACTGAGGCTCGATCTTGGGCGCGTCCTCCGCGGCGGTCGCCGTGGGCGTCGCCGAGGTGGTGGCCGGCGGCGCGCTGGGTTGGGGTTTGGTCTCCACGGAGGTCGCCTGTTCGATATCACTCATCGCCTTGGAGGACGCTTCCTTGAACTCGCGGAGCCCCTGGCCGAAGCCCCGCATGATGTCGGGGATTCGCTTGGCCCCAAACAGGACCAGGACCAGGATCAGGATCAGGACGATCTCCTGTGCGCCAAAACCGCCGCCAAACATGGCCATCTCCTCCTGCGGACCGCCGGCAGCCGGGTCAGGATAGCAGCCGGCCGCGGGCCCGCCGCCCGGCGCTTGGGTTACGCGAGGTCATTATCCTTGTTAACGCTTACTTTCGTCAAGTCGTTCGTGCCGAGACCGAGGGCCGCGGCGCTGGCGATGTGCTTGGGCTGGAGGGGGCCAAGGCCGAGAGCCTGCCGCTTCTCGTTGATGAGCATGGTGCCGTAGGCGTCGTGGGCCACAGGGTCGGTGGCCACGAGGATGGCGTTGGGCGACCAGACGTGGCGTGGGTCATCGCCCCCGGGCCCGCCCTGGCAACAGCCGCGGGTGGCGTCGCAGACGATGAGACGGGTCTTGTTCTTGATCGCATCGATGGAGTTGAGATCGGCGATGTACGGATCGCACTCGTTGCCGTGGTGGTCGCTGGGGTTGCTGTGGGAGCCGTAGTGGTTCTTCATGGCCAGGGTGGTGCCGGCCCCGCCATGATCCTTGAGGCACGGCAGGTTGATGAGGGCCGAGCACTGCTGGGTGATGATCTTGGCGAGCGGGCCGTTGAAGGAGCCCTTGCGGGTGGGCTGTGACTCCCACTCACCGTCGACACCCCGTACGATGACGTTGCGGGGGTTGGTCTGGAGCTGGTAGCCCCTCCCCGTCAGCTCGCCGCCGGTGCGGTCCCAGATGATGATGTTGCCGGGCTTCACGCCGATGTCCATGAGCCGCTGGGCGATGGCATGGGCGAGCACGGGGTGAGTGAAGATGTTGCCGGAGATCTCGTTCACCTTGATGGCTACCACATCGTCGGAGGCGAAGAGCGACTTCCAGGCGGCGCTCGCCGACCCCTCGCCCGTGACGTACTGGATGCCCTTGTCGAGCATCTGCAGGACGATCTCCTGGGCGAGTTGTCCGGGCGACGGCTGGACGCCGCTGTGTCTGAGGTAGGCGACCCGGGCCTCGCCGCCCCCCGCGGGCCGGGGCGGAGGGGTCGGTGGCGGCGTGGTCGACTCGGGGGCCGGAGCGGAGGCTTGGCCGCCCGGCGAGGGCGCGGTGCGCCGGGGGCAACCGGCGAGCAGCCCGACGCCGGTCAGGCCCAGCCCCGCCGCGGCGGTGTGTTGGATGAACGCCCTCCGGTCGATCGAGGAGTCTCTGGCCAACGTGCTCCTCCTCGGTGAGGTTGGCGATGATGAGGAGACGGGCGACCCACCGTCGCCCCTACAGGTCGTTCCGGGCATCCCGGGTGGGCGACCCGTCGGGTCGCCCCTACAGGTTCTTCTCGAGCAGGTCGATGCGCGACAGGTCGTTCGTGCCCAGGTTGCGGGCGGCGGCCGAGGCGAGCTGTTTGGGCTTGCGGCCGGAGGCCTCCAAGGTGCGCAGGCCCTCCTGCTGGCGCTTGGCGTTGATCATGGTAGTGCCGATCGTGTCGAGCGCGACGGGATCGGTGGCCATCAGAATGGTGTTCGGTCGCCAGATGTAGCGCGGATCGGCCGCCGGTCCGCCCTCGAAGCAGGCGGAGGTCGCATCGCAGACGATCAGCCGCTGCTTGCTCTTGATGGCGGGGATGGCGTTCACGTCGGCGATGTACGGGTCGCAGCCGCCGCCATGGCACTCGTGCGGGTTGCTGATCGTGCCGAAGTGGTTCTTCATGGAAATGGTGACGCCCGCTCCGCCGGCATCCTTGAGAATGGGCACGTTGATGATGGCCGACACCATGCCGACGATCTGGGCGAGGTAACCCTTGAAGGCTCCTTGCTCGACCAGCTTCGTCTCATCCCAGAAGCCCTCGACGCCACCACACTTGACGCCGGCGCCGGTGGGGTTGATCTGATAGCCGGCGGAGGCCAGGGCCCCACTGTCGCGGTCGTAGATGGCGATGTTGTCGCGGGAGATGCCCACCTCGGCCAGCCGCTGCACGATGGCATCCACGATCACGCTATTGGTCGAGAGAAGCGGGCCCGCCGAGGCGTTGATCTTGATGGCGACCACGTCGTCCTTGGCGAAGAGGCCGGCCCACGCCTTGCCGGCGGTGTCGGCGCCGGTCACATGCTGGATGGCCAAGTCCAGCATGGTCTGTACCGGCTTCAGACCCAGGCGTCCGGCGGCCACCTGGACCGTATCACTGTGGACGGCGGCCACGCGGGACTTCGGCTGGTCCTGCGTCCAGCCGGTGACCGGATCCAGAGCGCCGAGCCCGAAGGCTCCGGCGGCGACGGCTCCACTGGATCTCAGGAAGCTGCGTCGATCCATGGGCATCTCCTACTGAGCCTCGCGTAAGTGGGAAACCTGGTACAGTCCCCCTTTCGCCCGGACGGCGGCGAAAAGGGTCCAGTCCCGGTTCCCCTGCTTGCACGAGACTCGATAGCGTGCCGCTTGGCGCTATCCCACCACTGCGGCTTAGGCGGGCTGGGCAGTGTCGGCGGCGCCAGGCTGGTCGATTCGGCTGACCTTTGCCTGCGGTACCAGCTCCATGACTTGCTCGCGAGTGCAGAAGGCGTTGCCGAAGGTCGCGGCATTGGCCGCGCCGGCGGCAACACCCCACCGCAGACACTCCTCGAAGCCCCGGCCGCCGAGGGAGGCGGCGATGAAGCCTGCGACAAGAGCATCGCCACTGCCGACGGCGGACACCATATCGACCTTGGGCGGCGTGGCGATCCAGTGACCTTGCTTGCGAGTAGCGGCCACCACGCCCTTCGCGCCCAGACTCGCGAGTACGATTCCGATGCCGCGGTCCGCGAGCTCCTGGGCGCCGGCGAGGGCGGCATTCGAGTCCTGGATCGGCCGATCCAGGAGCGCCGAGAGCTCATCCAGGTTGGGCTTGACCATGTGTGGAAGGGCCTTGACCCCCTCGGCCAGGTACTCCTCCCGCGCGTCCAGGATTGCCGGAACACGAGCCCGACGCGCCATGGTGATGAGCTCGGCGTAGACGTTGAACGGTACCCCGCGGGGCGCGCTTCCCGAGAGCACCGCGGCCGAGCTCTTCGCGAGGAGCTCCCGCCACTTGGTCCGCAGTCGTTCGAGCTCGGAGGGTGTCACGAGCGGACCGGCTTCGTCGATCTGGGTCTGCTTCCTGGCCGTGCGGTTGATGATGTTGATGCAGACGCGGGGCTCTTCCTCAATGGGCACGAAGTCGGTGAGCACGCCCTCGGCGTTCAACTGCCGCGAGATGAACGACCCACCGGCACCGCCGGCGAAGCCCGAGACGATCGTCTCGATGCCGAGCCGATGGGCGATGCGGGCGACGTTGATGCCCTTGCCCCCAGCGTTGATACGCGCGCGCTGCGGCCGGAAGTACCCTCCGACAGCGAAGTCGTTGACCTCGTAGGTTCTGTCAATGCCTGCATTCAGGCAGAGGACCGTGAGCACCGAGCACCCGCCTGCAGAAGCCGACGCGGCCCCCAGTGCGGGCGGGGCCGCCACCGGGGATTATAGCCGTTTTCACCCTACAGCGCAACAAAGGCAGGGGACACGCGTTTCCGTCCGTTTGGTAGGCGCGATACACCTCGGACCCCCCTCATCGGGCGCCCCAGCCGGCCGTGCTGTGGCAGACGATGGTCGGCCGGGGAGTAGGGCGGAGCCCGGGTCGGCAGGTCAGGACGAGGCGTCGTAGGTACTGTCCAAGTGGGGCACCTTCAGCCGCTGGAAGTGCAGGTGCCGCAGCTCATCCGGCACCAGTCCGACCGCCGCGTCCTCCCAGTAGACTGGCCGGATGAAGCTGGGGCGCTCGGACGTGAGGCGGAGCGCGTGCCGCCACTCCTCCTCGACGTAGTGGGAGCGGCTCGAGTTGGGCGACCAGAACAGCTGGAACACATCGGCCTGCTCGATCATCTCCACCAGACGCGGCCCCCACTCCTCGCCGGCCCGCAGCGTCTGGACATCCCGCAGGTACTCGTCGCCGAAGGCCCGGGCCCATTCGGCCAGCCAGTCGACGATCGCGGCATCCTGGTGCGAGTAGGAGGCGAAAATCCGGCGATAGGCCTGGGCCGTTGACCGCGATCCCGGTGCCTCGGGCGCCACTGCCACGCCCTTGCCGACGACGAACATCGACACCGGCACCGTCGCGATGACCAGCCCCCCGAGGTAGAAGGAGACCTCGCCGTTGAGAGCCCTCCCCGCGGACTCGGGACCGGCCCGGAACTGGAAGTCCGCCATCACGAAGTCGTCTTCCCACAATGAGAGCAGCCGCTCCGAAGGTCGGAGGTCGGCGCCGGAGAGGGTTGGGATGACGGTCACTTCCGCCGTCCGAGGCACATCGGTCTGCCTCCCTGCTCCCACGGTGCGCAGGTCCCCCGGTGCTCGGCCGGCCTCCGACTGGAGTGCGTAGGCCCGGTGGACGGCCTCGGTGAGTGCCTCCGGCACGTGCATGGCCGCCACCAGGAGGTTGAGGGCCAGTGGCTCCACCTCCTTGGGGTGGATGCAGGCGAACTCGACGTTGACCAGGGCCGACTCCCGCACAGCGGGCGCGATGCCGAGGCCCGGGTCGCTCGCCATCAGGAGGAGGTCGGCGGGCGCAACCGCCGAGGCCGTGATCGGGGTCCCGCCGCCGGCGACGATGAAGTCCGAGACCACCTTCTCCAGTCTCTCGACGACCGTAGGCACTCCCTCGGCAGGCAGGCTCAGCGGCACCGGCTCGCCCACGTCGCTCCGCTGAACCTCCATCCGGCCCTGTGTCAGGCCCATGTACTCGCCGACCCGCTCCTCGAAGGTCCCTTCTACGCGTTCCAGCAACCCCGCGGAGAGCTGGTGGGCAGCGGCCGGCTGCACGGGGAGGATGCCCCTGGCGCGTTGCCGCAGCTTGGCCGCCGCCTCGGCCTCCCCCCGACGCTCGGCAACCTCCGCCCCGGCGAGCGCGACCTCGGGGCAGTCGAGCCGCTCCAGTGCCCCCTCCACCGTCTGCTGGGCTCGGTCGAGGTCCCCCGAATCGCCGTAGGCCCGGATCAGGGTCACATACACCCCGGGGTGGCGCTCGCGCCTCGGCCGGGCCTGCTCGAGCGCCCTGGCTCGTTGGCCCAGCGTGACGGCATCGTCGTAGTCGGCCTGGAGCAGCCGCTGCTCGGCCTGGTGCGCGAGCGCCAGAGCCTCGTCCAGGCCGAGCGCCGGATCGGGGTAGTCACGCAGGGCGACCAGAGCCGCCAGTAGCTCCTGGGCGTCCGCGAAGCGCCTCTCCGGCTCGGGCTGAAGACAGCGCAGGATGATGTCGCCGACCGGCGAGTCGGGCGCGATCTGCGGGCTAGCTTGGCTCAGGGGATGCGGGACGGCCTCCCTCACGCGCAACCAGAAGGCCGAGTTTTCTGCCGGCGTGGGCTCCCGGCCCGATTCCGCTCTGAACCGCTGCCTGGCCGATAGGGCTTCGTCCGCTCCGGGCACCGCGCCGGTCAGGATCTCGTACCACGACAAGCCGAGTGAGTACACGTCCGCTCGCGGTGTATACACGCGTTGCTCGGCAGACCGGAGGGTCTCGGGAGCGAGGTAGGGGAGGGTGCCTGCGACGGGAGCGCCGCCCTGTGCGCTCTCGACGGCGGCCAACAGCCCGAAGTCGGCCAGCTTGACCGCGCCATCGTACCCCAGTAGCATGTTGTCAGGCTTCACGTCCCGATGCACGAGGGGCACAGGACGCGAGTGCAACCACGCCAGCGGCCGGCAGATGCCGATGAACCGCTCAAGGAGTTCCCCCGCCGTGGCGCGACCTGGGTGGTGGGCCAGGTCGCGGAGGCTCCCCCGACACAGCTCCATGCACACATAGCCGGCGCTGGGCGGCACTTCCCCGGCATCGTAGGTCCGCACCACATGGCGCAGCGCCCCGGGATCGCCGCTGGCGTCCAGCGCCTGAGCCACCCTTAGGGCCTCGCGCGCTCGGTCCACACCGCGGCCTTGGTCGGTATCCTGCGTGATCTTCAGCGCAACCTGGCGGCAGGGCCGCCCGCTCACCTGCTGCTCGGCCCGATACACGGTGCCGAACGCGCCCTGCCCCAGGACTGCCAGCAGGCGGAAGCGCCCTTGCACGACCTCGCCGAGCGCACGGCTCACCGCGGGACCTGTCCCGGACATGCCAAGCTCACTCCCGGCCCTGGTGCTGCGACGCGGATTGTACCAGGGAGGCGCGGGTTGTCAACGCGCAGACATCCCCTCGTGGCCGCAAGAAGGTCTGCGCCGACGCTCGAGGCGAACTACAAACGGCTACCCCATTCCTGGTCGGGGGGTAGGAGGCCTCCATGGCGGAAGATGATCGCACCGATCGACGAGGGTTCCTCTCCGAGGTGGGCCGCAAGCTTGTGACCTGCGGCGTCGGGCTGGGGGTGGCGCAGGGCACCATGGCGTGCCGGTCGCGGGCACAGGCCTCAGACGTGAGACCGGCGCGAGGCCGGACAATGGAGGAACAGCGGATGTCAACGCGAGCAAGGCTCTTCACCGCAGGCACGGCCCTCGTGCTGGCTACGGCGGTGTTCGCCCCGGTGTTCGGGCAGGGCGACAGGGACACCTGGCTGCAGCAGATCGCAAGCCCGGATGCCAACGTGCGGCAGGCGGCATGGCTGGACGCCGCCCGCTACGGCGCACCGGCGATCCCGCCCCTGGGGAAGCTCATGGCCGGCGAGGACAAGGGCGTGGCCCGCGCGGCGCGGCTGGCGATGGAGGTCATCGTGGCCAACGCCGGCGCGCCGGGCGGCGGCGGCAAGCGCCTGGATGTCAGCCGCGCCCTCTGCGACCTGGTGAAGACGAAGCAGCCGGCCACGGTCCGAGCCATCCAGATCCGGATGCTCGCCCTCGTGGGTGGCGACGAGGTCGTGCCCACCCTCTCCGGGCTCCTCGCCGACCAGGACGTGGGTGACGACGCGCGCCAGGCCCTCCAGCGCATCCCCGGCCAGGCCGCCACCGACGCGCTGCTCGCGGCCCTCGACCGCGCGACCCCGGAGAAGAAGCCGGGCTTCATCAACGCCCTCGCCCACCGAGGCGCAACCGGGATCGTGCTGAAGCTCGTCCAGCTTGCCTCTGATGCCAACCAGGACGTCCGGCTGGCCGCCCTGGCCGCCGGGGGGCGCCTCGGCGACCCCCGGGGAATCCCGGTCGTGACGGCGGCCCTCGAGGCGCCCGATGCCGCCGACCGAGCGGCAGCAGCCGATGCCCTGCTGGACCTGGCGGACGCTCGGCTCACCGCCGGCGGCAAAGACGTGGCGCGTCGCATGTTCGAGCGCGTGCTGCGATCGAACGTGCGGACGGGCAAGCGCGTGGCGGCCCTGACCGGCATCTGGCGGGTCGATGATCCCGCCTCCCTCCGCGCCGTCCTGCAGAGCCTGGGCGATCGGAACCCGGTGTTCCATACGATGGCCATGGCTCTGATCGACAGGTTCGCCGGCCAGGACGTCGTCCAAGTGATGAAGGACGTGGCCCAGACCGCCTCGCCTGCCGCGCGGGCGGGCTTGATGCTGGGCCTGGCTTCCCGGGATGATGGCACCGTGGCCGGCACGCTGCGGGAGGGCCTCGCCGACCCAAGCGACGAGGTCAAGGCCGCGGCCGCCACGGGGCTGGGGGTCATCGGCGACCAGGACGCGGCGCCGGCCCTGCTCCGGCTGGCCGAGGCGGGCAACGACCCCGCCAAACCGGCGGCCCTGAACAGCTACGTCAAGCTGCTCGCCGCCCGATTGGCCCAGAGCAAGGACGCCGGCCTGCTTCCGCTCTACAACCACGCCCTCGAGATCGCCGCCGGCGCCGCGGAGCGCAACCTGGCCCTGGCCGGTCTCGCGGCCTTTGGCGCCCCCTCCTCGCTCAAGCTCGTCGAGCCCCTCACCGTTGAGGATCCCACCCGCGAGGCAGCCCTCCGGGCCTACGTCGCCATCGGGAGGACCCTCGCCGCGCAGGGGAAGGCCGACCAGGCCAAGACGGTCTTTCAGAACGCCATCGCCCGAGGCGCGCCTCGTGACCTCGCCGGCGAAGCCGCGGCGCACCTCCGCGCCCTCGGCGTCCAGATCGACCTCGCCAAAGAGTCCGGCTTCATCTCCAACTGGTGGCTCGTCGGAGCCTTCCCCAACCCTAACCAGGGCGGCTTCGACACGGTCTACCCGCCGGAGAAGGAGGCCGACCCGGCCAGGCCGGTACCCTTCGAGGGCAAGGCGCTGGCCTGGAAAGCCATCCACACCGACGACGTCCAGGGCATCGTCGACCTCGAGCGCCAGTTCGACATCCGGAACGATGTCGTCGCCTATGCCTGCGCCGTCATCAGCGTGGCCCAAGGGCGGGACGTGACCCTCAAGATCGGCAGCGATGACGCAGTGAAGGTGTGGGTCAACAGCCAGGAGGTCCACGCGAACAACGCCTACCGGCCGCTCACCGTGGACGAGGACAGAGCGGGAGCTCACCTGAAGGCGGGCGACAACACCATCCTCATGAAGATCACGCAGGGCGGCGGCCAGTGGAGCTACTGCCTCCGGATCGTGGGGGAGGATGGAAAGCCCCTCCAGTTCGAGCAGAGGGCGGCGCGGTAGCCCTCACGACGAGCACGCCGAGCGCAGAGAGTTGGCGTTCGCGTGCGCGGCAGAAATCCTCTCCCCAAAGGAGGAATCCGCAGGGCTGTGCTCGAATGGGCATCTTGGCACGCACCGGCACGGTGCGCCTGTCGACACATCATGTTGGAGGTGGGCCGATGAGACGCGGCTTCACGCTGATCGAGCTCCTGGTCGTCATCGCGATCATCGCCATCTTGGCGGCGATCCTCTTCCCGGTGTTTGCCAGGGCCAGAGAGAAGGCCAGGCAGGCGAGCTGCTGCAGCAACCTGAAGCAGATCATGCTTGGGAGCCTGATGTATGCCCAGGACTATGACGAGAGGTGGCACGGGTGGGTGACCTGGTGCTGGTCGGACCCTACAGGTCACGTGGATCCCGCCAATGCGGTGAAGCTACAGCCCTACATCAAGAACCAGCAGCTCTTTGCCTGCCCCTCTCAGACGGCCAACGCGAACTTCCGGAACTGCGGGAAGGCCGACTTGATCCCCGAGCTCGGCTACGGGTACAACGAGTGGATCTCCCACTCAGCCAACGAGTTGAACCGGGCGGCAACCGACGGGTGCAACATCGACACCGGCTGCAAAGGCCCGAAGATGATGTCGTACTGGCCGAAGCCCGCGGAGACGCTGATGTGGGCGGACTCGAAGTGCGGCATGATCTGGGGGGAGGAGCCCGCGAGCGGGATCATCCACCGCGTCGCCTGGCCTGACGGCCCCTGGTGCCAGTGCAGCAACACCTTCCCCGGGCCCACCGAGCGCGAGAAGGGCTCCCGACACAACGGTGGGTCGAACATCGCGTTCCAGGACGGCCACGTGAAGTACTTCACGCTCAACAACTGCAAGTGGAAGCGGTTCGGCGGCCCGATCATCGGGTGGCCGGGTGAGAGGGACATGTAGTTGAGTTCAGCGGGGGTCAGCCGCTGGACGCGGCACCCCGGCATAGAGGAGAACCAGGGACAGCCACCCATTTCCGAAACGCCCGGGACACCGGGCTTTCCGGAAATGGGTGGCTGTCCCCGTTTTCCCCCGCACCAGACCCCAACCCGGGCCACAGGCTACCCCGGGGGCAGCGCGACCCGCCGCCGCCACGCCACCAGCACGATGATCAGCACGGGCAGCCAGAAGATCGCGCTGGCCCCGAACCACGCCGCCGCGGTCCCGGCATTCCTCGCCATTCCCCTGAGGAACGGCAGTGGCCCGGCCTCGGCCAGAAGGGTCAGGTCGAGGGTGGCCAGGTGCGTCTCCTCGCTCAACGCCATGAGTGGCAGCTTCTTCCCTCGGTTCTGCTCGCGGACCGCCATGATCTGGTTGTACAACTGCCGCTTGGTGTACGGGTCCCTCTCCCTCTCGTACTTGTCGACCAGCTCGACTTCCTTGGCCCCGAGATCCCGGATCTCGCTGCCCTGCGTGTAGTACTCCTTCGTCCGGTCGTCGCTTTCGCCGATCAGCAAGACCACCCTCCCCAGCTCCCGCAGCTGCGCCACCGCGCCATCGAGTCGGTCCACCGGAATCCGCGCCACTAAGTGAGCGCGCTCCCGGCTCCGCCGGTCCATGCGCACATCCTCCGTCTCCACATACCCCCGCGCCTTCTCGATGATCGAGGTCGCTCGATCGTATGCCCGCTGAACGTCCGGCACCTCGACCTCCATCTCCTTGCGCGTGATCTTCTGCCGGTCGCCCGAGTCGTCCCGCCACGGCTTCGCTGGCATCCCGACCGCGTCACCCATCGAGGGCAGGGGCGTGATCGCGTCGTGGGCTTGCGGCGCCCGCTTGGCGACCACGCGGTTCCTCATCTCCACACGCTGCTGCCCCACCATCCCCCCTGCTGGCGGGGGAGATGCCGGCATCATCCTCTCCTCCATCTCGGCGTGCCGCTCGCCCGCTCCTCTGCTCGGCATGGGCGAGGCTTCCTCAATGTCGGCGCGCAGGTCGAAACCCCCTCCTCTGCTCGGCCCGGCCGACGCTTCGGGCTTGGCAGGCTCTGCCTGCACTCTGAACTGCCTGGACGCATCCGGCGCAACCCTCGCCCCCGGCGCTGGCGCCGTGGCCGCATGGCTCGGGGCCGGCCTTTGCGCAACGAGGGACTCCTTCCCGGGCGACTTGTGCGGCACCACCGTCATCACAGCCACCACCAGCACGAACACTGCCGCTACGGCCGCCGCGGCCCGCAGGCCGATCGCCCACATGGCCGGCGCAGCGCGACGCTGCTTGGCCTCCTCAGTCCGCAGGGCGCTGAGGCAGCGCTCCTTCAGGCCGGCCGGCGGCTGCTCGGCCGGCAGCCCCTCGACCACGCCCTCAAGGGGCGATCCGAAGTCGTTCGTTGGTCCCTGGCTCATCTTGGCTCTCCTCTCCCAGGCTGGGCCTGAGCATCACCCACAGCTTGCGCATGGCTTGGTGCAGCCGCCAGCGGATCGTGCCGTCATCTACGCCCTCCATCGCCGCGATCTCCACCGCGGACAGCCCTGTGAAGTACCGCAAAGCCACCGCCCTCCCGTAGCTCTCCGGGAGGCGTCGCACCGCGTCACAGACCAGCTCGGTCTGCTGGCGAAGCGCCGCCAGCTCCTCTGCCGTAGGCTCCGGGTCCGGCAGGTCGTCCGTCAGCTCCTCGGGCGCATCGTGCCGACCTTCCCGCCGGAGCCAGTTGCGGTTGCAGTTCAGGGCCACTCCGTACAGCCACGCCTCCGCCCGGGATTGCCCTCGGAACGTACCCACACTCCGGTAGGCCGAGACGAAGGTCTCCTGGGTCAGGTCCGCCGCAGCCTCGCGGTCGCCCGTCAGCCGCAGGTGCAGGTTGTAGATGCGGCCATACTCGTCGGCAACCAGCCGCTCCCAGGCCGGTCGGTCTCGACGCCGCAGGGGCTCGACGGGCCGACCGTCCTGCGCCGCCAACGCGAAGCTGAGGCTCATGGCTCCCTCGTCCCTTCCCGGATGCCGGAGTGCGCGACCTGCCAAGCCCAACACCGGTGCTCTCGACGCGCGTCACCTGTGTAGTGGTCGTGGACCGAGGGACCGTTGGGGGTTTCCGGCGGGAGCAGCCAGATGAAGACGCGTGACCCCCGACCGAGCCGTGGGTAGGGGCGCGATTCATCGCGCCCGACCAGGTAGGGGCGCCATTCATGGCGCCCAAGGCTCGGGCTCACCCATGACCATTCCCGGGCCCGAGAACGCCACACGCCGACACCTCGCGGCGTCGGCGTGTGTGTTGTCCCCCTCCCGTGTCCGACGTCTATCGGGAGCAATGCCCCCTGCATTCCTCCCAACTGCTCCCATCACCTTCTTCGCCCTGGTGGAAGGCACCCAGCCTACTCGACCGGTCGCTCCCCCATCGCGCCCCGCAGCCCCGACAGCCGCTCGGCCACATCGCCCTCCCAGTTGCGCGCCCCCTTCACGAGCTGGAACAGCGCGCCCAGCTCGGTGGCGGCGTCGCGGTGGCGCCGCAGCGTGCGCTCAAGCTCGTTCGCCAGCTCCCGGATCACCTCCGCGCCCGCCACCATCTCCTCCATCCCCTTAGCCGTCGTTCCCGCGCCCGCGGCAGCCTGCTGCCGCAGTCGCTCGGCGTGGTCGTCGATGCCGCCCGTGTCGGGCCCGGCGATCCCCTGCATCTGCTCGACCACGGCGGCAACCTGTTCGCTCCACTCACGGTAGGCGTCAAGGCGTCTCGCCATCCGGCGGCACATGTAGACAGCATCCCCCAGCAGCACGTTCAGCCGCTCGGGGTCGCGCTCTGGCCCGGCCGGGTCCTCCTTCAGCCATGCCTCGATGTCGTCGATGCAGCCGCACACATCGCTGTGCTTGGTGAGCCGGGTAAGCACATCGGGCTTCGACTCGGCGACCACACCGTTCGACCCGATCCGCACCAGGGGCAGCTCGAGCACCCCTCCATCCTCGTGGACGAGCAGGGGCGGCTTCCTGTGGCCCTGCTCCTCGATGTGCGCCCGCCCGGCGGCGATGAGCGCGAGCACGCGCTCTCGGTGGGGGGAAGGCGGCAGCCAACGGTTCGCCTCAGCGGCGTCGGCGCTGTCAGTGGACTTCGGCATCAGGCTGTCACCTGGCAGGGAAACCTGGTACAGTCCCCCTTTCGCCCGGACGGCGGCGAAAAGGGTCCAGTCCCGGTTTCCCTACCTGCGCGGGACTCAGTATGTCCCCCACGCCTTCCGCAGATCGCTGCAGCTCACCCGGAAGTTCTCCCCCATCGACCGGGTGAACTGCGTATCCCCCTCGTGCGCCAGCTCGATGGCGACCGGCCCCTTGAAGTCGATCTCATCCAGCACCCGCCCCAGCGCGACGTAATCCTCATCGCCATCTCCCAACGCCTCCACCCACCGGTCGCCCTTCTGGTCGCGCAGGTGCATGAACGCGATTCGGTCCGCGTGCTGGCGCAGGAACTCGTGCGCATTCACCCCGGCGCGCCGCAGCCAGTTGAGGTCCGGCCCGAGCTTCACGTCTGGCAGACGCTTGATGCTCTCCGTGACCTCATGCTCCCCGTACAGCACCTCGTAGGTGTGGTTGTGCAGGTTGAGCGTCACCCCGTGGTCCTTCGCCATGTCGATCAGCCGCCGCAAGAGCCGACACTGCGTGTCGAGCTGCTCGTCGGTCTTCTTCCCCTCGGGGCTGGCGCCGGTCGAGACCCCCAGCGTCTTCCCGCCGAGCCGCTGCAGCGCCGCGAGCACCGTCTCCGCTTGCTGCATGATCGCGTCGTGCTGCGCGGCGTCGATCATCTGCCCACCGAACGACGTCCCGATCACCGGCAGCCCGTTGACCCGCGACAGGTCCTCGATGTACGCCACCGTGTTCTCGGCGAGCAGCACATTGTGCATCAGCTCGATGCCGTCGAGCCCGGCCCTCTTGAAGTCGCGGAACACATCGCTCAGAATGGGCGTGATGTCATACCCCGGCTGATGGGCCGCATAGGCCCACGGGTGCGCGCAGATCGCGGTGACGTTCTTCACGGAGATCACCTGGTCTCGTTCAGTGTGCGAGCAGCCCTGCTACGGAGAGGTCCTCGTCGAGATCGGGCCAGTGAATGCCTACACCGTTCCCGATGAGCCGCCAGTTCGCTTTCTGCTCGTCGGTGGCATCGCGCAGCCTCGGGAACCACTCAAGCGGAGCGCTGATGGTGCGGCCGTCCGCCAAGGCCACACACAGGCGGTCCTCGTCGAACCAGACGTTGATCGCCGTAGCTGCCATGTCTTCTCCTAACCGCCGACCACGACCACTAGCGGCCGCCCCGGCTCCGCCGTTGCCGCTTCGCTCAGTTCGACGATGGCCGACGCTGCACTCCCGGCGACGATCCGCTCGATCACCAACTTCCCCTCCACAACCTCCACTGTGATCGTCACCGCATCCCCCTCCCTTTTCTGCGTGATCATCCCCCACCCCGAATCCACCGAGAAGAAGCAGCGGAAGTCGTCCTCGAACACGCGCGGCGCGAACTCGAGGCTCTTCTCGACCGCCGAGTAGTGGAAGCCGGAGAGCGCGAGCAGGTAGGCGTAGTTCGCCATGGAGCGCGCGTAGTGGTTGCCGCACTCGAACTCGTTCCATGGGTTGCGCTTGAGGCCGTCGTGGCGGTCGCGGATCGCCTTGCACACGGTCAGGCCCTCGCGGAGGAACCCCTCGTAGACCAGGTGCGCGCCCACCTGGTACTCGAAGCCGATCATGCACTCGAAGGCATAGGTGACCGACCGCTCGGGCCGGTTGCCACGCGGCCAGGTGCAGATGAGCAGCCCCTTGTCGTCGTTCAGCGCGTAGACGCGGTGCGGGTTCTGGCGACTGAAGAAGTCGCTGCAGAAGTTGCACCGGAATACGCTCGCGATCGCGCTCTTCACATGGTGTGGGTCGTAGACATCGCCCAGGCCCAGCATCCGCGCGTGCCACTGGCCGATGACCTGATCGCAGATGCAGCCCTCGCCGAACTGGTAGGGCGAGGCGTCGCCCGGTGTGATGCGCTGGTAGTAGTACTCGCCGTTGTACAGCGTCTCATCGGTCAGCTTCCGGCCGCTCTCGAACACCCGCCGGTACTCGTCGGCCGCCGCGTCATCGCCGAGGTGACGCGCCATGCGCTCACCCGCGAGCAGCGCAGCGAGGTAGAGGCTGCCGCACATCGTCTCCGGCCCGTGGAACTCGATGTCGAGGGTGTTGTGGTGGATGCCCTCGAGCAGCCCATCGCGGTCTTTGTCCCACTCCTCCCATGCGTACTCCAGCGCCTTCTTCACCCGCGGCCACAAGGTCGCCAGCCACTCGTCGTCGCCGGAGATCTGCCACTCGCGGTAGGTTCGCAGGATGCCGCCCATCTGGCCGTCCGCGGCGGCGTGGAATCCGTGCCCGGCGCTCGTGCCGGGCGGTAGCTCCATGCGGAACTGCATGTGCCCATCTGACTCCCGCAGGTTGACCGTGTAGTCGGTCTCGCGCATCCCGCGCTCAAGCCGCGGGAAGAGGTAGGCCATCGTCTGGGTGTAGTTCCAGACGTGCGTGCATGAGCCCTCACAGCACCCCGCGTCGGCATGGCAGCCCTCGAAGCCGTACACGGTCCCATCCGGCAGGCGCAGAACGGTCGGCGAGCGCAGGATCGCCATCTGGCTGCTGATCGCGTCCAGCACGTACGTCGGCAGCGTCGAGGCGAAGAGGACGTCGTGGAAGCGCCGCGTGTCCCGCTCCAGCTCCTCCCGCCGCTGGATGACCTCTCTCGCCACCGCCGTCGCATCGGGCCAGAGCCGCGCGTAGTAGTTCGGCCACGTGGGCCGTGAGCCGTCCTCCCGCGCCGCGCCGAAGTACTGCTCGAAGTTCGGGGAATGCCACGCGAGGACGAAGGTCAGCGTCTTCGACTCGCCCGGCTCAAGCTCCGTCCGCAGCCCGAGTGAAGCGATGTTCGTCTGCCCCTCGCCCGAGGTGATGCTCTCACCCTCGTCCGCGAATCGCCCCGTCTCCCCGAAGCCGAACAGCAGGTCCTCCAGCCCGCGGAACCACGTGAGGTCGCGTCGCAGCTCCCAGGTGATGTCCTCGTGCGGAGTGAGCAGCGCGATGCTCCCGAAGCGCGGCGACTCGGGCGCGTGCCTCTCGGTGGTCATCACCACTCCGCGGAGGCCGTCCTCGTTCACCAGCCGGTTCGTGCTCTGCCCGACCTCCGGCCAGCCGACGATGTTCTCCAGGCTGAACGCCACGCTCGCCTGCACTCGCATGGCACGGACATTGGTGAGGGTGATGTCCAGGATGGCGACCGGGAACGACGAGTCGCGATCGTTCAGCGGGATGAACGGACTCCAGGCCTCGATGCGCGCCGAGACCGGCACGGCCTCGTCGCTCAGGTCCACCCGCGCCAGCGGGAACTCGCCCGTGAACGAGCACTCCGCGAACCGCAGCAGCCCTGCCCCCTCCGATTGTCGCGGCCCCCAGCCAAACCCCGCAAACCGCCCCGGCCCGTAAAGCGGGCCCTGGTAGGGCGGCTGCAGACGCCCCTCGAGAACGCGGAAGACAGGCTCCCCGCCCTCACCCCGCCCTTCGGGCACCCCTCTCCCATTGGGAGAGGGGCTGGGGGTGAGGGTTCGCGCGAACAGCGACAGGAACGTGTAGCTCGGCCGGTAGCCCTTGTTCGGCCGGTTGAAGATCTCCCAGTCCACCAGCGCTCCGCGACCGGACAGGGAGACGCACCCGCTGCCGATGCCCCCGAGCGGGAAGGCGATCTCGCTGAGCGCGGCGCCCGTGTACGTCTTCTGGGGCCCGGTGGCGAACAGCTCCTCATCGGAGTAAGGGAGAGGGATGACGGTGTCGCGGACCTTCTCCTCCGACAGGGTCACACACCCCTTTCGGCATGGGCTCTGGGTCCTCGCACGGGAGGCAGCGAGAACCGCTTGGCCTGACCCCCCGGCTACTCCCACTCGTAGCGGTCGCACCGCAGAACGTCGGTGCTCGCCCCCCGCTGGGTCAACTCCTCGGCCGCCTGCTCCGTACACTCGAGCAGCGCGGCCCGGGAAAGGCTCTCGGTCTCGATGTACGCCTCGAAGTCCGGGCCTCGGGTGATGCGCACCCCGAATGCTTCGGGCGCGCGCCAGACGGCACTGCCGGGGTAGGGGCGGTGCAGGCTGAAGCAGACCTCGTCTGCCCCGCAGCACGCCGCGAACTCCACCGTCCGCCGGACGGTCGCCTCCGACTCCCCCGGCAGGCCGATCATGAAGAACGCCGCGACCTTCAGTCCCGCGGCCTTGAGAGCCTGGATGCCGGCCTGATGCTGCGCGGCCGCGAACCCGCGCCGCGCCTTCTCGAGCACCTCGTCATCCCCGCTCTCCGCGCCACAGCCGACCCGCACGCAACCCGCAGCCCTCATTCCCTCCGCCAGCTCGACGTCCACGAGGTCACCGGCCGTCCAGCAGTCCCACACCACGTCCAGCTTGCGCCGGAGGACTTCGCCGCAGACTGCCAGCGCATGCTCTCGACTCAGCCCAAAGAGGTTGTCGTAGCAGTTGAAGCCGCGTACCCCAAGTTCGCCCGCCACCCACGCCATCTCGTCCACGACCTTCGCGGGGCTGCGCCGCCGCACGCGCCGGCCCTGAGGGTTGCAGCAGAAAGCGCACCGCATGGGGCAACCCCGGTAGGTGAGGAGGCCCGTACTGACAAGGCCGAGGTTGGGGTGCGGCGCATAGTGCTCGAGGCCAAGCAGATGATGGGCCGGGAACGGCAGAACGTCCAGGTCGGCAGCCGGTGCACGCGGCCGTGTCCGCCTCACACGACGGCCATCTCTGTACACCACGCCGGCGATGTCCCGCAGCCAATCGCCCACTCCGCGGCCCTTGCCTTGCGCCAGGCGCTGCGCGATCTGCAACAGCGTCCCCTCCCCCTCGCCCACCACGCACAGATCGAAATCGGAGTTCCGAAGCAGGTCGACCGGCTCCGCGGTGGGGTGGTGTCCGCCGGCCACGAGCAGCGTGTCGGGCAGCCGCGCCCGGAGGCACCTCGCCAGCCGAAGCCGCTCCGCGTAGGCCGGCGTATGAATGGTCACGCCGACCATGGCCGGCTGCTCCTGGGCGATCACATCGGCCAGCCGCTCATCAAGGACGGCCGGGTCGTCGGTGTCCGGCAATGGTGGGTAGAGGTCGAAGACCTTCGGTCTGAAGCCCGCCGCCTCCAGGACGGCGGCAAGGCAGGGCAGGCCGAGGCCCTGGACAGAGCGCGGCGGCTTCCCCGGCCCGGCAACCAATGCGATAGTCTGGCCCACTTCCGCCGCGTCTCCTGTTAGGGGCGGAACACCCCACAGACAACGGTTTACTGAGTCTGGTGTAGGTAGGGAAACCTGGTACAGTCCACGCGGCGCCTGGACGACGGCGCCTTGGTCCAGTCCCGGTTTCCCCACTTACGCGAGACTCAGTGGCATCATCGTCTCCGGCCGCCGGAACGGTGTCTGTCTCTTCGTCCGCTTGCGCGTGCGACCGGCGCCGGTAGGCGCTCCCTCGCGAGTGGTGGGGCGGGCCGCCCCCCCGCCCCCGCCCCCACAACCCCCGGCCCCCGTCGGCCGGGGGCGACCCCCACCCCCCCAACAACCAA
>Ga0315289_10000523_pt1 | contig 59173 bp, 61 predicted proteins | sample YL17G11_40_MG_FD_203452 | JGI IMG/M metagenome (GOLD analysis project Ga0315289, IMG submission 203452) | Sediment microbial communities from Yellowstone Lake, YNP, Wyoming, USA - YL17G11_40 | ecosystem: Environmental > Aquatic > Freshwater > Lake > Sediment | place: USA: Wyoming | collected... | reverse complement strand
GACTAGTTTAACTCACTCATACACTTCTAAGCCTTTTTTGGAGCAGCGGAAGACGGCTGATATATTACTCTGCAAAATGGCGTTCTGAAAGCAAAGTATAACTAGCAACGTTAACATTCGATGTAACACCGGACAAATTTGTTGGAGCCCGACTGTGCATGCTCACATTGTACAATTCTCTTACAAGAATTAAACAGCCGTTCAAGTCGCTTAAGGCTAATATTGTTAGCATGTACAACTGTGGTCTGACTGTCTATGATTATGCGCACATAGGAAACTTGAGATCCTTCACTTTTGCCGATGTCCTGAGAAGGTACCTAGAGTACAGTGGCTACACGGTTAAGCAAGTAATGAACTTCACAGATGTTGGTCACATGTTTGAGGATGTTGACATAGGCGAAGACAAAATGGTTGCAGCAGCGGAAAGAGAAAAGAAGGATCCATGGGCGATCGCCGACTTCTATATCAAAGTTTTCTTAGAGGACGCTCGAAAGATGAATTTTGAGGAGCCGATGGCCAGGCCGAGAGCCACGGACCACATCAATGAGATGATAGTCCTGATTCAGAGGATCATAGACAAGGGCTACGCGTACATTGTGAATGGTGATGTCTACTTCGACGTGACGAAATTCAGGGATTATGGGAAGCTCTCAGGCAACACGATTGAAAAACTGAAGACAGGCGCAGGTGGAAGAGTGAAACCCAACGCTGAAAAGAGGAACCAGTACGACTTTGCACTGTGGATAAACGATCCAAATCACATCATGAACTGGAAATCTCCATGGTGCGAGAAGGGGTATCCAGGCTGGCACATCGAATGCTCAACCATGGTCATGAAGTATTTGGGAGAAACCATAGACATCCACACCGGCGGGGTAGACAACCTCTTTCCGCATCATGAGAATGAGATCGCACAAAGCGAAGCAGCCACGGACAAGAAGTTTGTCAACTTTTGGCTTCATTGTGAGCACCTACTCGTCGATGGTCAGCGGATGGGCAGAAGCCTCCGCAACTATTACACGTTGAGTGATCTGATGGCGAAAGGCTATGACCCAAAGGCCCTGCGGTACCTGCTTCTGTCAGGTCACTACAGGCAGCAGTTAAACTTTACCTTTGAGGGATTGGAAGCTGCAAAGAATGCTGTTGACCGATTGACCAACTTCACATATAGACTGTTGGACGTCGATGGTGAGGGTTCAAGCAAGGAGATCGAGCAGCTGATTAACCGAGTCAAAAAAGGTTTCGCCGATGCTATGGATGACGATCTAAACATAGGCCCAGCGTTGGCAGAGCTGTTTGAGTTTGTAAGAGAAGTCAACAACCTTATTGGTGCTGGCAGACTTAGCAAACTGGAAGCAAAGCAAGTCTATGATATCATGATGGGGTTCGACAAAGTCCTAGGCATCATCGGCCCGATCAAGACTGAGGGAAAATTGCCCAAAGAAATCGAAGAACTCGTCTTGAGGCGGGAAGAAGCCAGAAAGGCTAAAAATTGGAAGACTGCCGATGAAATACGTGAGCAGCTCAAGACCATGGGAGTAATACTCGAAGACACGGCTCAAGGTGTCAAGTGGCGAATGAAAAAATCCTAAAAGGACGAGCTTCTGCCGCGGAAGTTCCAATCATCATTTGCATACTTTTGTTCCTGCAGTTTTGCTGCAAGGTCCAATTCATATCTTGTCATCTCACCTTCGACGAGCTCAACGTTAAGTGCCCGACTGAAACCTTCTGCTAACGCTCCAGTTACTTCTCCGGCTGAAACTTTCTTTCCAAGTTCACTATTGATCGACGTAATCTTGCCTTTCGCAACGTTGACAACTTCCATGCATGTTCTTGCCCACGGAACACGAAGCAAGGCAAACATTCTCTCAAGATCAACATCCAAAAGCAGAGTACCATGCTGAAGCACGACTCCAGCCCTGTGAGTTTGAGCGCTTCCAGAGATCTTTCTACCCTTGACAGTCAGGTTCGGGCAAGCCTTGGCGTTGCCCTCGTTGAAGTCTGCGGTTATCCCCAAGATTCTCAAGGCTTCAGCAAGTCCACTGTACAGTTTTGCGTATATCACGCCTATGTCTGAAGTGCCCAAGTCCTGTTTGCGGACCACTGCACTGTAGGTAACCTCACCTGTAAAGTCATGATAGACAGTTCCTCCACCAGTGATCCTTCTCACGACGTCAACACCCTGCTTCTTACAGTTTGCCAGCTGAACCTCTTTTTCAGGGTCTTGAAATTTCCCGATGGAAACCGCGGAAGGTCTCCATCTATAGAACCTCAACGTGTCCGGAACAATACCCTTCATTCGCGCAATGAGCGTACTCTCATCGATGGCCATGTTTCTGTATGCGTTGAAAGTCTCAAGCTTCAACAGGCGCCACTTGACCATCAAATCGCCTTGGATACACATGTTCTAGTTCATCTGCAGTCTGATTTGTGTCTTTTGTCCTCTTTAGGCTTGAGAAAAACGTAAATCATCATCCGCAACTTTTGGTTCTTGTGCGCTCACACTTGCAAGACAGAATCGTGATGCTGGTCGATCTGGACTATTTCTTCGCGCAAGCCGAGGAGACACGAAATCCCTCGATAAGAGACAAGCCAGTCGTCGTTTGCGTATACTCTGGACGCAGCGAGGACAGTGGAGCAGTGAGCACAGCCAACTACGCAGCCAGAAAATTCGGCGTGAGGTCTGGAATGCCAATCGGTTTGGCCAAACAAAAACTGGAGAACGCTGATGCTGTATTTCTTCCGGTCGATGACGCCTTTTATGAGGACATCTCTAAGAGAATAATGAGCTTCCTGAGAGGCTACGCTGACAGCTTCGAACAAGTGGGAATAGATGAAGCCTATTTGGATGTGAGCCGAAGAATCAAGGGAAGTTACGAAGAAGCAGCAGAACTGGCCCGCAGAATAAAGATCGAGATCGTCACAAGCGATGGCCTGACGTGTTCGATTGGCGTCGGCCCCAACAAGATCGTAGCGAAGATCGCCTCTGACATCCACAAGCCAGACGGCCTGACAGTTGTCAAGCCTCAGCAAGTCACAGAGTTCTTCTCACCTCTATCCGTCGATAGACTTATTGGAGTTGGCGTGAAAACAACAGAAAAAATGCGTGCATTAGGAATAAATACTATCGGCGACCTGGCGAAGCACGACGTGCAACGGTTGATCGACGTTTTTGGAAAAAAGGTGGGGCTCTATTTTCATAATGCCTCCTCTGGAGTGGATAATGACCCGGTTCAGGAGAGGGCAGAAGCCGAGTCTGTAAGCAGAATTTCAACTCTGAAAGAAGACACGCGCGAATTGAGGTTGATAATAGAGAAGACGGACCGACAATGCAAGGAGATCGAGGCGGAACTGAAACAGGGTTGTTTAACATTCAAAACAGTAACAATAATCGCAATCATGAAGAATATGAGCGTTCGCAGTCGGTCCAAAAGCCTTGAAAACAAAACGAGCAGCGTGGACGTTCTTATAAAGACAGTTTATGAACTCTTTGAGAAATTCTTGGAGCAGTCTGACCTCGAGATTCGCAGGGTCGGCGTAAAGGTCTCAGGCTTTGCGAGAGATGAAAAAAGCCAGCAGCAATTAACAAGTTTCATTGAAAAGGACTAAAGCAAAAAGAAATCAGCCGCCAGCAATCCTTATTTCCCTTGTTGACTTGATTTCTCTTTCTGATGCGCATGTCTTCGGAAAAAGAAAATCTGAAGAGCAAGAAGCTGCCTCCTGGGCAGACTCCCATCAAAAAGCTGCTTAGGTGGGGGATAGATCATCCGGGCATTGCAAGGTCCAACCCGAAGATTGACCTGAAAACGTATGCGTTAACGATAGAAGGAGAGGTTGAGAGACCCCTTAAACTCACATGGGAGGAGATCGAGAAACTTCCAAGAACCGAGTCCACAAGCGATTTTCACTGCGTCGAAGGCTGGAGTGTCCTAGACTGCAAATGGGAGGGACTCAAATTCAAGGAATTGGCCGATTTGGTGAAGCCTAAGAAAACGGTTACATCTGCCACTTTCCAATGCGCGGATGGATACACAACTGCGCTGACGCTCGACGATCTCTTGCATGACGATGTCTTATTGGCCTATAGACTTAATGGGAAACCCCTTGAAGAAGGCTATGGATTTCCATTGCGACTGGTCGTTCCTGACAAGTATGGATACAAGAGCGCTCTTTGGGTTACTAGAATAAAATTCACTTCTATGAAAGAGAAGGGCTATTGGGAAAAAAGAGGTTATAGCGACACGGCAGACGTGTGGGAAGGCGATCGATTCTCAAGATGAGCAAACTGCTTGATGGCCTTTCACACCAGAAGCGTCTTAAAGTTAAACGGAGGACTAAAGTCGGTGAGACAAGCATCAAATCGGGGCGCGTGCTGATCGGTGGAAACAATTCAACGAACCGCCAAGAAAATCAGAGACATGGAAATTCAAGGTGCAAGAAACGTAGCCATAGGTGCGATTAAGGCCATTGAAAATGTAGCCGCACAGACAAGGGCGAAGAACAGGAGTAAGTTCATCACAGAGATTTCAGAAGCCAAGAAGATTCTTTTTGATACCCGAGAAACGGAACCACTTATGAGGAACGCCGTTCGTTGGATAACTAGTCAAGTCAAGGGAAGCAAGAGTTCTAGCGTCGAAAAACTCGCCGAGATCGTCTCTCTGTCTTCGCGACAATTTCTCGATAGCCTTCAGGCTTCAAAGGAGAGAATAGCTGAAATCGGCGCCAAGAGAATAAAGTCTGATTCTATAGTTTTTACCCACTGTCATTCTTCAACTGTGACCTGTCTACTTAAGAAAGCTGCCCAAGATGGGAAAACCTTTGAGGTCATCTGTACCGAAACGAGGCCTCTTTTCCAAGGAAGGAGGACGGCGAAAGAAATGCTGGAATCTGGAATAAAAACGATGATGATCGTGGATTCGGCTGCTCGGTACGTGATGAATCGGGTTGACTTGGCTATCACTGGTGCCGACGCAATAACCTCTGAAGGAAACGTGATAAACAAAATTGGAACGAGTATGATGGCGTTGGTCGCTCATGAAGCTCGTACACCGTTTTATGTTGTTTCGGAGCTTTTGAAGTTTGACCCGGCAACCGCGATGGGCGATTACGAAAAGATAGAGGAAAGAAGCCCTGCTGAAGTCTGGAAAGACGCACCAGCAAAGCTTGCGATTCGCAACCCGGCTTTCGATGTGACTAGGCGGGACTATATTCATGGAGTAATATGTGAAGAGGGAATAGTCTCTCCTCACTCGATCATGGAAGTCGTTCGCAGGAAATACCCTTGGGTCTTCGAGCAGAATTCGTAGCGGCCTAGGTCCAAGTCTGTAAGGCCCGTCTCAGCTCTTCGTGATCACGTGCGTACTCTTCTAAAGTTGCTCCCCTCAAGGTGGCGTCTACTGCTTGCCTCATGGCCTTTGCCCCTGCCCGAGTTCCATCAGGGTGCCCGTGAATGCCGCCGCCCGCCTGTATGACGAAGTCTTTCCCGAAAAGCTTGATCAAGGCTGGAACCAGTCCAGGATGTAATCCGCCTGATGCCACAGGCAGGACAGGTTTCAGTTTACCCATCTTCATCTTCAGTGCCTCGCAGTTTTGAATGACTTCGGCATACGTCTCGGACATCTTTCCTACGACCGTGCCGACATGAAGCTGATCAACGCCTATGATTCTGGCTGTCTTGGCTATTACCTTCATGGACACCCCATGTTCGACGTTCTTCGTGAATGCCGCGTGGCCAGCCCTGTGTGCGTGGATTACAATGTTGAAATCCCGTTCTCGAAGAGTCTGTAGAGAGGCAAAACCGCAAGTTAGAATGTCAATCATGACGTACTCACCACCCTGGTCAACGACGAACTCTGCCCTTTTTAGCATCTCCTCTGTCTCAGCGGTTATGTTGGCCATGTAGACCTTCTTTTCGGATGTTTCATACTGTGCCTTGTCGCGTTTCTCCAGAGTCCTCACTATACGGTCTTGGAAGGGGTTGAACGTTTGGCTGCTCAAATTCTCGTCATCCTTGACTATGTCACATCCTCCGACCCAAGCCTCATAGGCCACCTGAGCATGGTCAGTCGTCTTCAAGCCAAGCTTGGGCTTGATTATCGTTCCTACCAGCGGACGATCATACACTTTCAAAATTCTGCGGACACCTTCAACCCCGAATCTTGGACCTTTGAAGCTGCTCACTATTCTTTGGGGATAGTCAACGTCTTCAAGTCTAAGGTTCTTTAAGGCTTTGAGACCAAAGACGTTTCCTGAAATGCTACTGAGTATATTGGCCATGTTTCCTGGCTCAAAAAGCTCAATTGGGTAGGCTACTTTCACGTTGTTTCCGTCAATGCTGAAGACATGTGCCGCAAGCTTTTCAACATATGACTTCGACGTGGTCAGTTCTGTCCATGTTCCTACCGAGCTTTCAGCCGCAACTGCACCTGCGGCTTCCTCTAAACTTATGCCCTGCGGTTCAACCCGAAAAAGGCAAACAAGATCCGACTTCCGAGGCTCATACTTGAGGTTTACAAAGTCTAAGTATTTCATTCCCGTCAACGCTCCAAGATTCTGGTCGTTACGTCAGGTGGCTTAAAAGACTTGGCCAACAACTATTCTTTGTCGTCAATCGGCCTTCTCGTGCTTTTGTGAACGCTGGCACAGACTTTTCGCCGACAGTCTCACTCCAAGCCGATGGACTGGGTTTCTCTTATATCTGCGGAGAGTGACGCTTTTCGTGTGCAAAAGGGAACCGTATCCAGAAATTGCAGATTCCCTTATCAGTTCAGCAGATCGTCTGTCTTCTCTTCTTTTCCCAGACTAACAAGAACACTAGCACAGTTGCGCCCGTTAGTATCGCAATGCCGACGAGCAGACCGATCAACACGATCGACGGTGTCTGCAGAATGACCGGCTGGGTCGGTATTATCGGTTCCATCCTGTTCACCATGCTCTCTGTTTGGCAGATCTAGAATAACCCTGTGAGAAATAGTATAAAAAGGCTTATAGAAGATGATTCTATACCCGAGAGTACGCACAGTCCCTCCGTGAGTGCTGTATTTCTCCAATTGTTTCTTGAACCTTTTGGCTCTCATGTCTGATTTTCATTCTTTTGCGCAAGTCAGTAACATCGTCGTGATTGGTTAAGAGTAAATAATAGATTGATGATTCTATTGACTATATGAAAGCGGGCATAACTGTCTCAATCAGTGAAGACTTGTTGCAGTCGGTTTTCGAAGGAGCAAGGAGGCTTCATCCGAAGGAGACTGTCTTGCTTCTTAGAGGTAAAAAGATGAAGAACACGATTTTCATTTCCGACCTTCTTATCCCACCCCTTGCCACATATGGCCACGGCTTTGCTGGAATCCGAACCCACATGCTACCTATGGATTTCTCCATCGTTGGAACACTTCATTCTCATCCCTCTGGTAACACGACGCCTTCTTCAGCGGACTTGAACCATTCATTCGGACGGATATTGATCATCACAGGCTATCCATACCAAAACGAGAATAACATAGCCGCATACGATCATAATGGGGAAAGACTTATTCTTCAGATAACAAAAACTCACGCTCTAATATAGGCGAGAATATTCCACTTGTTGTGGAAATTCGAAGTCTCTCCCTCTTGATCTTCACCTCCATAGGAGCTTCTCCCCGTTTAGAACGATTTTTCATAAACTTTATTTCATTTTTCCTTTCGGGCTGTATTTGTGCGTGCCATTATCAATGGCTGATTATGTTGGTCTTCGAATCTTGTCCAGGGGCACTTTTCCTTGAGTGCTCCTGAGACGCAAAGGTTTTCAAACCCAAAGGCTTTGGTAAGTTCTACAAAGCAAGAGTGAGGGCGCTTGTCCAGAGACGAGATAAGAATTCACTATTCTGGTCTAATCATATTTGGGGCTCAGATTATCGGTGTCGTAACAGGCCTCATTTTCACGTTGTTGCTAACCAGGAATATGCCGACTACAGAGTACGGCATATGGTCGAACATTTTTGACTGGATGGGGTACTTCGCGTTTCTGAGCGGTATGTTCCCCTTTTGGGTGACCCGCTTCATTGCCCGTGGAGAAGGAGGGGTCGTCAGGACTGGGCTATTAGCCAACCTGACCGTGGGTCTAATTTCTGTAGCGTTCTATTTTCCTTTGATCTCGGTAATTACAAGAACGTTTTCCCTCAGTGGAATCTACGTGCTTGTTTACCTAGTTGGGTCCGTGCAGGTGATCAACGTGTACTTAATAAGCTTATTTGAAAGTTGTTTGCGGGCAATAAGACCTCAGGTAATAGGGTATGGCTTTTTGTTGGAGGAGGTCTGCAAGGTTATGTTGGCCTTCGTGTTCATCGGCATAATGCATCAAGTCATCCTCGGAGCGATGCTCAGCGTCATAATAGCAGGACTCGCTCAAACATTGTATTACTTACGCCTTCTAAGCTGGACTCTGCGGCAGAGAATTCAGTGGAATTACCTGAAAGAGTGGCTAAAAGGCTCGACGGCAATCCTCTACAACGCAGTCGGGACCCAAACAGCTAGCTTTACGATCATTCTGCTCTTCATCTATGGGGGGCAAACTGCCAGAGGAGAGTACCAGGCGGCAGCAACGTTTGCAAACGTCGTTGGGTACTCATCGTTCCTAGCTTTTGCCCTATATCCGCGGCTCTTGGCCCGGCACAATCTTGATGATGTGGCCATGTCGTTAAAGACAGTGCTGATGTTTTCTATACCCATCGTAACAGTTGTCATGAGCATGGCGCAATCGCTCCTGACCGTCTTAAAAGTGGCCTACAGTACGGCCACACCTGTGCTTATCTTGCTCACTCTGGACATATTTGTAGTTTTGCTGTCTCAATTCTACAATTCACTTGTTTTTGGAATCGAAAAATTGGACGAGAATGCAAAGATACCACTTAGAAAGTTGGTCAGAAGCAAAATATTTGGCGTTTTCACGTTGCCCTACGTTCAGGCAGCTATTGCGCTCCCCACAGTATATTATGTTTTGACCAGGTTGGCGACAGGTCAGTCTGTTCAAGCTGCGGTATGGGTGATAGGTATAAATTTAGTTGTTCACTTAGGCACTTTTCTCGGGCTATATGCGATGTTGCGAGAGTCGGTGAAGATGCCGATCCAGTGGAGAAGCGTAGCAAGATACTTGCTGGCTTCAGCAGCACCTGCGATTGTACTATATTTTGCTCCACATCCAACCACGCTGATTCCGACTTTTATCATGTCAGTGGGTGGGTTGGCACTCTATTCTGTTCTTCTCTTGGCCATAGACACAGATGCGAGACATCTGATCGCTTTGATATTGCAAGAAATGAGGGAGATTTTAACCGGTTCAGTGCCCAAGACAGGCACAGGCTAAATTCATGCAGTGCAATACACTAGTATGCTGTGGCTTTTACTTTTTGAAATTGTCAAATGGCAAGAAAATGGCGTCTGAATGATGAGAAAAACACCTTGAGACCGTGGTGCTCAGTTTAAATATTGGATTTGTGATTAGACGTAGCGAGAGGAAACTGGTCCATGGGTTCAAAATCGTCAAGAGGCGAATTCGCGGCTAGAAAACTGCTGAATAGAAGAAAAAAGTTTCGCTGGAGCAACAGGTACTATAACCGCCGCATTTTGGGGTTAGATGTTAAGGCTGACCCGCTTCAGGGAGCCCCCATGGGCAGAGGAATAGTCTTGGAAAAAGTAGGCGTGGAGAGCAAGCAGCCGAATAGCGCAATCAGAAAATGTGTTAGAATACAACTGATCAAGAACGGCAGGTCCATAACGGCTTTTCTCCCAGGAGACGGAGCACTGAACGTTGTGGATGAGCATGACGAAGTGCTCGTTGAGGGAATTGGAGGTTCACGTGGAAGAAGCATGGGCGACATTCCAGGAGTGAGATGGAAAGTCGTGACCGTCAACGGCGTATCATTAAACGAGCTGGTCTACGGAAGAAAGCAGAAGCCAGCACGGTGAGAACTTTGAGTCAGAAACAAGAAGAAAAACCGGACGTAAAACTTTTCGGAAAATGGGGCTTCAAAGACATCAAAGTCCAAGACATAGGTCTCGAAAGGTACATTTCACTGAGACCAGTCGTGGCGCCGCACAGCATGGGCAGACATGAACACAAGCGTTTCCGCAAGGCAAACGTCAGCATAGTTGAAAGGGTGGTCAACAACCTCATGCGACCGGGAAAAAACGCTGGCAAGAAAGCCAAGGCCACGAACATAGTCAAGCAGGCCTTTGAAATCGTCAACCTGCGAACTGGGAAAAATCCCGTTGAGGTTCTCGTGAAAGCAGTCGAAAACTGCTCACCATGTGAGGATACGACGAGAATCAGCTACGGAGGAATAGTCTACCATCTGTCAGTCGACGTGGCCCCTCAGAGAAGAGTCGATCTAGCCATCAGAAACATATGCGAAGGAGCGAGACAAGCGGCCGTAAACAACCCTCGTTCGATAGAAGAATGCTTAGCAGACGAACTCGTCCTGGCTGGAAGTCACGACATGAAAAGCTATGCCGTCGCAAAACGCCATGAAATAGAAAGAATCGCCCAAGCATCAAGATAAGAACTGTGTCCAAGTTTATTTCAAATGGATCTCCACTATGTCGCCGTCTGCCAAGGCAAATGTTGGTCCAACTTTCTGCGGGCTGAAGACAAGACGATCAGACCAAACCTTCGCGAAGCCGAACCTCCGCTTGAAGTCGCTGTGAATGTCCTTGGCTAAATCGTAGACTGTGGCGCCGCTTTTCAGGATGAAAGGCTTTTTAGAGTACTCTCTCTGACCGGGCTCCTTCGTGTAAATCCTCATAATCGACAACGATTGGAAAAGAGCAGGACCGATGTTCTGTAGTCCGACGCTTTTTTCGCATGATACAGCGATAATGGGCAGTCTGTTGCCCACGTAGGCCTCCAGTTGGCTCAACGATAGTTTGGAAAGCGCCAAATCAGCTTTGTTCGCCACGACGGTGGCAGGCTTGTATATCGTGATCTCGAAGATCGCATCCTCAACGTCGTCAAGCGTAACTTCGCCCGAAATCTTCACGACTGCATCTACAATTCGATAACTCCTAAGGAGCTGCTCAACGTCCTTCATTGTGCAGTCGACGAGCACTCCGACCAAGATTGTTCGCAACCCAGCACCCATGAACTTCCGCTCGATTTCTACACGTCCCCGAGGCTTGCTCACCAAGATTCTGGCCTTCTCAAGCTCGCTCAAGATCAGCGAAAGCTGCTGAACAGCATCCTTCGAAAGGTCTAACATTAAGATCAACCCGTCAGCGTTGCGGGCCGTTGCCAGAATCTGAGGTCCCCACGCCCTTCCGTCGGCTGACCCTTCCATAATTGCGGGTGCCTCTACGATCTGAAACTGAAGATCCTCAAAGATCAATATGCCAGGAACGAGCTTCTTTGTGGTATAGGGATTTGGCGAGACCTCAACCTTCGCATTTGTCAGAGCTGTCAACAAACTGCTTTTCCCAACGCCAGTCACGCCTAGTAATGCCACTTGGGCGGCACCTTCTTTCTGAATGAAAAGCTTCGGCCCACTTCTTCCAGCTTTCTTCCTCTTCTTTTCTTCCAGCTCCCGGCGAATGACGGACATTTGCTTCTTGACTTGTCCCCTGAGTTTCAAAGTGCCCTTATGCTTGGGCACAACACTAAGAAATTCCTCCATTCGTTGAAGTCTTTCCCTAGGGTTTCTAGTCGCCTCAACTTCGGCCCACTTCTTTCTGGCATCAGGAGGCAGATTTGCCGGCATAACCCAAACGCGTCCAACCTGTGAATTCGAAATTCTCTTCTAATATCTGTTTCCACTCTAACAAATCTTCGTCGAGTTGTGGTCATCATAAACTTAGAACGCTAGAGCAATGGCGATTTCTCCCGAGCAATTCCCTTTTTTCTTTTAATCTTGAAGTTCTGAGCAACCGCTTGAAGAAGATCCCGAAGACAATCTCATGCAAAGTCTCCGCGACAGCTGAGAATCGTCGCTGACCCGTAGCGCGCGCTAGGTGAAGTGTGCTTCAGCTACTGTCGAAGGCCTAAAAGGTTTTCTTCGTATTTATCATAAACGCAGAACAATGGTCGTCATAATGATGATAAACTTAAAATAACTGAATCAACAGTTGTGTAAGCGAAATCACTAAAATTCGGAGAACATTTGGAAAAAGAAGGAGGAAAATGGATGAGTAAAAGCGCCAAGCCACACCTGAATCTAGTGATAATGGGACACGTAGACCATGGAAAATCGACGACTACTGGACACTTGCTGTACCTCGCTGGAGCAGTTGATGAGAGGACGATCAAGGGCTATGAGGAAGAAGCGAAGAAGGCTGGAAAAGAAAGTTTCAAGTTCGCATGGGTTCTCGACAACCTAAAGGAAGAGCGTGAAAGAGGAGTAACCATAGACCTTCGATTCCTAAAGTTTGAGACTAAGAAGTACTATTATACGGTTATAGACGCGCCTGGCCACAGGGACTTCGTCAAAAACATGATCACTGGAGCAAGCCAAGCTGACGGCGCCATACTGTTCGTCTCGGCTAGGAGAGGAGAATTCGAAGCAGGCATCGGCCCCGGCGGTCAAACAAGGGAGCATGCCTTCCTGGCCTTCACACTAGGAGTACGCCAGCTGATCGTTGCAGTAAACAAGATGGACGATGTTTCGGTCAACTGGAGCCAGGACAGATACAACGAGATCAAGAACGAAGTCGGCCGGATGCTGAAAATGGTCGGCTACAAAGTCGAAAAGATCCCGTTTGTCCCAACTTCCGGATGGACAGGCGACAACTTAGTAAAGAAAAGCGAACACATGCCATGGTACACTGGACCGCCACTGCTAGAAGCTCTTGACGTGTTCGAGGTGCCTTCAAAACCCACGAACAAACCGCTGCGAATTCCCATACAAGACATTTACAGCATCACAGGCGTCGGCACAGTTCCGGTCGGCAGAGTCGAAACTGGAATAGTCAAGGAGAATGACATTCTCGTTTTCATGCCATCCAACAAGCAGGGTGAAGTAAAATCGTTGGAGATGCACCACGAGAGAATCGCGAAAGCCGAACCTGGAGACAACATCGGCTTCAACATCAGAGGCGTGGCCAAAACCGACATTCACAGAGGAGATGTTGCGGGCCACGTTACAAACCCTCCGACCGTCGTCAAAGAGTTCGTCGGACAAATAATCGTGATCTATCACCCAACAGCCGTTGCGGCAGGGTACACGCCTGTACTTCACTACCACACAGGGCAAGTGGCATGCAAGTTCACAGAGCTGATTCGAAAAATCGACCCACGATCAGGACAGGTTGTTGAAGAGAAACCAACCTTCCTGAAGACCGGAGACGCGGCAATAGTGAAGATGGAGCCATTGCACCCGATTGCACTCGAAACATTCGCGGAGTTTGAAGAGCTTGGACGATTCGCGGTCCGAGACATGGGAACCACAGTGGCAGCTGGCATCGTAAAGGAGATCACAAAGAAAGAACCATAGACTCCCATCTATCATTTTCGCCGTCACCACCAAATTCTCGATATTTGTGTTTTCAACACTTATTTCTATGAGCGAACAGCATAGATCCAGAAGACGCGACTCTGAAGTATGGAGCTGAAAGTTTGTCAGGAATTGAAACTCTAATTCCTTATCTGAAGGAAAAAAAGGGAAACGCGCAGGAGCAACCTACTATAATTATCGACAGTCGAGAGGCTAACTCAGCCCCGAAGATTTGCAAGGGTCTCAGGGAACGCGGCGTCAACATCAAGACCGAGCGGCTTGAAAAGGGTGACTACATCCTATCAGATGTCTGTGCCGTCGAACGAAAAACCGTTCAAGACTTCGTCTACACGCTTACACGACGGTTCCTCTTCGAGCAACTCTTCAAATTGAAGGAGGTCTACCCGAAATCCCTGATCCTACTAGAAGGTTATCTGCCAGTAATCTACAAGTACAGCAGGATCCAACCTGCCTCGGTGTGGGGAGCCATGTTCAGCTTGGCAAGAAACGGCATAGCTATAGTAAACACGATCTCGTACAAGGAAACTGTAGACTTCCTCTACGTTGCCGCACATCAGGAGCAAATCGTCGAGAAACGCTCACCCATGGTTCATGCATTCAAGAAAGTGGACAGCATATTTGACGCCCAAGTGTACTTCATGGCAAGCTTGCCTAACATCGGAAGAGAAAAAGCAATAGCAATACTCAAATCCTACCAAACTCCTATAAACGCCCTGATGAGCATCGACGATTGGCATGAAACCGTCTATGGTCTCGGTCCAATCATAAGCAACAAGGCAAAAGAGGTGCTCAACAGTCCCTTCAAAGGATGAGGAAAAATGGACGTGGAAATCTCTCCGACGAGAAAAATCACAATCCTAGGCTTGGACAAACGCTCAGTGAACAACATTGCCTACTGCGCCGCGACATACGGCGTAAACAGACTATACTGGATAGACGGCCATCTACTATGCATAGAGGTCTACGAAAAATCCTTCGAACACGAAATAAAAACAAAAGAGTTTCCCGTAAGCCAGGTCTGCTACGCTGAGTACCCGAAGTACGAGAAGATTCTGGAGATCGACAAGAGCTTCCAGATTCCAATCGTGGACGTTTCGGACATGGGAGTTTTTCAATGCATACTAAAGACGATTCTCGAAAACGAAAAAAAGCAAGGTGCGAAAGCTAGAACGGCTTAGCTTTTTGCTTCACGTATTCATAGCCTAGTGTGAATGCTTTTAGATTAGCCTCCACATGTTTTGCAGGAACTAGCTCCTTCAAGGCTTCCCTAAGGCTTTCGGTTTTTATCGGAAATCTTTCCGCGGTTGCTAGGGCTCCTAGCAAAATGACGTTACGAGTTAGACTGCTCCCGGCTTTTTTGGCCAACTTCCCTGTTTGTACGATTGTCAGTTTTTTCGTGAAAAGATATATTTTCTCGACAATTTCATGAAAACTAGGATATTCAATCTTTTTGGCTGCGAGCTCGGTCGGCGAAACTCTTTCATCACTCATAATCACAAGTGTCCTTTCTGAGACAAATTTCAAGTTCCGTATTGTTTCGAGGGGTTCAAGCCCGACAAGCACATCAGCCTGGCCCTCCAGAACAGTCGACGAGAGGACTTTCCTGCCGATTCGAACATTAGACGTAACGGCTCCTCCTCGCTGTGCCATGCCATGAATCTCGCTCACTCTGACGTTCAAGCCATCTTTGACAGCGGCAACGCCAAGAATCTCAGCTGCAAGAATCGTTCCTTGGCCTCCGACGCCGACCAAGACAATGTTAAATTCGTCCAAGACGGCTAGCTCCGCGAATCGATAGCAGCGTACGGGCATACTGAGGCACATAAGCCGCAACCCGTGCAAAGGGCTTCATCGATGCACACTTTTTCACCGACAAGAACCAAAGCTGGGCAGCCCAGAAGCTTAATGCAAGCCATGCAGTTCGTGCATTTCTCCGATACTTTGCATGGCACTACCCTGATGCCTCTGTGTCTTTTTTCTCTTGCATCTATCATAGTGCATGGCGCGCGAAGAACCACTACCGAGGGCCCCTCTTGCTTCAGTGCCTCTTTGAGTGTCGATGTGGCCTCTTTGATGTTGAACGGATCGACAACCCTCACGAATTTGACGCCGCATCCCTCAGCAACCTTCGCCATGTCAACCTTCTCTGAGGGTTGTCCCATGCCAGTCGTGCCGGTTCCCGGATGAGGCTGATGACCCGTCATGGCCGTTGTAAGGTTATCCAAGATAGCTACGGTGACCTTGTGCTTGTTATACACAGCGTTTATCAGTCCTGGGATTCCCGCATGTAAAAAAGTTGAATCTCCGATAATTGCCAGCGTGTTTGCGCCTGTTGCTTTCCATATTCCCTCTGCCGTGCCCACACTGGCTCCCATGCATATCATGATGTCTCCCACGCGTAGCGGTGGGGCAATCCCGAGTGCATAGCAGCCGATGTCAGTCGAGTAAATCGCCTTTTCTCCCGCAGCCTTCCTTATGACATAAAATGATGCTCGATGCGGGCAACCAGCGCACAGAATCGGTGGTCTCGGGGGCAGATCTTCGGTTACTCTGTGATATTTTTCGTCAATTTTCCTAAAATCTATCGGCAGTTTCCTACCGGTTATTTCGGCCAAGGCTGTTGCAACTTTTCGTGTTGAAAGTTCTCCTTCTCTTGGAAGATATATCCTTGTGGTTTTGCCATATATCTCAACTTTGGGCGCATAGTCCTTTGCGATAGCTTTGATCTGCATCTCTAAGTAGGGTTCCAGTTCTTCAACGATTACGATCTTCTTTTGCTTGATCAGAAATTCTCCGATTAATTTTTCCGGTAGCGGATGGGTCATGCCGAGCTTCAGGATACTTGGGTCCAAACTCAGTAGGTTCGCGGCTTCTACAGCGTAGTTGTAAGCTGAGCTTGAGGATATGATGCCCAAATCGTTTCTTCCTTCATGCGCGATCCTGTTGTAAAGAGATTTTTCGCTGATCTCTCTAGCCTTTTCTGCATTTATTAAGAGTACTTCGTGTTTTGGTCTGGAGTTGGCTGGAACCATCACCAAGCGTTTCGTGTCTCGGAGGAATTCTCCTTTCAAATTAGGCTTCGTAAGTTTGCCATAAGACACTGGTCCCCTCGTGTGGCTCACCCGTGTTGTTGTCCTCAAAAGCACGGGCAATTCCAGCTTTTCCGAGATCTCGATAGCCGAAACGGTCATTTCTTTTGCTTCTTGGGGGTCTGAGGGCTCCAGGCAGGGCAGGTTTGAAAGCAGGGCGTAAAACCGATTGTCCTGCTCATTCTGCGAACTGTAGCATTCTGGATCATCTGCGGTGACGATGACATAGCCGCCTCTGACACCGGCATAGGCCAGAGTCATGAGCAGGTCTGCGGCCACATTTAGGCCAACATGCTTCATGGCCGTGAGTGCTCTGACGCCGCAGTTTGCGGCTCCAGCCGCAACTTCTGTGGCAACGATTTCATTCGTCGAATACTCCATGTAGATGCCGGCTTCTGAAGCAATGGCTGAGATTGAATCTCCCACCTCGGATGCTGGGGTTCCCGGATAAGTAGTAACAACGCCTACCCCACTCTCCAAGATGCCTCTTGCGATAGCCTCGTTGCCGAGCAGAAGGACACGCTTGCCCGGCTCGTCTACCAACAGTACGCGCATATCAGGCAATAATTTTCTCTCCGGCTTTAGGGAAGTTTTTCATAACTTGTCCTTTCACATATAACTTTTGGTGGTTCGTGGCGAAAAGAAATCGTGTACCGAAAGTATTATTACAACCGCTCTCCGATAGAGGCAACAAAAAATTCGAGGATGTTACATGTCTATAAAACTATCGAACGGAAAAGAAATACCTATAGAGATGCACAAGACGAGGATGGTACAGAAGATCACGCTGCAGCCCGTGGAACGCCGGCTGAAAGCCATGGAAGAAGCAGGCTACAACACGTTCCAGCTTAAGACTAAGGATGTGTTCCTCGACATGCTTACTGACAGTGGCGTCAACGCCATGAGTGACAATCAATTCGCCGCTATGATGAAAGTGGATGATGCCTACGCGGGCAGCATGACTTTCTACGATTTCGCTGATTCAGTGAAGGAAGTCTTGGGGTACAAGCACGTGATGAACGTTCATCAAGGCAGGGCTGCAGAACACCTGATAGCGAAAGTATTCGCCAAACCAGGTGATGTGGTCCCAACAAACTATCATTTCACAACAACCAAAGTGCACATTGAAGTCACGGGCGGAGCAACATGCTTGGAGATCTACGCTGATGAAGCGCTGAAGACGGCAAGCACTCATCCGTTCAAGGGCAACATGGACCCGCAGAAGTTGAAGAACACTATCAAGAAGTATGGCAGGTCGAAGATACCGTTTGTCCGAATGGAAGCCACCACGAACCTGCTCGGTGGACAACCGTTTTCGATGAAAAACCTGAAAGAGATCAAGGCAATCTGTGTCGAGCATCGCATTCCACTCGTGCTTGATGGAAGCCTCATATGCGAAAACGCTTATCTCATAAACCAAAGGGAAAAAGGATACGAGAACAAGACCGTTGCAGAAATAGTGAAAGAGATGGCCAGCCTCGCCGACATATTCTACATGAGTGGCAGAAAGAACACCTGCGTCAGAGGCGGCTGTATAGCCACGAACAACAAGAAGTATTTCGGAATGATATCACCCTGGCTCCCGGTCTATGAAGGCTTCTACACCTACGGCGGCATGTCTCAGAGAGAAATTGCAGCCATGGCAGTCGGAATGCGAGAAATGGTAGACCCAGACGTTGCAGGCTGCTCAGTGGAGCAGATAAAATACTTCGTCAACAAACTCTGCGAAGTAGGAATTCCCGCCCTTACTCCGCCAGGCGGTTTAGCCTGCCACTTAGATGCAAAGAAATTCGTCCCACAAATCCCACAATCGGAGTATCCAGCAGGAGCTTTGACAGCCGCGTTGTACATAGTTTCAGGAATCAGAGCCATGGAAAGAGGCACAATCTCGATGGAAAGAGACAAAGACGGAAAAGAAGTCTACGCCGACTTGGAACTGAGCAGGATCGCACTGCCTAGAAGAGTCTACTCAGTATCACACATCGAATATGCAATCGACAGGATACAGTGGCTTTACAAACACAGAGACTTGATAAAAGGCCTGAAATTCGTTGACGAACCCCCGGTGCTGAGGTTCTTCATCGGAAAACTAGAGGCAATAGACAATTGGGGACAAGACCTGGCTGAAACCTTCAAGAAGGAAATGGGCGATCACTAGACGCTTCGCCAAATGCGCCAGGGGCAACCAGACACTCAGGGTCTTGTATTCTCAAACCCACTCTTTTCTTTTCGCAACGACATAGAAGTTTAGATTTCTCGATTGCCTGCTTCTAAGAGAAAAACTCCAAGCTACGCAAATCATTCAAGTTAAATGTAATGTGGCGAGTACATTCTTTCTCTTTTTCAGGCAAGCTTCAATTTTGTTAGTCCTTTCATGATTTCTTCGACAGCTTTTTCAGGAGGCGTGTCCACCCGTTCACATTTGAACTCTAGTAGGGCCGTCTTCTTCTTCGCGTAATGCTGCAGTATCGGTTGGGTTTGGCGTTCGTAGACTAGGATTCTGTCTTTTATGACTTTGGCAGTATCATCTGAACGTTGGTAGAGTTGTTCGCCACATTTGTCGCAAGTGTCTTCAACCTTCGGTTTCAAGTATCGTATGTTATAGACTTCTCCGCAGTTTTTGCATATTCTGCGCGTGGATAGGCGTTCGATTATTATCCAGTCTGGCACAGTGAGCTGAATTATGGCGTCAATCTTTGCAATTTTATCCAGAGCTTTGGCCTGTTCAATAGTGCGTGGAAAGCCGTCCAGTATGAAGCCTCTCGTGGAAGAAGCCTTGGCCAGGTACTGCTTCAGCACTTCGATGACGACATCGTCTGGTACGAGTGACCCTTTTTCTACGAAGCCCTTGACTTTCTTGCCCAACGGGGTGCTTTCCTTCATGATCTCTCTGAAGATATCTCCCATGGCGACTACGTCTACGCCGAGCTTGTCGTGCAACCGCGACGCGTAAGTGCCCTTGCCTGACCCTGGCGGACCGAAAATTATCGCTTTCATTAGCTATCCAATCCTTGCACAACTTGTTGAATGTCAGATGTTCTCGGAGTCTGATCGGCATTCATATAAATGCTTTGAGGGGAGTTTAAGAAAATGGAGCGTGCGAAAAGGGATATGGCATCGTGCGAGCTATTTACCTCTGAACAGGGGCTTTCTCTTTTCTGTGAAAGCTTTAACGCCTTCCTGCAAGTCTTCTGTGGAGGCTACGACGCAGAAACCCTCACGTTCCAACGCTAATGCAGAGTCCAAGCCTATGTCTGCACCTTTGTTTATCAGTGATTTGGCTACTTTTATGGCCACTGGAGGCTTTGCGGCTAGGTCCATGGCGAATTGCATCACTGTTTCTTTGAATTTGTCAGCTGGAATGACCATGTTCAATATGCCCAGCTGTTCAGCGGTCCTTGCATCGATCATTCTTCCCGTAAACACAAGTTCCTTCGCCTTCGTTGCACCTATCAGACGAGTGAGCCTCTGAGTCCCTCCCCACCCCGGAATTAGGCCGATGTTAACCTCGGTCTGCCCCATTCGAGCGTTCTCCGAAGCGATCCTGAGGTCGCAGGCCATAGCGACTTCGAGGCCCCCGCCGAGGGCGTACCCGTTCAGCGCGGCAATAACAGGCTTCTCGAAGTTCTCGAAGGCCAGGCATAGTTTCTCGCCCATGAGCGACAATTCTCTTGCCCTGAGGGCATTCATCCCTATCATCGCCTTTATGTCTGCGCCTGCTGAGAACGCTTTTTCTCCGGCACCTGTTAGTATGACGACGCGGATGCTTTCATCGTCCTTTGCATCTCCGAGGGCTTGTATGACTTCCTCGACAACTTCCTTGCTGAAGGCGTTCATGGCTTCAGGCCTGTTCAGTGTGATTGTAGCTACTCCTTCGCTTTTTTCGTAGATTATGAGTTTGAAGGTCACCGGTTATCACCTTTCATTATTTCTGCGTCCAGTCGTAGAAGCCTTTTCCCGTTTTTCTTCCGAGCAGTTGAGCCTTGACCATCTGCTTCAGGCCAGTGCTTGCATGGAACTTTGGATCCAATTCCTTCGCTAGTACGTCTGCGATGGCCAAAGTCGTGTCCGAGCCTATGTAGTCCAAAAGCATAAGGGGCCCCATGGGCCAATTCAGGCCAAGCTTGATGGCCTTATCGATGTCATCCCTGTCGGCTATGCCTTCCCAATATAATTCAGCCGCTTCGTTCAAGGCTGGGACCAGTATGCGGTTCACGATGAAGCCTGGGCAATCCTTTTTGACAAGCACCGTTTCCTTCTCCATCCTCCGCGAAACTTCCAGGACAGACTGCAGCGTTTCGTCGGAGGTCTTTGCGCCTTTTATTAATTCGATGAGCTTCATCAGTTGTGGCGGGTTGAAGAAATGCATCCCGCAGACTTTTTCAGGCCTCTTTGTTGCTGACCCGAGCTCCGTAATACTCACAGATGATGTGTTTGAGGCCATTATAGCATGTGGCGGTGCATAACTGTCAACTTCGCGGAATATGCCTTTTTTCAACTCAACGTTTTCTGGTGCGGCCTCAATTATCAGATCAGCCTTCGAGACTGCTTCTTTCAGGTCAAGCATAGGATGAATTCTTTCCAAGATTTCCTTCACTTGGGCTTCAGTTAGCTGGCTTTTCTTGACGAAACGTTGAAGGCTGTCGCGGATCATATTCATCCCGGTGTCGACGAATTTTTGGTCGATGTCGCGCATGCAGACTTCATATTTGCCTACTTGGGCGGCGACTTGAGTAATTCCGTGGCCCATCAAACCTGCGCCTAGGACCGTGATTCGCTTAATTTCAGTCAATGCTTTCACCCTTTTCAAGTGAGAAACTAGTAAGTTGGCAATATTGCTAAAAAGGTTTTCCAAATCCAACAGGCCAATTGCGCAAAGAATAGCAACCGCTCATGCTTTTGGATGCGATTGGCTTTGAGGATGATTGAAATCTTAGAAGATGAATTCCTTGCTGAGCCAGCTGGGATACCACTTATAGTGCTCAAGCGGTCCTGCTTTGCGCAGTCCCTTGTATGTGGCTTTGATGAGTGTTATTGCTCCTCGTGGATCACGGTAGAGTTTGACCAGGTTCTTTTCTTCGAGGGTCAAGAGAATCTTGTCGAGTCTTCCGTCGTCGGGATTTGTCAGCCTGTCTTTCAGGTCTTCTCGGCTCATGAAGAGGCCTGGGTTCACCTGATAGTCTTCAGCCAAGGCTCTAAGGACGTTTTCTTCGTTTGTTTCCATTTTCGGCAGCGGCTCGGTCGTTGATATTGGAATGCCTAGTTTTTTGTGTATCTGTCTGTGGGGCATCTTGAGGTCTTTGCCTAAAGCTTTCTGTCCGCCTCTGAATATGACCAGCTTCATGATGTCGTTGGTTCCGGCTCCTATCTGATTCACCTTTGCATCTCTCAAGTAGCTTTCTACGGGGTAGAAGCGGGTCCATCCATCGCCTCCCATTACTTGGATAGCATCGCTGATCAGTTTCTCGTATATTTCAGACGTGAACAATTTGGCTGTTGCAGCCTCAACCATCGCGTCCTTATGCTCATCCAGTAGATGGGCTGCATGGTAAACGAGCAAACGTGACGTGTATAGGCCTGCAAGCATGTCAGCGATTTTGAACTGGTTTGTTGGAATGTCGATTGTTGGTTTGCCGAATTGCATTCGTCTCTGCGCGTAGGATGATGCGTAGCGGATTGATTCTAGAATGGGGCCCAGCATTCCGGCAGAATATACCGTGCGTTCAAAGTTCAAGCCTGCCATCATGACTCTCCAGCCTTCGCCCTCTTTGCCTATTGTGTTTGCAGCTGGAACTTTGACGTCGTCGAAATCCAGAGACCCGTTTGGCAGGCCGAACCATCCTGAGAGCTCGTTGATTTTTTCGACTGAGAAACCTTTAGTTCCCTTCTCTACGAGGAATGCTGTGAGGTGCTGGTACTTGCTCTTGTCCTCGGGTTTTTCGCTCGTTTTGGCATATACTACGTAAATATCAGCTAACCCAGCATTTGTTATGAAACGTTTCTTTCCGTTCAGCAAGTAATCACTATTTTCTCGCCTAGCTGTTGTCTCGATACCTGCCGCATCAGAGCCGACAAACGGTTCGGTTATGCAGACTGCGCCTATGATTTCGCCCTTGGCTATTTTCGGTAGCCACTTCTTTTTTTGATCCTCAGTGCCGAATGCTAGAAGTTGCTCAACGCCACCAAACATTGAGACCGAATAGGCTTCACCTAGCGCTGAGCCTACTCGACTCAGCTCTTCAGCAACGATGGCCACGCCGGTTACTCCAGCGTTCATGCCACTGTAATTTTCCGGAATAACTGCTCCGAACCATCCTTTGCGTTCGACTTGACGAAGGAGGTCCGACGGGAACTTCTTGGTCCAGAAGACTTCCTCGCCTTTAGGCAGGTTCTCGTCCGCAAAAGTCTTTGCGTCTGCCATCAGGTTTTTCTGTTTCTCATTCCACCACGAAAAGGGTTCCATGTTAGACACCGGAGTTAGTATTGCCTAAGGACCTATTCGATTTTAAACTTTCGATATGCGCGCGCCCAGGGCAATGTTGACGCTTCAGAAAATGCTGGAACATGAGAGATTTTCGAAATGAAGCAGACCAGCGAAGCATTGAATAATATCGGGCATGGCAACTCCAAAATCTTCGGGGAGCGAGTTTTTCTCTTTTGCCAGTCGTTATTTTTTGTCAGATCTAGAGGTTTGAAAGCACAAGTCGTGTAGAGTTTACATCAACTTCTGCGATTCTGCAGTTCTTGAACACTTTGAGTTCGCCAAGCACATCTTTCACAGTCACATTATTGTTTTCACTCTTAGCGTAAACCGCATCTTTGAACACAGTCTTTCCGTCAAGGATAACGTTAAATTCACACATTCTTGTTCCCACCGAAACAATGGAGAATAAACTCGGTTATAAAATTGCTTTTCAGAGTTCAAGGGGCTTAGACTATTTCACGTTTCTTGTGATTTTCTGTGCGATCTCTTGAGCTTTTATGGCATCTTCTACGGTTACCAAAGGTTCCTTGTCGTGAAGGAGGCAATCGATGAAATGGGTGTCTATTTGGCGGTGTCCCCAGACGCTTGCTCCTTTGACCGGGATATCTAGTTCCTGAGGCTCCTGATCAAGTCTGTAGAGAACTATCTTGTTGTTCCAAACAGCGTGAAGGACGTTTGTATTGTCTCCGTAAACTTCTAGCCTGCTTGTGCTTGCTGAGGAGTTCACAGAAGCGCTGTAATGTAGTGAACCTACGAGACCGTTTGAGAGTTTTATTAGGCCCATGGTGTTGTAACCCAATATTCCTCCGTACTTCTCAAGCTTGGGGTAGTTGGCCATCCATTCAACGTTGTCTATTTCGCATTTAAACATCCATCTGATCATGTCGATGGACCAGACAGATAGAGTAAAATCAGGATAGCCGCCGCTTCTCTCGATGTTCCAAGCCCAAGATCCGGCAGGCCACTGTTCTGCGAGGCTTGCTGCAGGTATGAACTCTCGGAAGTGTAGTGCTATGGGCTTGCCGATCGCTCCAGATTCTATCATTTCCTTTGTTTTAGTGTATATTGGTGCAAACCTGAACTGGAGATCAGGCATCAAAAGCACTTGAGCTTTTTCAGCAGCCTTCTGGAGTTCCCTCACGCGATCTATTGTCGGGGCCAGTGGCATCTCGCACAGAACGTTTTTACCCCTCTTGATGGCTTTCATGGCCAAATCGAAGTGGAAAGGCGTAGGAATTGCCAAGACCACTGCCTCAACCTTTGGGTCTTCCAGAAGCTTGTCAAAATCCAAATAGTATTTCACGCCGTACTTTTCGGAGAAAGGCTTCACTCTCGGCTCTATGGTATCGCACAAAGCCACAAGGTCAGAACCTTCAATCTTCTTGAAGCTAGGAACATGTACTTGTCCGCCTACGAAGCCGACTCCTACTACAGCCATTCCGACTTTATCGGACACCATACTCACCCGCGCTGTCTATTAGATCCACACGTATATTTGTGCTTCGTTATGTTTCCGAAGAGTCAATGGACGCGCGCTTGTCACCATCACATTTTTGCTTTCTTCACTAACACGAATTTAACTAGATCATTGAGTATCAACGAGAATGCGGCAGAGCAGGATACTGTGAAAAGAGTTTCAGTCAGGGGTAGGGGTTTTAGTCCTGGAAGCCCAGTTGTGGTTACTATTATCGCGGAAATCATGCTGATTGCTATTGCCAGAAGCAGGATTGTGCTGGGTCTGGAGTTCCAGAAGTCTCGCCTTTCTCTTACGTTGAATATCAGGACGGCTGCATCTTTTCTTTTTCGCCCTCATTCACCGCATCATCGATTGGTTACATGTTTAAGATAAGTAATTATAATTCACGAAAGTTATAGATTTCAATGGCACTTTGTTATCGAAAGAGGTACTAAATGGCAAAGGAAACCAAGTCCGGCAAGCCTTCGGACATCGATATATTTCAAATTCTGGCGGAAACAGCGGAACAGGAGAAAAAGAGGCAGAGGGAAAAGCTTCTTTCGCCGCTTGGCGTTAAAGAATTCTTCGCAGACGGAAGCTTAACTATTAACAAGAGGACCTGCAGGGGGCTTGAGTGCAAGCTTTGCATAAAGGCCTGTCCAACCAACGCACTGTTCTGGAAGACTGGAGAAGTCGGTTTGACACGGGAGCTCTGCATCTACTGCGGAGCATGCGTTCTAAACTGCATCGTGGACGATTGCATAAGAATCTCAAGGAAAAGGACTGGTGGAAGAGTTGAGATTTTCAGCAGTCCAAGGGGTTTTGTGGCACTTCAGCACAGCATTGACACCAACAAGCGCCTTGAGAGGATTTCTGAAGCCTTTCCGAGTCCTGAAGACTACATTAGGCCGCAGCGCAAGTCAAAAGCGCATGATACTAAAAAGAAGAATGAAGGTTAATTCTGGCTTTGCCATTTTTCCTTCAAATACTTGCCTATGTCTGATGAGTCACGGGGTCCGACTAGGACTTGCCAGCCGCTAAGTTCCTCGATTTCGCCGCTCAAGCGTGCGGCTTTCCCTGGAATAAGGAGTTTCTTATGTTTCACTTTGTTTTCGATTCCTGAGGTTTTTATGGCTTCGGCGACTTTTTCCGCCGTGAGTTTTCTTCCTGCGACGGCGCTGTCCACGGCTATTCCCTCTGTGTCGATGACGAGGAGGTAAGTGTTCAGTTTTTGGGATTCTATGTCTGATTCTACCGTGTAGTATGTGAGGGCAAAGTTTGTCGTGAACATGACTGGAGAGTTTTCATCAGGGGTTCCGAATGTCTTCAGTCCAGCTTGAACTGCTACGGGTTTTCGCGGGTCCGTGTAGATGTTCTGCCGCAGCACGACAGGTGGCAGAAGCGCCCATCCATCAACATCATGCATTATCAGCACGTCTGCATAGCGAACGATGAGCATCGATGCCAAGTAGGCTTCTCGCCACTTTGCAATCTCGTCTGGCGCATCGCCTTTTTCTGCCCAAGCTGTCAGCGGCACTCCTACTAGGGGGAAACCGGACAGTGCGTCTCCTCTTTTGCAGGCGGAGCGTCGAATCATAGTAAAGTTGCTCAAAGTGTCAGCCAAGCCATCGCTTGGGAACGTGCCTGGATCCAACAGTAGGTCTTCGATGCCGTAGTCGAGTAGGGTCTTGGTTAAAGATCTCAGCAGGTTCAGGTCGCCTGGCGCGAAAACTGTCAATGGGCAATTGTATGTTTGAGCGAGTTCAGCCATCTTGTTCCAATTTTCTTTAGTAGCCGCATACAGGAGCGGTCTGGAACTGGACGCGACGGTTAGTCCTGCCTCGAGGACGGTTGGATCGAGCGAGCAGAGTATGAGTGGAAGCTTCGTGCCTTCAACTACTTTTTTGACCGTGTTTTTGAATTTGTTTGGATCGTTTGAGGTGGAGCGGACGGCGATCATGTCCAGTTTTAATGTTTGTCCAATATATCCGAAGCTGAATTGTTCAGTCTTCTTTATTCTGTTCGAGATTTCTTCCTCGCTCATTTCATCGGTGACATCGACGGCGATGGCTGTTGGGTTGAAATATGCAAACTCGTGGCGGTACATGACCAGTTTTCCGCCGATCTTACGTGCATGATCCCCGACGCCCACGACGACTTCCTTCACGGGAGGTTTCAGCATTTCTTTAAGTTGTCTGTACATTTTCTCGTCGGTTTTCGTCAAAAGCGGGGGACAGCTCTCGAGGACTACTTCCCGGTTGACGAGTTTCGTTGCAAAGGCCATGCAGTTTTCTTCGCTGCACTCTTTGCAGTTTGTTCTCGGAAGAAGCTTGTAAACGTCAAGTGGGCTCAGTTCTCTTATGCCTGACTTGCTTTTTGTTTCCCTTTCACTCATATCTGTTCACTCCAAGTTCAGACTTTAGCTGTAACCCATTCGGCCAGCTTGCCTGCGTCACCAGAGCTTCCGCCCAAGAGCTGGTTAGTTACGTCTTTCAGCGTTTTTACGGCAGCCGGGTGCATCATCATGAACAAGTCTACTCCTGCAAGCAGTAGAGTTAGAGCAGTTGTAATTTCCCAGAGGGGTCCTCTGAGCTCGCGGGGTTCCCATTCCGGGGCCATCTGCATCCACGCTTCCCTTGCTGCCCAGGCGTTAGTCGTGCCAGAGGACATCGGATGTGCCAGTTCTGGGTCTCCCATCAAAGCAGCTAGCCTGGCTCTTTCCATGTTGGTGAACGCATAATCAAGGCCGTAGCCTAATGCGGCTGTGGTTAAGTCTATGACTATGTCTTCCTTGGGCAAGTAATCGTAGAGTTTGCGGTTAAGCTCTCTGGCCATGTTCATGTCCATCGGAGTGAAGGATAATGCAACGTGCCCGTTTTTCTTGACATACTTCGCACATCTTTCGATGTCCATGTCTCTCGTGAGCGAGTTTATCAGGAGCCTTTCTCCCTTGAAGGCTTCAGCGACCGCCTCGAAGACGTTCGCGTCTTTTACGGGGTCTCCGCATCCGCCGATCATGAGGGGAACGTCTACGGCTTGAACAACTTTCTCCACGGTTTTTACTGCTTCTTTGGGTGAAGCATCCTTGATGAGAGGATCAATGCTTATCAAATGCAGTGTCAGCATGTCTGCTCCGAACTTCTCAACTGCAAGCTTGGCCCAAGCAGCTGGGTCCTCCATAACGTCTTTTACGTGCATTTTGACGGCTTTTGCCAATGGTACCTTCATGTCGAATATGTCTAAGGCCACGACAGGAGGGTGTGGCATGGGCATCTCAAAATTGTAGAAGGCCGGTGCAGTTTCCCCTCCAATCGTCAGGGATTTTCCTCGTGTTCCGCCTTCGCTCTTCGTGGCTCCAAGCTTGACCTCGACGATCTTGCTGGGGTAGGTTTCGACTGGTGGAACGAATTCTGCTTCGACTAGCTCCGTGGGCTTGAGTTTCGTTTGCGGGGCGAGTTTCGGCTGTGCAAGAATTGGGCTGGCGACGGCTCCTTGTTGTATCCATATTTCCAAGTCGCCGACGTCCATTCTGAAGTCTTCAAGCTCTATCTCGTGAAGTTTGGCGAGCAATTCTATGATTTGAGGGCTAAGCTTTAGCCCTGAGGCTTCATGTTTCTTTTCTTCTTTTTTTGGCAATGTTTTCACCTTTTCTCGGTTTTTTCGTGTTTTTCTGAGCGGATGATGACTTTCTTAGCGTATATCTTTGCGTCTTTAAGTATTATCTTGAAACCGCCAGCCATTAGGGGCAGGGTTGCCGCTGTGGCAACAGGGATCATCTGCTCTCCTTCCACCGTTTCCGTCGCTGCAGGTTCTTCAGCAGGCACTGGTTCTTCTTTCCATCGTCCAATGACTGGGTGGCCGCGCTCTTTTAGGAAGCTCTTCAGCTCGTCAACGTTTTTCGCGTTCTCTTCAGTGGCGATCTTGTCGACAACTTCGGGCGGGATGTATGTCTTCACTCTTTCTTTTACCTCTTTGGGGATCCAAACGATTCTTTTCCACCCTCCGTCTGCCTGTAGGAACTTTGGAGAGCGCATATATTCTATGGACAGGCCGTGGAACCCGTCTACTTGTCGTCCTCCAGCCGTGGAATCGGCGATTGTTGAGAAGGCTAGTCCGTTCACTGTTACGTCTTTGTGTCCTCTGTGTACTATGCCGAATCCGTCCACTTCTGGGATGTAGAAGGCAACTGCCTCGAAGCAGCCGCATGATGTGTGTGGGTAGCCGAAAGCCGTGTACAGGTCTACCTTCGTGATTTCGCCTAGGGACTTTTTCTTTACGGCTTCGTTTACTCCTGAGAATTCTCCTTTGATGGCATCAATTAGTTCTCCTCTCTCGATCGTGAACAATGGTCCTTTGGGGTCTATGCTTGCGGCGGCTCTGCCGTCGAACCAGCTTATGGCTCCGCAGTTTGAGTATCTCTGAGGCGTGATTACGCAGACGTGCGACGGAGCGAAAGACTGGCATAGGACGCATCCGTAGAACTTGTCGACTTCCTCGTCTTTCAGTCCCCTGGCTCGGGCGTCTCTTGCCTCATAAATCTTCAGGGCCTGATCATAAAGATCCTTTATTTTGTCTGGGTCCGTGACGAAGGTCACCTGCATCTTCTCGATTATTGGCAGTTCGCTCTTGAACAATCTTTGCAGGACCTTGCCGATGTGCTCGAACGAGTTTAACCCTTTCTGGAAGCCTTTCTTGCTGACTCTGAGCCATATATCGTAGCGTTGGTTGAGGTGCATGAACCCTTCGATGTAGTTTGAGTATGCGTGTATTCGCCTCTCTATCACGCCTTCCAGTTCTGGCTCCAGTTTGCCTCCTGCGACTTCGATGAGTATGCCCACCGGGTAGGCTTTGCCCTGTTCCATGTCCTTCAGATCTGGTCCCACGATCGTTACTTTTCCGTCTTCGACTTCGTTTGGCTTCTTGACTCTCGTGAGCTCAAATTTCTCTTTAACGTCTGGTCCGCCCAGCTCTACGTACATGTCGTTTCTTCTGATTCTTTGGCCCTCGTAGATCACGCCGACGTCGACAGGTATGTCTTTAAACATTGACACTTCATTTTCCTCCAATCTTCTCAATGATTACTGTAAGGCATTCTGCCCAACTCTTCACATCGGTGTTTGGAAAAGACCAGTTTGCATTGGGTTGATAGCTGTTGTCTAAAGTTATGGTTTTCAGGTTCGGGGCGAAGTTCTTCAAGCCTGAAAGAATGGTCCACTCCATATAGTATGGAAGGCCCACGAACAGGGCCAGGTCGTAAGAGCCTTTCCCGTCGAGTCCGCACCAGTCTTGATCGGCCAGTCTATTGCCTATGTCTACAGCGGGCATCCAGCCGGCAGGTTTGTGTCCCCTTTTCACGAACTCGCCCACTATGTGAGCAGTTGCGACAATAGGGGCGTTGGCCTTTTCAGCCAGTTCGATCATGTAGTCGATCAGCATCTTCTTGTCCTTTAGCTTGATTTCAGCCGCCTTGTGTCCAACTACTAGAATGGGTCTTTTGGCTTGCTTTATCATTGCTGCGGCTACTTCTGGCTTTGTGATGACCATGGCTTTTCTTGGTCCCGCGATCTCTGCTGTCTGCCAGGGTTCGGCTGTTGCCATGTTAGTCACTCTTTTCTCTTCCTGATCATCCGCGGCAGAAGCGTGGGATCGGGGATGACTGTTTCTTTCCAGTCTTTGTCTTCGAGGATCTTGATGATTTCGTCTTTCATCGTTACTGGTATGTCCGTTATCGTGCGTACGAACAAATGAATGTCTTCAGGCATGATGCCATACAGCCTCTTGTGCAGGTCAATGTAGTGAGTGAGCTTTATTGCCCTCCCCTTTGATGTGTCGTTGGGTCGCATGCAGAACTTGCCTATCATAACCATCGCCTCTTCCTTCGTTTCCGCAGCTTGGAACAAATGTTCAGGGGTCGGCCCGACGTAAGCCTTCTCCCCAGTTCGAGCATCGTAAACGTACCAGTCCTCTTCTCGGTCAGCCCTTCCTAAAAGCATGCGCCTATATTTAGTTCCGTGAGGACCGACGATCACAGGAACGCCTAAGCGCCAGAATCCTGCTCCAATTGCGGCTGCCTTCTGAGAGTAAGCTCCCCACGCAACGCCGACGGCACCCACGCGGTTGAGCACGTAATCAGCGATCTCCTCGTAATTACCCCTCAGGTTGCGCTTCGCAAATATGTTTGCGATCTTTATCACGGCACCGGCGATGTGCGAGTTTGCAACGCATGAACCGACGTTCACGATTCCTCCGGCAGCAAATTCGCCTGTATACTTCTCGTACGGCGACTTTCCATCTTCATCTTTATGCATTCCGAGGGACATCGCCGCGCATCCTGAAGTCACAACTATGTAACGCCTGTTAGCAAACTCCATAGCCATCTCTGCGACGTCCGCTCCACCTTTCGGATAGTTGGCACATCCAACAAAGGCGACTACACCAGGAATTTCGCCTAGGACGAGTGGACTGCCAACGTTTCTTATCTCGATGTCTTGTATTGCTCCCCTCCCGACTCTCAGCTTGTAAGTTTCATCTTTCATTTTGTTTTCTCCAGCAGACACGATGAAACTGTGAATTTTGAGGCCGTTTGGGCATGAGCTCTCGCATCGGCCGCATCCGACGCACATGGCGTACAAGTCTTCGAGTTTCACCAGGTTTCCTTCAGTTGCTGCCTTCATCGCCTCTGGAATGAGCAAGTCTTGTGGGCATGCTCGTCTGCAAGCGTTGCACTGCGTACACTCTTTTGCTTTTTCTAACACTTCCGCAGCTTCAGGCAGGGCTTTGAATTTCTTCCGATGAGGCGCAACCCGCAAGGCCAGTTTGGTGGCGACTTCTCCGACTTTTTCTGGGTCAAGGATCAAAGCGCCAGGTATTTTTCCCGTTACCAAGTCTTCAACGATCTCGTCTGCGGGGTCGTTTGTGCGGTCCGGGAGGCCCATGCAGTTCTTTTCTGATGCAACGATGACAGGTGCCTTTATGGCTTGGGCCTCTTCGAATGAGTCTGCTCTGACGCACTGCTCGTCTAGTACGACGACGTCTGGAACGCCGCTCCTTATGAACCGTAGTTGCCACGAAATCGGACCTACAACCTTGGCGCGGTTGTGGTATCTCGTTATGTCGTGGGCCGTGCAGCATAATCCACAGATTTCGATTTTGTCGTCGAACCCGTTTTCTTTCATGTAATCTATTATTCCCACGGAAGGAACAACGTTGTGACCTATGACTAGAATTACGGGTTTTTCGGTGCTTATGGTGCCATAACCCAAATCAACGATAGGAGCGTCAGGGTCTGCTTTCGGAAACCCGTAAGCTGCAACCTGGGCGATGTCTGCAACCTCCATACCGAGATGATCTATCATGCCAGCGTGGAAAACTTTTGACTCGAAGTCGAGGTTGTTTCCTTCCATCCCAGTGTGCACTACGGAAAGGAGATGCGTCACTTGGGTCTCTGCATAATCTAGAACCTCCTCTAGGTCACTGAGGGTCTTCGGTCTCAGACCACAGACTAGGCGGATCGTGGGCGCCTCGACTTGAACGTTCAGTCCTCCAACATCCAGTGGATGGTCTCCCCCGAATTTTTTGATTAAATGTTCAAGCATATGCCTTGCGTGACCGACGTGAGTTGATGTACCGATGCAGGCTGCCAAGAGGACTGTCCTTGATTGTTGAGCCTGCATGTTGATTCCGCATGCTCCTCGTTTGTTCCTCGTTAGGTCGCACTTTCCATAAGTGCAGAGGCAGCACAGGTCACAGAAGGGCATGTAAAAAGGTTTGTAACGTTGGAGAAGCTTCATGTCCCAGTTTCTCAGACTTGTCAACGATGGGAAGGGCGTAGGTCCCATCGGTTCCTCCCAGGTTCGATCAACAATCTTGCCTATGGAAAATTCAAGGTTCTTTGCAAATCCAACGTCAGTCTCTAATTCGCCAATCTTTACATTAAGACCTTTTCTACTCAAATTACAACACTGCCTAGCGGCCAAGAAGACGAAATCTAATGAAGACTTCTCTCATAAGCATTTCTGGAACTTCCTCATATTATGATCAATACAAGCACGAGATGAGCGATTGCATAGGTTCAGTAGGCTAAACGCTGAAAGATGCCGAAAAGTGAAGTTTAGTCATTTCTTTGTATGCTCTGCCTTGTTCATTATTTTTTTTACGGAAAGGTACGCTGAGGAGTGAGAGGGTAGATTTAGCAGGGATTCTCCTGCAAGAACGAGTTCTTCAACTTTTTCGTCGCGTGCGATCTTGCCTAGGAATTCAAACTTCAGAGTGCTTTTGGCCTTATCCTCCAAGCTTTCTGGGAATCTGAAACCGCCAACGACGTAGAAATTCTTGAATTCAATCTTCACTTCCGTAGCTATGCGATAGGCGCGATCGATATGATCGAATGATTTCTTTGAGGGGTCCATGACGTCGAAGATGTCGTCCACCTTTGATGTGATTCTCCTGTTCAGATGTTCCAGACCGGCGGGTGAGTCGATCAGGACATACTTGTAGTTCTTGGTCACAGCTTCTAGGGCTCCTTTGAGAGCCGCGTTTGGCAAGCAGTAGCATCCCTCGACCCACTTTGTGCCTATAGATATGAAGTCAAACAGGTCGCCTTCGTGCATTCCCTGAGCCCAGATCCTGTTTTCGATTCGTTCAGTAGGCGCAACGCCCACGGTTGTTCCCCCTTCTTTCAAGAAGGTTTCCATGAGTAGCTCCGAAATCGTCATCTTTCCGTCCTCCTTCAAGTCTACGCCGACCATTTCTCCGAGGTTCTGATCAGGATCAGCATCTACTAGCAGCAGAGGCGTTGATCTTTCTTCGATGAAGTATTTTGTCTGCAGGGCCACAAAACTTGTCTTTCCTGTTCCGCCGCGGCCAATGGTTACAAGCTTCTTCAAAGTGGCTTTCTCCATCAAGACTGTTTCTTGCGGTAACCTGCTTGTTGGTTCGGTGTTGAGGTTAGCTCCTCGCAAAGTTTTCTTATGGCCTCCATTGCCTTGGACCCGTTATCCTTGATCGGAGTTTCTCCTCGCATTTCTGATTCTGCAACTTTCTGGTCGAATGGCACAAAATCCAAGATTTTCAAACTATTTTTTTGGGCGAAATTGTTGATTGTCTCTTCTTGGGTTTTATCTGCAACCTTGTTTCCGACGAGGAGAACTTCCTTCATTCCTGCGTTAGTAGCTAATTCCTGAATGTGTTTTGCAATTTCGAGCGCCTTCATGTTTGCATCTGCGACTATCAGCAGTTTGTCGACGTTTTTTGCTGTTCCTCTGCCCATGTGTTCCACGCCGGCTTCCATATCTAGGACTATGGCCTCGTCTCTTTCCACGATCAAATGTCGGAGCAAAGCGCGGAGCACGGCGTTAGCTGGGCAGGTGCATCCAGAACCCACGGATTTGACGGTTCCCATAACGATCAGGTCCACACCTAAGGGTGTGCTGACAGAGTATTTTCGAATTACATCATCCACGGTAAACGATAGTCGATAAATGCCTGGGTACTCCGTGGTAGTTTTTGATTCGATGAGCTCTTTGTTTTCTGAAATGGGAAGTATTTTCCTTGCTTCTTCAGGACCGATGCCCAGTGTTAGGGCAAGATTCGGGGAAGAATCTGCATCGATCGCCAGAGTCTTCAGCCCTTTTTCAGCAAATGAACACGCGAGACCTGCAGCAATCAGTGTTTTGCCGACACCACCCTTCCCTGAAACTGCGACTTTCACCATTTTTCCCGTTTTGGTTATTGTGCTCCGCGTCTATTTACGTTTTCTGAAGTATGCGAATAATCTCCTTAGCGGATCAAAGGGTTCAGGAGGCAGGGCAAGAATCATGGACCTGGGCTGTTTCTTTCGAAAAGTTGATTAAGCCAAAGAGAAGTCAAGCAGTATGAGGCGTCCAATCATTGACAACTGCGTATGTGTTAGCAAAAGTTGAGGCAGGAAAAGACCAAGAAGTGCTAAAGGAAGTCAAAAAGAAACCTGGCGTCACGCAAGCAACTCCTACTTACGGCGTGTACGACCTCCACGTCGAGGTCTCCTTCAATACTATGGAGGAACTCGACAAGTTCATATTCGACGAAATCCGCCGCATCCCTGGAATAAAGGAAACAGTAACGTTGATAGCTTTCAAAGGGATATGAATGTCTAAGATTGGTTGCAGAGAGATCTACTTTATTAATGCAATGCAACCAGGTCAAGTCGATTTCTTAATTGATAGAGTCAAAGCAGTCGTGAAAGAAATGGGTTTTCCCTCCGAGTATGACATACGAATTTACAAAAACGTCTATTCATGTTGTGGGGTCGGAGGTGTCGGCGTGATCATTGAAGTCGTTGGGCCTGAAGAAGAGAAAATAAAGGCAATCGACTTGAGGGCCGTGTCGAAAATTCTCGAGCTGTGCGAGAAAGAAGGCTACGAGGTAGGACACCATTCTGTAGGGCAATACGAATCCTTGTAGACGCGTCAGCGCATGATCAGAGGTCTCTTGTCTTTTCACCCAATCGGCTAGACAGGTCTTCCCATGTGAACATTTCGAAGCAGATTAGGGTTTCTGTCTTTCGAACGAATGAAGACTTTCTCAATTCTATGAGCCTTTGGTCTATGCTCTTGATTGTTCCGCGAAGTGTAAGAACAAAGTCGAAAGAACCATGAACGAAATCCATCCTCTCAACCTCAGAGTCCAAAATTAGTCCCTTGGATAGGATTTCGTCGCAGAACTCTTTCTCCTTGCCTGGGCGAAGGGCTACGAGAACATAGGCGCGTGCGCGATTATCCTGAGCTCCCAAATGTGTTTTCCCCCTGCCACTTTGTTACGCTCAAAATTCTAGACCCTCAATGAGGCAACGACAGATGTCATTGCGCCTTCTATTCCTGGAACATTTTTGTGAATGTGCGCTATCGCCCGTTCCAAATGCTGTCTGTCATTCGATCTTATTGCGCAAATCAGATCATAGGGTCCAAACACAGTGTCAGCGGATATTACTTCTGGAACCGCCAGGAGCGCCTTCTGCAGTTTCTCTAGGTTTCGTGGTTGAGTATTCAGGAATAGAAAGGCAAACGGTTCTTCAGCATATGATGGACCTTCGTGAATCACGATCAGCGTCATTGATCTTTTGACCAGCGCATCTTCAGCACCGATCATCCGTATCGGGTCAAACCATTTTTCGATGAACTCATCTAGGCTTCTTACCCCGTTAAATTGAATAAGTACGTCCATAGGGCCAAGAAGCAGGAATATGTCTCCAGCAGGAATGTTCAGTTTCAGAAGATCCTCCAGTACCGTGTTATAGACACCTGCCTTGCAACTTAAGCACATATACGCTTTCATCAGTGTCACCGACAATTCATAGGGCACTACAAATACGGAACTTGAACGTGCCGTGGTTTCAACAAGGCTTAGCTCTTTAACTATCGCTGAGAATTAGACTGTTTTTTTGAGACATGTGCTCTTGGCGTTTGCCTTCTTCAAGCTTTCTAGATACGCTTTTTCGCCAGCCGTTTTTATGATTTGTTCTTGGCCATCAACAAAGTTTATAATGTGATACAGCGATTCCTCTCCCGTTAGCTGTTGATCGAAGAAACACCCCTTCTTGACATCCGTCAAACCCTTCAAGTGATCAAGGGCGTACCTGCAATGGCCAACGATTTCACACGAGCTACATTTCCCCCAATCCTCGGGATAAAGACAAGGACCGCATGTCACATGGCATGCTCTTTTCCCTGGATACAAGTTTGTCTTAGCGTCACCTTCGCAGCGGCAACACTTGTTCTCCCATGATTCTAGCTCAACCATAACCATTCAACCTTCCGAAAGGCTTATCAAATATACAATGAGGAAACTCAATTATAAGCGTTTCCGTTATAAATTATAACTTGTCAAGCTTCATTACTTATGAAACAGAAGCATTATATAATAGACGTTCATACTAAGCCCATTGGGGAGTGAACCTTTGGCGGTGATGCGGAGCCTTGGCTAATGCAATCGATGACGTTGACAAGAAGATTATGTGTCTGTTGTCTAATGATCCCCAAATGTCTCAAGCTGAAATTTCTGAACGTTTGAAGATCTCTCAGCCAGCCGTAAGTGCGAGAATACGTAAGCTTGAAGAAAAGGGGATACTGGCTCGCCAAGTTGGGACTGACGTGAAAAAGGCTCAACTTTTTCTTGCAAAAGTCGATATCACGACAAACCAGGTAGAGCAATTTCTGAAATCTGTGGAGAATTGTCCCCTCTACCTAAATTGCTTCTTGACGTCCGGAACACATAATATGACCTGCTTTCTGATGGGGGAAGACATGAGGTCTGTGATGTCATGCGTTGACTCTCGTTTCAGACAGAACGAGGCGATCAAGAACATGGAATGCGACCTTGTAATGAGCCCAACTCGACCCCTGATAGTGCCACTCAAACCCAGCATGGAGAAGAAGAAGGTAAACCCGTGCGGCAAAGATTGTAGCGCCTGCGGTTTCTACACAAGCGAGAGATGCCTAGGCTGTCCATCTTCAATCTATTACAAAGGAAAGATACTGTAAGAAAACAACCTATTAGCGCGCGCGACGGTCACACCAAAGCAAAACCTTGGTTTTGCCAGCTTCACTAAATTCTTCTGGCGTGTGGTATCACAAAAGAACAAAAGTTGTGTTACATTAATAAGTTTTTGAAGCGACAGTAATAGTCAAGAACAAAAGTAGAACCTTCTTCTATCTATCTTTTTAAGCCAGTTCTTGATTTTGCGGAAAAGTTATAGCTGAACCACGAGAACTAACCAGAGTTGCGAACTAAAAGAGGTGAAAAAAGAATGAAGACAGCAAAAGAATGGAAGCTAATCAAGGCACATCGTTGCCTGAAATGCGGCGGCAAGTGCAAGGAAGATAAGACTAAGAGAATGGTCATTGGTAGATTCTGGTATTGCCCTAAATGTGATGGAAAGCCAGTAGCATTGGTGAAGAGGCGATTGAATGAAAAAGTTGACAAAATCGATGATTCTCAATCTTGATATCTTCCATTAGAAATTGTTCTACTTATGAAGAGTAAGTCTTTTCACAATGGTTTCAGAGAGTCCCTAGAAGTTTTTCATCGTAGTTCTAGTTATTCTAAGCTTGGAGTGGTCAATCACAAACCATAAGAACTGAGAACTTGGACTTGCTAGGTGGTACTAGACATTGCTTGAAGGAAAGAATGTTAATTTAAGGGTTGCCGAGAAAGAGGACTCGCCACTACTTGCGGAATGGTTCAGTAGTCTTCAGGTTTTTGGGGAGTATAATCCTATTTGGCAGATATCTAAATCAGAATCAGAGAAGATACATGAAAGTCCTAATGAGCCAAAAATGTTCATAGTTGAGAAGAAAGATGGAAGCAAAATCGGCTACATACTCCATTTCAACGTGCTACATACTGTAGCAAAAATGCTAGAGATAGGCTATGGCTTAGTGCCAACCGAGAGAGGAAAAGGCTACTGCACCGAAGCCGCACAAATCATGTTAGACTACCTGTTTCTCAGCAAAGAAACTGTCTGCATTCAAGCCACTACCCACGTCAAGAACATCGCTTCACAGAGAGTCTTGCAAAAGGTGGGCTTCAAAAAAGAGGGCATAATGAGGAAACGTTTCTTCATTCAGGGAGAATGGCAAGACATAATCCTGTTCAGCATTCTAAGAGAAGAATGGAAAGAACCAAGAATACTGACAAGACTTAACACTAGAGTTACTCGTGGCGAATAGAACAATCTCTCTCAGTCTTTAAGAGCTTGTTTCACCACAGTATTTAATTGGCGATATCTATGATAGTCGGGAATGCGGGAGACATCTTCACGCGCGCATTCCGTCAAGTCTCTTCCTTTCTCCATTGAGGTCGCGAAAATTCTTTGAACATCCGAATTTGTAACAGTGGTATCTATTGAGAATCTTTCTCAATTGTATGAGCAACCATCAAATGTAACAAATTGAAATGCGCGCGCCTATTACTTTTTTCGTCTTTTTAATGCGGGACTATCTGGCATGTTTCAGTGCTTTTTGAACTTCTTCCCGTATTATGTACCCTGCCATATGAAGGATTGGTTCCTTTGCCTCGGGGTCTATTCCCATCGTCGCTGTGCATGGATAACTGTGGTGAGCTTTTGCCACAGCGTCATGCAGTGTCTCGGTTTTCGTTTCAATGCTCAAGAGTCTTTTTGCTATGTACCACGTGGAGCCGCATGGGGCACTCCGTCTTACCGTTGTGCACTCTATGAATTCGGAGCCTCTATTGCTCACGGTTGAGATTTCTAATGAGGGCCTTCCAACTTTAAGCTCAGTGACAAATCTTGAAATCGTAGGCTTATCTTTTGATCGTTCGAGTGAACAGAAAGGTTTCGGAAATGCGCTTTCTAAGCCGAGTTCCCTACATTCTTCTTCAAGCTGCTTCGTTAGGCCCAAGGGAACCTCAACGAAGTCTTCTATGGGTACGATCAAACCTTTTGCTCCTGCCTTCTCTATACGCTTTGGAAGCTCGAGCAGTAGATCCTTGTGCAAACCCGAGGCTATGCATAAATCAGCCTTAGGGATGCTTTTCGGAATGTACTTTGCTGGCTCGTCTATGAATGCTGGAAGTTCAGTTGGACTTGGAAGTTCTATGGCTGCCCGGACATTGCGAACGCACGTGTACACGCCGTATTTGCACGAGTCACAGTAGAGCCCGCAAGACTTGCAGTAGCTCGGGTCATTTATCAGGTTCCTTATCACCCGTTCTGCAAATTCTCCACTGTAAATGAAAACTAGTTCCAATGGAACTTCGTCAGAGCGGTCGCGCCTACTGGATGATAGGGTTGTTTCAGGTGTCTCCATCAGTGTTGCCGCTTTAATCATCTGCGTAGAGGAAAGCTGAAATTAAGCATTTCTTAGCGGATTTACTATTACGTCAAGGGATATAGATGGTTTCCAATGATTGGCGTTTTAGTCACGACTAACCAAAAAGCTGATATGAACTGTAAGGATATTGAACTTGCATCTCAGATTTGTTTGCATAAGTGATGTTTAGTATGACAGAAAGAAAATTGACGATGTCGTACTTCGTTTTGTTGTATTGTGGTTTGATGCTTTTAGTATTTGGAGTTTGGTTGCTGCTTTTTCAGTATGGAGATCCAGGTCTGGAAGGATTCAAGGCGGCAGGGACTCTCGGAGATGCGCTACTCATCGTCGGAATACTGACTTGTATCGTTTCTACACTTTTGATTGAAAGAAACTGGTCATCAACAAAAGGATAAGCCACAAAAATGGTTGCAAAGAATCAAAGACCATTGCTGAGATTTATTGTCTGTAGGGTTTATGGGTTCTGTCAACTCTTAGGGGCAAAGTGTAGAAAAAGGTCGAACGCTAACTGGCGAGGCTTTGTGCTCGGTTTACATCAGGGTTCCATATCATACGTGCGATAGTGCAAAGGTTAGCCAAGGAAATCTGTTAGAGAGTTGATTACTTCATTCATTTCTTCTGCCAGAATATGGGCTGACTTCTCGAAGTAGACAAGCTTAGCATTCGGTATGGTTTCAGCCAAGATCGCACCGTTTTCTGAAGGGATTAGAACGTCCTTTTTGCCATGTAATATAAGGGTGGGTGCCTTGATCTGCTGCAATCTCTCATACGTGTTGAATGATGTTCTTATTGCATCTAATTGACGCATATACGCCTCTTCTGAAATGGGGTGTTTAAGGTCCCGTTGAACATATTGCTTCACGAAGTTGGAGTTTTTTTCAATAAAATCATCTGTCAACACGAGGGGGAGGAGCATTCTCCACAGTTCTTCTTGAGACATTTTACTCGTATCAGCTGTCAACATTTTGGACACCTCTTTAGATGACTGAACATCCTTCGAGCCTCCGCTGCACGTGGAACAGAGAACCAGTTTTGCAACCTTTTCAGGGTAGTTGAGCACCAGTTCTTGAGCTATCATGCCACCCATCGAAATGCCCAAAATGTGGGCTTTAGAAATTCCCAAAGCGTTCATCAGACCTGCTGTGTCGTCAGCAAACAGTTTTATTGTGTATTTTCTGTCAGATACGTCGGTGCGTCCAGCTCCCCGATTGTCAAACATAACCAGCTTGAATTTTCTTGATAGTTCCTCAACTAAACGAGGATCCCAACCGTCCAAGTTTTCACTCAAACCTGCGATCATCACCAAAGGAAAGCCTTCACCATGCACTTCATAGTAAATCTGAATATCATTCACCTTCACTTTCGGCATTGCAATCACCTGTAATAAACCACTTCTTTTGGTCTCCAGTTATATGACTTGTGGAAGACTCTTCGATTGAAATCCTGATTGGTTCTGTTGACGCATGCAACATAAAAGACTTGTCACTCTGCTGTCGCGCCCCAAAATCTTCGATTGAGGCTCAGACTATCGGGGTTTGCCTGGATGCTTTCGTTGTTCGAACGACGCGAAAGCTGCCGTCCCTTTGGTCTCCATTTCCTCCGGGCTCATTTTTATCCGTCTTGAGATTGACCAATGGTGACCGAAGGGGTCGGTCAATTGTCCATAGCGTTCTCCCCAGAACTGATCTTCCATGGGCATCGTCGTTTTTGCTCCCGATGAAAGTGCCCGTTGCCATAGTTTTTCTGCATCTTTTGAATAGACGTGAAGTGTCACTGTGCTTGCTCCAATCGACGCGGGTGCTTTGACATCGGAACCTGGAAACTCTTCTGACAACATTACGATTGAATCACCAATCTTGATTTGCGCATTGAGAATCCTTCCATCCGGCAACATGTTCCGACTAAGCTCCTTCGCTCCAAAGGCCTTTTTGTAGAACTCGATAGCCTCTGCTGCTCCCTTGATCGCGAGATACGGGGTGACCGTACAAAATCCAGAAGGAATCGGCGCAATCGGCTTAGACCTGCTCATAAGAATCGCCAAGTCTGCAGTAAAAAATATCAGTTCATAAGATTTTGGGTCTGTGCAAATTCGGTTATCTGACTGTCCCTAACTAGACCCGATTGCCGGTGTCAGCGACCCGTATGAGGATGCTAACGCAAACTGCTTAAGAAACAGGCACATCTGCAAGCGGGTACTCAACTTATGCTTTTGCTGCAGTCCGGCAGTAACACACATATAACTAGTACTGGACCATTCTGTTGACCAAAACTAAGGTGGAAAGAATGGATCACACAGTCGTTCATTTCGAAATTCCAGCAAACGACATTGAGAAACTGAAAAAGTTCTATTCTGGAGTCTTCGGATGGAAAATCGAGAAAGGCAGCGAAGACATGAGCGGACCCATGGAGTACTGGCTTCTCGGCACTGTACCAACGGACAAACAGATGAGACCTATACGACCAGGCGTCAACGGGGGCCTATACAAGAAGACGAACAAAGAGGTGAAGCCCGTTATCTACATCTCAGTCGAGTCAGCCGACGAATTCATCGGAAAGATCAAGAAGCTCGGCGGAAGGATCATAGTTCCGAAGCAAGAAGTCCCACAAGTAGGCTGGACAGCAATAGCCGCCGACCCGGAAGGAAACCAATTCGCAATCCTGCAGCCAATGAATCCGTAACTACGCCGTTTTCCTTCTTCTTTTTTATGAAACGAGGAAAACATGTAATCTCCAGATGCGAAGCATGATGAGTCAGCTAGGGCTCTAAATCGGATTCTGTTAACTGTCAGGGTATTGGGAAAAGTTAAATACAACTTTTCATTAAACAACCGATTGAAGGAGAAAGAAAAATGAAGAAGATTCTGCAGATAAACTTTAACTTCAAGGTGACAAAATCCGAGCTTGAGAAAGCCTTTCTGAACGTTGCCCCTAGATTTAGTCCTAGTGGCGATGTCAAGGGACTTCTATGGAAGATCTGGTGCGTGAATGAGGCTGAAAAATCAGCAGCTGGAATCTACCTGTTCAAAGACGAAGCCTCAGTAGAGACGTTCCTAAAAGGAGACATCGTTGCAGGAATAAAAAGCAATCCAGCCCTAAGTAATATGGAAGCAAAAGTATTCGACATACTACCTGAACTCACAAAGATTACTCGTGGTCCTGTAGACTGACATAACACTAAGAAACGACAACCTTCCCATTTTTCATAGCAAGTCTTTATTCTTCAATTTTGAGTTGTGCTAGTAATTCAGGAAAATCTTCCATCATTCAAGTCCCCGAGAGTTAACAGAACCCTAAATCGGATAAGATTTGAATTACGAGAACAGACGATGGATGCTTAGTCTTCGGTTTAGCTTGCGGTTCAGCACGTTATCCCGTGCCTAGCAAAGTGGTTGGAGAAATGCATTCGTCTGGATCTGCTCTTATCGTTTTTTCAATGCTTTAGAGAAGCGCAGATCAGGTTTGAACCTAGCATTACATGGGTGTCCTTCTGCCCTAAGTATTTGTGGCTCGTTCAGGGTTGCGACGATAGACCAAATAGTTCCCAACCTTATTTTTTGCTGGTGTGAACACACGTACCCTGTGTGGTTTGCCAGAATTCTCTGTGCATCACTCATGTTGATGCCGCCATTCTGTTCCTTGATTGCAGCGTAAATCCAAGCGTATCTTGGTAGCGTGTCCCAATTTGATTTCTGTCGTTCTTGCTGGTTTTCCATGTCTTGCATTTCTGGGTGTACAAAATGGTTCGTACAGACTATGAAGTTGCTGTCTTCTTCAGGTTGCCTGACTCTGTTTTTGTCTGGGGAAGTTTCAACCACTGCTAGTTTTCCATTTTTGTCTGCGAGAAGATAATTGCATGCCCCTGATCCATGCGCGACCATGAGCAATTTCTCGGCTTCATCTGTCGTACTACATTTATCGAGAACACATCTCAATGCAAGACAGAAGCTTATCCCCGGTTTGATCACATTTCCTTCTACACCCGTCATGGCCACAGCCAAGCCTTTTTCGTTGATTCCATCTTCTCTTCCGATGAATACGTCCGAGTGGCCCAAGCTCCAATAATCTTCCGTTGGACATGTCAAGTAGCTTTCCGAATATTTCTTGAAACTGTAGAAAAAGTCATAATTGCGCCCAAAAACCACATCAGAGGCATTTGAAACCGCGAACACGCTGCACTCGGGCACAGGTTTGAAGGCGCCTATGCCGAACATAAATGCCGAGGCTTGCTCATAGGAGCCGTGGCAGGCATCAGCAAAACCCTTGATTTCTTCCAGTATGTCTGGAAAAACACGCTTCACCTCGTTTTCGCTTTTTATCCCAAATTCCAGTTTCTCGTCAGTCTGGGCTGGGATTTTGAAGCCGTGCTTATGCAGGACGACTCCATATCGATGTCCCATCTCATAATAATCGCCTCTGACAACAGGATGATACACTCATATCACGCTCCTGAGTCTATCATTGTATTCATTAGGATAATCGTTTCCGAAGCTTGCGGCAACTTTAATTTCTGTTCAGAAACTTTTTGTTCTAGTGAGCAAACTTATTTGCCCAATAGCAACATGATGATTGGCCGTGACGTTTGAAATGAAGAGCGTTGAACAGACCGAGAGAGTATTGAAGGCTTTTGCAGACAAATCCCGGCTGCAAATACTCGAATGTATACAGAACGGGGTTTCCAATCCAGGCGAGATAGCTAGAAAACTGGACAGGCACAGGTCAACTATCGAAAAGCATCTCAGAGCGCTTCGGGCAGCGAAAATCGTAGAGAAAGTTCCTTCACTATCGAAGACCGGCCAGCTTTCAATTCGGTACAAGATAACAGACGAAGCGAACACGCTTTTCATTGCAATCCGCGAAGCATGCGACAGATTCTGAGGGACTTTGCCCGACGTTTGAGCCAACGCATCCTTATTTTCTTTTTCAAGATTCGAACAGCTGCACATCGCCATGAGAAGCACCTACAAACGCCATGACGTGTGAACTGAGAAGACGGAAACCTAGCGCTTTCAACAGCACAAATCTGCGACGTTGTGATCCAGACGCAAAACCTTAGAAGTACTAGTTAACCTAATCAACACGGCTTGTTGAGAGGAAATATTTATGGCTCCTAAGAAAGCCGAGACTCCTTCAAAAGTCCAGGTTGACATGGAGAAATGTCTCAGAGTTTCCAAAAAGGTAATGGACCTACTGCGAAAGAGGACTAAGAGCGCGGCAGAGGCCTATTTTGCAGTTCGCCTCGTCGGCATTTTTCTCGAAGAGAAGCTGGGGTTTGACATGACACGAGAACAAGAAGAAGAACTTCGGAAACTCTGGCACAAGGCGGGACCAGCTTCAGACAAAGGTCTCTGATTCGCAGTGCGAGTGAAATTGAGAGAGCTCGGTTTTGTGACCTTGAGCAAGTGGAAACTTTGTTGAGTGAGTTTCGGTCATTCGACAGACATAACAGAGAATTTCAATTGCGTAACGTGTCTGTTTGCTTTTAGGCCGTCGATCATGTCTTTCAAGCGTTTGGACGGACCTTTGACTACCATGACTTCCAAGCAGCTTTTTTCTGTCAGATGGGTGTGAAGATAGGTGGTCATCACGTCCCCGAATTCGTGTTGCAACTGGGTCAATTCCTCGTTCTTGTCCCTCTTTTCATACAATGCAGTTATGGTGGCAACGATGTTTCCTCTAATGTTTTCAAGCTCTTTGTATTCGGAGATGTACTTTCGCAGAGCTTGTCTCACTACTTCGGATCGGCTGGCGTACCACTCTTCGCCCAAGATCCTATCTAATTCATTCCGGAGTTCATCAGGAATGGACAGGCTAATGATCACCATGCTCAGTCACCTTTGTCCATGAACTGATTGCTCAGGAGATTATAAAAACACACTTGTCAGATAACCGAAACAGTGTTTGAACTGGGTCTCGAACACAGATAGCTCGAAGGCCACAAAGCAGACATGTGTGATTAGGGCTCGCGTTTTTCATTTTGATCTCCATTTAAAGAGCACGCTTGCCGCGAAAATTGCCATCCCTGAGAAAACGACCATGGGTCCGGATAGGACGTTCAGATAGTTTGCTAACAGAACCCCTGATGATGCGCTGACGGCTCCGAATACTGAGCTCATTAACGCGTACCTGAGTAGGTTAGGGCTCACGTTTTTCGCTGATGCCGCTGGAACTGCGACCAAGAAGCCGACGAGCAGGCCTCCAACGATTTTTATGCCTATTGCGACCACCATCGAGACTAGCAGCAAGTACAAGAGATCTGTCTTGGAGACGCTGATTCCCTTTGAAACCGCCAGATCCTCCGAAATCATTGCGAGCACAAGCCTCTGATAAATCATTCTCGTAAGAACGATCGCCACAACCGAAATGGTTACGGCTATTATCGTATCCAGGAGAGTAACGCTGGTTATGTCGCCGAAGAGAGATTCCAGTAGTTCAAGCCTGTCGTGTATCAGATATATCCCTATGGCCAAGGCTAAAGTGAAAATTGCTCCAACTATAGTCTCGAACGATAACTTGGTGACTCTTCCCAAGTGCCAGATGATGATTGCAGAAACGAAGAGGACCCCGAATGCTCCAAGGAATGCGGGGAAATGGAACAGGATTCCTAGTGCAAGTCCCAGCAAAGCGACATGCGACATTGCATCGCCGACGAGCGCCATCTTCTTCAAGACCATGAGGGAGCCGAGATAGCCGGCTGAAACGCCCACTCCGACTCCGATGAGCAGACTATAGACGAGCGTCTCTAACGTGAGATATCGCCTCTATCTTTGCGGTGCTCCGACGCAGACCATCTCGCCGTAAACTGTTCTCTGCACGTTCGGATTCATGATTTCTTTCGATTCCCCAAAAAAAGTCACACACCTGTTTAAAGCCAGTAAATTGTCTGAATACTCGTTAACAATGTGCACGTCATGCGTTATCAGGAGTATAGTTATTTTCTTCCTCTTTTTCAATTCGTTGAGCATGACCAGAATAGGCTCTTCACCGCCGACGTCCACGCCAGTCGTAGGCTCATCCAAAAGCAACACGTTTGGAGTGTCGATCAAAGCCCATGCAATCAACACTCTCCTCAACTGGCCGCCAGACAGAATGCCTAGGCGCTTCTGCGACACGCTTTTCTCGTCGAGTCCGACGGCCTCAAGGCAGCTTGCAACGTTTATCCCGTTCCTAAAGGACAAGAACTCTCTCACGGAGAGGGGGATGTCACTCACGGCAATGTTTTGAGGAACATAACCTATCTTCACTTTCTTTCCCCATTCGATCTTCCCCTCGTGAGGGACCAAATTCAAGAGTGTCCTGAACAGCATCGTTTTCCCCGCACCGTTCGGCCCTAGCACGGCCAAGGTCGTCCCACTCTTCACCTTGAAACTCACGTTCTCGAGAATCGTCTGATTCTGAAGCCTCACGGTCAGGTTCGACACCTTTAGTATGTAACCATCGGCATTTTCCATGATCAACAAACTCGTTTCAAAACAGGTTGAGGATCAGAGTATTATTAATCTTTCGATTTTTTTTAATAACACCCCGTCGGGCCTTCTTGAGTCAGTTGCGCGCTAGTCCATGTATGGCATTCTGCTTCCGCCGCCGCCAAGTGTGGAAGTGGGCTGAAGACACGTGACTCCGAACATTGAAAGATGTGGTGCCAAACCGAAGACAACGTGGTTTGTCGTGTCTACACCGGTTGTTATGTCTACCCAGCGTGAAGAGGTATCGTCCCACATCATCATTCGAACAGAGAGTTCCTGTCCTGGCTGTATGCTCTGGTAGCTGTATGCCAATCTGAGACTGATCGGTGGTGGCAGAGCTTTGGTCGTGTTGATTTCGTAATAGTTCAGAGCCATCCAATACGAAGGCGGTGGCGGAGGATTGGCTGGTAGACTCACAGTAGTTGTGCCAGTCAGGCCTAGGTCACCAGTTATTCCCAAGTTGGAAGTGACGCCGAACATTGAAAGATGAGGCGACGTGCCGTAGACGACGTGGCTGGTCGTGTTAACGCTAGTTGTTATGTCTACCCAGCAACTTGAAGAATCGTTCCAGAGCCATATCTTAATGGCCTGCTGATCCTGCAGTGAAAGGCCCGAAGGATCATAACCAAATTCAAGCGTGACGTTGCCGCTGTAGCTAGCGCTTGTTCTGATTTCGTTGCAAGTGACTGACACGAACTGGTCCGTGGGAGGCTGAACAATGTTCCAGGCGGTGGATCCTTCCACAGATACGCTAGCAAATGTGACTGTAACATTTCCGACAGGCGACACTGAAACGTTACTGCCTGCTTGCGTTTGTACTTCAAGAATGCCCAAGCCACTCAAAGGTTCCATAAGCGGGTAACGATCAGTGTCATTACCACCGATGATGTACGGGGTGTCTCCGATCCCGTCATACCCAGTCTGATTCTGGTATGGGCCACCATACAGGTCTGTGCCATTATAACTGCTCCAGAAGTTGCCGCCAGAAGGGTAGCCATTATGCCAAGTATTCGTCGAATTGTAGATACCGACTTGGTTAGTGTTGTTCATGAAATTGTTGTGGTATATTGCGTTGTTTGAAGAAGAGCTGAGCGATATGCCAAACGTGAAGTTTTCGATGTTGGTGTTTTTGATTGTCACGTTGCTTATACCCGGCAGGCTCAGGCCGTTTCCGCTTTGGTTTCCTTGCAGTGTGTAGCCGTTTCCGTTAATCACGATGTTGCTTCTTTGGACAACGATTCCGTTGTAGGTTGGGTAGCTGATGTTGCCGGTGAAAGTGTAAGTGGTGTTGTCGGGGCTTGAGATGGGCGCCGAAGATGGGACGACACCTCCATCACTGTTGATGTAGACTGTTACAGCTGTTGTCCTTGGAGTTCCTGTAACCGTGCCCGTGATGGTTCCGAAGGTTTCTGCTGGCTGCGCGGTCATTTGGATGTCTATATTTGATGTTGTCTGGTCGACTGTGACGTTGACGAGGGTTGGATAGAAGGCATCGTAGTAGCCTGAGGCTGTGGCGCTGACGTTGTAGTCGTTTCCGGTTCCAAGGCCGCTCGAAATGTTGTAGTAGCCGTTATTGTCGGTTTCGTCAGACCCTGTCCCGCCACTTCCTGTAGCCGTGACCGATGCGAACAAGATTGGGTTGCTGTTTTGGTCTGTTATGCGTCCAGTTACAGTGCCCGAAGGTGTTGGGGGCGTCGTAACAGGAGTCAGCTCCATGTTTATGCCACTCGTCTCTTGGCCAGCGGTAACGGCTACAGGCGTCATGTACATCGTGAAGTTTCCGGCTCCGCTGGCATATACAGTGTAGTTTCCTGTTGCAAGTCCTGTGGCTATTCTGTAGTTTCCCGAAGAGTTCGTTGTGGCATATCCATAGTATGTGGGTCCGCTCGAAAGAGCTATCACGGTGATGCCGAAGAGACCCGTGCCGTTCGGTGCCGTAACCTTTCCGGATATGAAGCCTGATCTTGCAAGTTGAAGGTTTATGTTCCTTGTTTCAGCTCCCGCAACGACATTCGCCGTCGTCATGTTTCGGATATATCCATCTGGTGCAACTATTACGGAAACGTTGTACATTCCCGTCGGTAGATTTGTGTCCATGAGATACTTTCCGTCAGATCCCGTAGTGTTATACCATGCGAAGGTCCCGGTTCCATTCGAAAGGTTTGCATAGATAAATGCGTCGCTGATTGGTGTTCCATTAACTGCGTCTGTGACTGTGCCTGAGATTCCGCCGGAGGCCATCAGGTCAAAATTTATGCCTGCCGTCGTTTGGCCTGCTGTTACGTTTATGAAGTCTCTCTCAGCGTTTATGTATCCGTAGGCGAACGTTGTCACGTTGTAAGTTCCAGTCTGCAAACCTGTGGTCATGCTGTAATTTCCCAAGACACCTGTGGTTGCGTATCCTGAACCGTTGTCACCCTGGGCAAACACGAAGACACCGGCTAATGGGCCGTTGGCGGCGGAGGCGATTCTTACAGGGTTCTGTTTCATTGTTGCGCTGAAAGTGCACAGTTGAGTTGCGAAGCTTAAGGTGATTGCGAACATTAGGACATCTGCTAGTAACCAACGCTTTAGCAAATTGCTTTTCTCCCTAACGCCACTGATCTAACGTCAAACGCCAAAGCGAATGTACGCACCGAAAGCAGTTTCAACATTATCCAAGAAACTGTCTTACTCATTCGCCTCTCCCCTGTTCACTACAGGCAAATCGCCATCGGTGGAATTAAAAGTTTGCCCAAACAACCTAACTCTAGAAGAAAGTTTCATTTTTCAGCCCAGAAACAAATTGAGTTGCGGGTGAAGTCCACACTGTGATGCCATCTCGAATCCCATCCTCGCAACATACTTTGTGCGTCTAGTCAAGATTATGCTTGCTGATGGTGCAACACGGTCTATTTGCCCAAGCTACAGAAACAGGCTGACATGATAAAGTACTGAGCTTCATCAATGGTTAGTGCTCGGTCGCGCGCGCTCAGTAAGTTGGTGCGAAGCCGACTAACTCGATGGTTCGACCTTCGGCTTGGGCTCTGCCCAGCAGAAGGGAAGGGTTATATGGCTGGATCATCCAACCATATTATATGCGACAGCTTGGCGTTCGTCATCTTACTCTCTTCGTTGTTCTGACCGCCCTATGCACTTCTATACAGTTGACGCCGCGCCCACCGAACGTTGAATTTACGTCTTTGATTACCTTCTTGACAGGAGCTGTTTTGGGAGTTTCTTTCGGCGCTGGGCTCGGAAGTTTAGTGATGTTCGTTAACGGCTTTCTATCGCCTTCGGGATTTGCCGGGCTTCTTTTGCCATTTCAAATGCTTGGAATGGCATTGGTCGGCGTGGGCGGTGGCTTGTATGGGCGTTCAAGAAGCAGGTCTTATGATTCGGCTTCGCATTTTGAAACAGCGGTTCTGGGGGCTTCTCTCACCTTAAGTTTCGACGTTTTGACGAATTTGGGGTGGGCCGTTCCCCAGATTTTGGCAGGTCAACCTTTTTTCCTTGCCGTTGTCAGCGTGCTTGTGACTGGTGCTGTTCCCTCGTTAGTGCACGTTGTTTCTAACACTGCCTTCTTTGGGGCGGCTTTCGTCCCAGCCACGAACGCGGTGCAAAAACTTCTTGGAGGTGGACAGATTTGGAAAAAAGACTCTTCACATATGTGACTTTGGCTCTTCTGGTTTGGGGAATTCTTGGCACTGCTACGGCTGGTTACTATCTGACGCAGTACACGACTTACAGAAGCGAATACAAGAACCTCCTGAGCGATTTGAACGTGCTTTCCAACGCGCTAGGTAACTTCTCAAACGTCATAAACACTCTTTCTTTGCGGGCAAATATTCTTGTGAGCTACTGTAACGGAACAAGAACATGGTTCAACGATACTGCCTTGCCTATTGGTTCAACGGCATTCACAGCCATACTCGCAATTTCGAACGTGAAGTACAAAGATTACGGAGGAACTTTGGGGATACTAGTCACATCTATAAACGGCGTCGGGTCCCCAGACGATTTCACGCATGGATGGTTCTTCTGGTACGAAGCTACCGAAAACTCAACATGGGTGCCTGCGAGTTCTTCCTGCGCTAATTACATACTGCATCGAGGGGACACTATAGCCTTCTCTTACGAGAGCTCCAGTCCATGGCCGACGTCGCCTTCATAGAAGACCCTTTAGCCTCGAAACATTGTCTTTGCTTCTTTTTTCATATGGTGTTCGCCTAGACACTTTAAAAGTGTAAGCTACAATCATGAGTCCGAGGTTTAAATACATCAATTTGTCAAGGAATATTCTGCGATGTGAATTCATGTGGACTGCCTTGAGACTGTTAGCAAAGTTGCAGAGAAAATAGCGCCTGGCCGCTTGCCTTCGTTTGCTGAGGCTCACGTCATCAAGGCTTTGGAACAGATCAGTCTACAAAAAAGCGTCGGTCGATTGAAACTCTCGGAAGATCTACATTTGGGAGAAGGTGAGGCCAGGACTCTTGTTAAGCATCTGAAGAATGAAGGGCTAATTGAAGTTTCAAAAACTGGAATCTCATTGTCTGCAAGCGGAAAAAGAGTGCTTTCCAGCTTGAGAACCGTCGTTAGTGAACCGGTAGACATTCCTTCTACGCCTTTGACAGTCGGACCCTTCAACGTTGCCGTTAGAATAACAGGAATGAAGGATTTCGTAAAAAAGGGACTAGAACAGAGAGACGCCGCCATAAAGGCCGGAGCAAAAGGAGCCACCACTCTAGTTTTCACTGGGCACAGATTAATAATGCCCGGTACGGAGGAGGACGTGTCAAAGAACGATAGAACGATCCTTGCTTCGCTGTCAGAACTGAGCCTGAAAGAGGGCGATGTCATAATAATCGGAAGCGCCGAAGAAAAAATAAAGGCAGAACTCGGAGCAAAGACAGCGGCCCTCGAACTATTCAAACTTAAGCCACAATGACGGCCATAATAGCGCGCGCTCCCTCATACAACGCACACGCTGAGATTGTGAGGGGAGAGTCGTTTCCAAAACCAACTGACAAAAACGTGCGCTCGATATTTGTTGAATATCAGATGTTAAAAGGTAATGCATTTACAGTATCGTTAATAAATCTAACGTCACACTCACGCATTTAGGGTCACACTCTAGCAAGGGTCAAGCGCGCGCTAACTACATTTTAATCCCAAACCCAAAATCATGATGTCGGTCCAAGTTTCTGTTCTCTCTTCATTTCATCGTAGAGGTATTCAAAGTAATAGTATACTTCAGGGTCATTGAGTTGCTTTCTGGCTCCTACCACTGCTGGCCTCACTGACTCCCATGCTCTTATAATTGTTCCGCCAAACAAGTCTTCGACCATTCTAGTGTCTGTGACTCTCCTCCTTAGCAGAATTCCGACTCCCTCAAAGAAGAGGCCTACTTTGTTTATCGCCGAAAAAAGCTCCTTTGGACTGTCACGCGCTACATCACTGTATTCCTTGATATCACTTGTTCTGACTTTGTGCCATGCATCCTGAAAGTCGTTGCTGCTGAACGTATCATACAATCTCATAACAAGGTCCGTGTGTCTGGATCTTGTCTGTTCTCGAAGTTGAAAGGAAGAGTAGACCACTCCTACCACTACAGCAACCCCTGCAATCACTATGGACAATGTCTCTATGTCAACCATCATGAACACCCCCTCTTTTCAAAATGATAGTTCTTATGAGCTTCACCTTTAACTTTTCCGCAAATTCAGAAGTTGCCCTTTAGAGTCGCTTTACGGAATGGAGGCCTTCTGAACCAACCCTTAGTTAAGGCTCTGTGCAGTTTCGGTTAGTCTGATAAGTCAGCCTGGAGTTCTGTGGCCAATCGCACCAAGTGGTTATCGGTGGGTTGATGTTCTCTTGATAGAGCAGCGCATTGATTTCTCCTCGATGCTGAAGATCCTCTCCAACTAGATGCCATAGCACATTTGCAAGTATCGCCTTCGCTTTTCTTTTTCCCTTACCCTCTGTAAGAATGAACTCAAACGATCTCTCAAGATCGGCGGGGGTTATTCTTTGCAAGAGCTTAGAAAGGTATGCATCAAGCTCCTCTTCCTCGTTGGCCAATTCCTTCAAAGAGAGGTGCTCAAGAGGCTTCGTATTTTCTCTGATCTCGTAGAAACCTTCAAGCCATAACTTGTAAGCGTCCAGAACATGGGTGAAAATGTCAAGAATTGAAGCATACGAAGCGCCTTTATCCTTTGATACGATATTCCTCGGAAGCTTGCGTAAGAAACGCAAGTACCGTTTTCTGACAAAAGTGTTATACGCATACCACTCTCTTATCGCTTGCAGCTCAGAGTTTCCAACATTTAGTGTCATTGTGGAAACACCAGATGACTGTTGCGTTGTTGATCGATATTAGTTTTTTTTCGCAGCTCAGGTAGCATGCGCGCTTATTTTCTTTTTCTGAATAGCATCGTTTCATCATGGCTGCAGACGTATTCAAACCCGGTTCCAAAAGCGCGTGCGTCCTTCGCATTTAAGGTCACACTCACGGATGTTGCCAAGCGCGTCGTATTGGTTGGTTGGATAAAACTTTACCCCAAACCAAACCAACCACAGCAACAATATTCTGAACCTTCTTTCCCAGATTGACCTGCCCAACAAAGCCATTTTGAATCAAATACTCTTTCGCAAGCTTCAAAGCGCGAAACGCTTCGGTCTCACTCCTGCCTTCAACACTTATCATCTTTCCAGAAGCAAAAACAGTAACTTCCCCTGCGAACTCTGGAGACCTATAGTATGCAACACGCCCCCCATAGACGTCAGGGTCATGCAATATCTTTGGACACTTTCCCAATTCATCCAAATCAACACGTCGACCTAATGCAGCCGCCGCCACAACATTGACGATTGAAACCTTAGTCATATCGAGAGCAGACCCAGTCTTTGTTCAGAGCCCGCAGGTATATCAACATGCACATACCTATGCTGTTGGTGAAATACTCTCATCTCTTTCATATAATGTGGCGCGCGCGCTCAGATCATGTTTTGTAGTGTGTGGCACGTGTGCGTGCTTTGAAATCAGTGGCACGTCGCGCGCGTTGCGTAATAACATGCGCCACAGAAACCTTTTCAGAGAGTTACCGCAAAGTAATTATTGGCTAAACTGAATGTCAAAGCTATCAAATGTGAAGCTACTTCTTGCGGACGTCAAGAGAAAAGAGAAGAAACAAGAATGGACGGCAGCCGTCGAGTGCTACGAGAAAATGCTAAGCCTGATGCCCCAGGAGAATTTCAACTGTCTAGCTGAGATGCAGGGCCAGCTGGGGCATGCTTACTACCGCGCGGCAATGCAGGCAAAGAATTCTGACCAGTTCAGGGGCAGGGTACGTCAAGCTGCTGCCAGTTACGGTATGGCTAGGGAATTCTGCGCAAAGTCAAGCATGCCTGGAGAGGGGGCGAAAATGTTGTGCTACGACGCTATGACTGTATACATGGATTATTGGCTTGCTCTGGAAGTGGGTGAGAGAAAGAGGCTGCTTGATGAGTGTTTGATAATTGAAAGAAAAGCACTTAAAGCCTATGAGGAAAACGGAGAGACAATTGGCCTGGGGAAAACCTGTTTAGAACTAGCTGGTTTCTTGTCAGACCGATTAGACCTAGAGCTAGACATGCAGACCAGGGAGTCACTACTTCACGAAGCACTTAGCGTCGGGGAGAAAGCAATTCGAATATTCTCTGAAGCTGAAGATAAGCACGGACTTGCCAAAGCGTTCTACATAGCCAGCGTCAATTGCTGTGATGGCGGCTTGTCCTTAAGATTGGAAGCAGAAGAAAAGGAGTGTGTGGGGAAAGCATTTGAATATGCGAAAGAGGCAATCAGAATCTCTGAGCAAATTGGAGACGACTACCTTCTAAGCAGATCAACTATTTGCTTAGGATCTATTGAGAATGATCTTGGAGCGGGAGTAGAGGCAGGATCAAAACTCCTCAAGAAAGCTCTTGAATGTTTCACTGAAACAGCCGATCATCGTGCAATGTCGGAGGCATTCGACGGATTGGCATTCGCAACGCAATGGAGTATGGCTTGGGAAGAAGACCTAGAGGAATTTAAAGAAAAGTCAAGGATATGTGAGGAATATGCAGTTAAGGCCATCAACCATAGTACTCTGGTCAATTACAGTCGGGGAATCTTTCATTCCTATGGTTATGGATATGTCGCGAATCTTAGGGGGCTAGCAAGTAGAGAGACAAAAATCGAAGCACGGCATGGATTACTAAAGAAGGCTGCAGCTCTTGGAAGGCAAGGCCTAGAACATTCACAACGTGTAGGTTCAACACACGCAATCTTTCATGTCTCATCAGAGCTAGCTCACGCTTTGTATGACCTTGCAACGATGGAAATGGGCGCAGAGAACAGACAGTTACTTCTGGAAGCCAGGGCACTGGGAGAGGAAGGTGTTCAATACACGGAGCAACTTCGCCCTTATTACATGTTGCCAAAATCCATTCCTTACGAAGCACTTGCCCTCATAATGCTCGAACTCAGCAAACTAGAAGAAAAAGACGAGAACAGAAAAGACCTTCTCGAAAAAGCAGTTTCTCGCATGGAAACCTGTATAGAGCTCTGCCAAAGGCACGTAACCTCGTTTCCCTCACGCCGAGAGCTCTTAGCATTGCTGGGAGGCTATGAATCAGAACTAGGAACCATCCTGAACCAACTCTATCAGACTACTGCCGAAAAAGAAGTCCTGAGAAAACTGATAGGCGTGTACCAAAATGCTGCGCGCCTGAACGAGAGCGCAAATCTTGCAGGCCGGGCAGCGGAAGCCTACTGGCAGACTGCTATGGTATATGATCGTCTTGGTGAATATGTGGAGTCTGCGAGCAATTTTGAATCTGCCTCCAAACAATATAAACTAAGCGCTGAACTTACTCCTCAACTTAGTAGCTTCTACATTGACTACGTCATATACATGGAGGCTTGGAGTTACGTTGAAAAAGCCAAGCATAGTCATGAAAAAGAAGAATATGGTAGCTCGAAGGAGTATTACAATAAAGCAGCCACCGCTCTCAATTCATCAAAATCATGGATATACCTCGTTCCAAACTACTCAGCATGGAGCCACCTAGAACAAGCTGAAGACCTAAGCCGTGATGATCGGAGCGAGCAGGCAATTCTGGCCTTCAAAGAAGCAGCCAAGCTGTTCGGCCAAGCCCAAAAATCCATCGGAGCGAAATCCGGAGAAATCACAAGCTCAGATGAAAAGGACATATCCCTCAGACTTGTCAAAGCTTCTAACATAAGAGAGGAGTATTGCCTATCAAGAATAATCATAGAAGAAGCTAAGAACCTCTACACCTTGGGGGACTGTTCATCGAGTGCAGAAAAATATGGATTTGCAACTGAAAAATTGAATAGGATTGCCCGCGCAATGGAAACAGAAGCTGAACTCAAAGAGCTCCTTCCAATGATTCACATGTGCCAAGCTTGGCAAAAGATGAGTATGGCTGAAGAGACTGCGGATGCAACTTTATATGCTGAGGCAGCCGCACTTTTTGCTAAAGCCAGAGAGAGCAGCACCAGAAAAAGAACTGCTATGTTGGCCGCTGGCGACTCCAGCATATGCAAAGCACTTGAGTTGGGTGCAAAGTACAAGTCGACAAGAAACGTGATCTTCTACTATGAGGCAAAGCATTACATGGAGAGTGCCTCTGACTATTACATGGATGCTGGATTTGGAAATGCATCAACCTGGGTTAGCGCAACCGAAGCTCTGTTTGACGCTTACTTCTACACAGATAAAGCTGAAACCGAAGCTGACCACCTAAACAAGACAAAGCTCTACGGGCTCGTCGAAGGATACCTGGACCGTTCAGCCAAGCTGTTCAACAAAGCAGGATATCCCAAAAAAGCCGACGATGTAGCCAAAACCCTTGAAAGAGTCAAGGAGAAACGTGAATTCGCACTTTCCCTAGACAAAGTGCTGGTAGCGCCAGCAGTAACCTCCAGCACTGCAAGCATAGCAATTCCCACCCCTTCCCATGAGGAAGCAGTAGGATTAGAGAGATTCGAACATGCGGACATACAGGCAAGTCTCAATGTGAACATGAGAGATGTCAAGGCAGGTGAAGACCTGGTCTTGGGAATAGATCTCGTCAACGCAGGAAAAGGATATGCTTTGCTGGTCAAAATTGAGGAAATCGCTCCAGAGGATTTTCAAGTTACGAAAGCACCTGAGTCCTACAGAATCGAACGCCTATGCCTTGACATGAGTGGAAAGCTGCTTGGCCCACTCAAAACCGAAGAAATAAAACTGACTCTAAAACCGATGACGAAAGGAGTATTTGTCATCAAGCCCAGAATCCTCTATCTAGATGAAACCGGAAAATACAAATTCCATGAACCCGAACCTGTCACTGTGACGGTCAAGGAACCCGAAATCAACGGCTGGACTGCTTACTATCACGATGACTATATCGCAACAGGATACGCAGATCTTGATAAGTTGCTGTGCGGTGGAATACCCCCAAATTACGCAGTAATGTTGACTTCACCTTCATTTGATGAAAGGGACTTGATAGTCAAGAGTTTTCTTGAGGCTGGAGCAAAGAAAGACGAAGTCACATTCTACGTCACCATCGACCCTAGAATGGAGAAGACTCTCGCCGAGGAGTTCCCTTCAAGCTTCTACCTTTTCGTCTGCAACTCTCAGGCTGATGCAATCGTCAAAAGCTCACCTAATGTTTTCAAGTTGAAGGGAGTCGAGAACCTTACCGACATCAATATTGCTTTAACCTCAGCGATTCGCAAACTAGACTCTGCGCAGAAAGGCCGGAGAAGAATCTGCATAGGGCTAGTCTCAGACGTTCTTTTGCAGCATCATGCAGTTCAAACGAGAAGATGGCTTGCAGCACTTATCCCAGAATTGAGGTCTGTAGGGTTCACTATTCTCGCTACTTTTGACCCTGAGATGCATGCCCCCCAAGAAGTCCGTGCAATTCTAGATCTTTTCGAAGGAGAAATCAACATCTACGAAAAAGAACCCGGAAAAGGCTCTGGAAAGTACTTGAAGATCAAGAAGATGAGCAACCATGAATATCTTGAGAACGAACTGCTTCTAACAAAAGCAGGATAAATGCTAGCAGCGTGAACCGTATACTCGATTCCGATACTACTATATACGTACCCTATGTTGACTTGATTCTATTACTGCCTGTGTAGCTGTGCTGAACCCTGTATACGCTGCCATCCAACTAGCCTCTTTTTGAGCCATTAGCATCGTCGTGGTTTGGTTTGGATAAAACTTTACCCCCCAAACCCAAACACACACACGATTGACAGAAGAACTTCTATCTCTGCTTGGTTTCCTTTCTCCTTCTCTCGTTTTCAGCATCTTTTGCCTCTGCCATTACTACAACGTCTTTTATTCTCGTTGGTCTGTTGGTAGCTTCGAGGACTGACCTTTCTCTCCATCCGCATTCACGACATTCGTATTTTGGTGGAGTCCATCCCATGTGAGCCGACATGTCTCCAGTCATCGAGCCGACTCTGCGAACCAATGGGCTTTTGCATTTCGGACACACTTGAATATCAACATACTTCTTTTCCTTTTCCAGCTCTTCCAAAACTTTCATTAGCTCTGGAAATAACTCGCTCTCAGCTCTTTCAGTCTCTAATGAACTAAGATGCTTTTTCTTTTTCCTCTTTTTCTTCTCTTGCTCTTGTTCCGACATTACAGGCACTACGATGGAATGATTATAGAAAATTAATAAGCATACTAGTTGGTAAGTGTTTGGCTATGACTTTTCCTCACTCATCGTCGTTTTGTTGGTTGGGTTTGGGGGTAAAGTTTTATCCAACCAACCAAATTTCAACGACGCTGAAGGATGATTCAAGCAGTCAGCTCTTCCCACTAGGATGATGCGGTGCTTCATTTGGAACAGATATTGATAACCATCCCATCTTTTCTGACGTAGTTAAACGTAAAGAGGTTTTTGAGAGAATGTTCTAGGGGGAGCTTGCACAGTCAAATACGACACTCACGTTCGGCTCCCACCGTATTTGGTTGGTTGGGGTAAAGTTTAGCGCTAATTCGAGACGGATATTATCTTTCGTGCGAAATTCGAAGCCTTCTCCAAATCCGCTTGACTCGGATGCTTTCGGGCTTCCTGAATGTTTCACTGTAATAGGCGACGAGCACTTTCATGTGATTCCCTCTTTTGATGTTTTTAAGGCAACCACGCTTATCCGTTTTTGCTGGCATTGTACACATCACATGCGTTGGTTGGTTGGATTAAACTTTACCCCTAATGCACGCGCGCACACGCTCTCACTACTACTACCACTTCTACTAACTCCTACCTGTACCGACGTCGGTACACTTCCTTCTTCTTCTTCTTCTTCTTACCTATACCATATCGCACACATATATC